>Ga0315286_10000965_pt1 | contig 25467 bp, 23 predicted proteins | sample YL17G10_0_MG_FD_205038 | JGI IMG/M metagenome (GOLD analysis project Ga0315286, IMG submission 205038) | Sediment microbial communities from Yellowstone Lake, YNP, Wyoming, USA - YL17G10_0 | ecosystem: Environmental > Aquatic > Freshwater > Lake > Sediment | place: USA: Wyoming | collected...
GAGAGATAGATGTTGTTGAGCGGATTATTCAGTTCATGTGCAACTCCGGATGCCAGTGTGCCGATGGCTGCCAGCTTCTTGGTCTGGAACAATTCCTTGTTCTTTCTCTCAAGTTCCTCTTCCCTCCGGGCAAGCTGTTCTTCCATTTCGTTGAAGTTTTGGATCAAAGTTGACACCTCATCATTTCGCCCCCAATGTCCGGGGGTGAGAGTTACTTTTGCGAAATTGCCTTTCCCCGTCTTTTCGACAACTTTGATAAGTGTCTTCAATCGATTGACAACATCCCTGTTAAAGAAAAATATTGTCCCAATGCCGGTGATAAAAAACAGAGGGAAAAAGATAAAGATAGCAAGCTGCGACATCCGGACTGTCTTATCAACATGTTCCCTTGCGGCTCTGTCAAGCTCTTTTGAAATGACGAGAATATTTTCACCGTTTTTCCTGAGTGCATTTATCCGTACGTCAAGTTCCTTAAGCCCTGTAATCAGAGCACTGTCCGGCGGTAGCAGGAAAACTTTTTCGAGCAATCCGGCCCCCTGAAGAGGGTGCTCTATTAAAACCGATTCAATGACGGTAAAATAAGCGCGTAATTTCGAATGAGATGTCTTCATCTCCGCAAATTCTGTTGACAGCTTTCGTGCAGATAGTTCTATTGCATTAAACCGTTCTTCATACTCGTTTATGCATGCCTTCAGATATAAATGAGACATGTTTTTCAAAGGACCATTATTGATGATGCCGTTCAGTTCGGCGAGATATTGCCGTACTGCATCCGACTCTTCCTTTGCCTTCGAATAGTCGAGAAAATAATTCTTTTCATGTCTTCTCAGCTGGAGGGATTTGCTCCTTATGGTATCGGTAATCTCAAGGTTCCTGATTTCCTGCCTGATCTCGATAAAATTGCAGTATTCGAATACGGCCAGTATGGTAATAATACCCACGCTGATAATAAAGCTGAGTATTATTTTTTTCTTCAGGGACATGGATATGAATTCCGGAATAGACAGGGCATTTTTCAGTTCAGCACATAATTTATATTTTTAGTCATATAAAAACGGCAGTGTTAAAGGCAATCCGATTCTATAGATATATGATAAAGTAAAATGGACTTGATTTCAACAGACCGAAATTATCAACATTCAGATACGCATATTCCATCTCATCCAACACAGATTCTATTTAGGCGGTGAGTTTTTTCAGCAACGCAAGAAGACCTTCTATTATCCGCAAGGGGGAAGGTGGGCACCCTGAAATATAACAGTCAACCGGTATTACATTGGCAACGCCGTTTGCCACAGCGTAACTGCATTTGTACACTCCGCCGTCTATACTGCAGTCGCCGCAAGCAACAACAAGTCTTGGCTCCGGTGTTGCGATATATGTTTTTTTCAATGCAAGTTCCATCTGTCTCGAAACAGGTCCTGTGACAAGCAATAAGTCGGCATGTCTCGGAGATGCGACAAAATCAATGCCGAACCGCTGTATGTCATAAACAGGATTCGTGAGGGCCGTACACTCCCATTCACAGGCATTGCACGAACCGGCGTCGACCTGCCTGATTCTCAATGACCTTTTGAATATCCCGTCGATACCGTCCTGAAGGGTTATTATCCTTGCCGCTTCTTCAGAAGAAAAGCCGAAGCCCTCCGGATATGGGATCACATTCTTTTTACGTGTTAAATTTTTTAATATCTCTTTAATCACATATCACATCCTGAATAAGATAAATTAAAACTTTTGTTGCACAACGGGAAATCAGGCACGATATTACCATGCACTGCAAAAGGGACGGCAGGCCAGTTGCAATAAGAAGGTGATCTGAATTTAACCCTTAATGGTTTCCCATTTGCATCTGATTTGACCCAGTAGAAAACCGAACCCCTTGGCGTCTCAGTATAACCCAGAGCAGAGGAAAGCGGGGGAATGTCTTTTTTCTCGGCAGTCAGCGCTCCGCCGTAAGAGTTTTCAAAAAGGGTTTCTATCATTGATATGGAACACTCCGTTTCTTCGGCCCTTACCATCATCCTCGCAAAAACATCACCCTTTGATGTTGTATGCGGCTCAAAATAAAGCCTGTCATAAAGCAGATGGGGATGTGCTTTTCTAATATCATCATTAATGCCGGACGCCCTTGCCGCAACGCCTGTAACACCAAGTTTCAGTGCAATATCTCTTGACAGCTTGCCTGTCTTTTCGACACGGTCCATATGAGAAACACTTCCGAGCAACAATTTCATCAGGGATTTATACTCCTTTGTAACAGCGTCCAGGACCGTCATAATGTGGTCTTTCTTTAAGAATGCATCACTGTTTACGCCGCCGATGGTATTGATCCCTCTTAAATATCTGCTGCCGGTAAGCCTTTCATTAAGCTGCATCAACTGCTCCTTGATGACGGCCCCTTTTGCGTAACCGACTGCCAATCCTGACCCGGCGCACATATTGCCGATGTCTCCGATATGGTTGTAGAGTCTCTCAATTTCAAGGAGCAGAGTTCTCACGGCCTCGGCCTTTTCAGTTAAACCAATGCCCGCCATTCTTTCTACGGCCATGCAATAAGCTGCTGAATGAGAAAACGACGATGTTCCGGAAACCCTCTCAGCCAACCTGACGCCTTCAGAAAACCCGAGTGTCTCGAAATGTTTTTCCGTCCCCTTATGCGTATAGAAAAGTCTGGGTTCGAGAAAGAAGATAGTCTCGCCGACCGAACTGAACCTGAAGTGACCCGGCTCAATTATTCCTGCATGTACGGGACCCACAGGTATTTCCGTTATACCTTCGCCTTCAACTTCCATGAAAGCATAAGGTTTTTTGACTATTATACCTTCGCCCCATTCCCTGAGATCGGATTCCCTTGCAGACCAGTCTTTTCTCAGAGGATGTGAACCGGCCGGAAATGAATCATGGAAAACGAGTCTGCGCAGATCAGGATGGCCTTCGGGAACAAGGCCGAACATATCGTGAATCTCGCGTTCATACCAGTGGGCCGCCGGAATATTAATCGTAATAGAAGGGAAGGAGAGATCGTCTCCCGAAAGGGACGTATATATAATAGAGAATTCGTCTTTTCCGGGGACGGAGAAAACGGAATATATCTTGAACGTCCCGTCGATTTGACGTTCATCGGCTGCGAACATTGTCCTTAGAATAGCCTCTCCATTTTGATAAAGATAGATACAGGCGTCTTTGAAGTCTTTCTTTTGGACTTCTATATAGACCTCATTCAGATACCGATTTATATTTATACTTCTCTTGAACGCTTTTTCCATCACTTTACTCCAAGGATATTAACGCATGTTCTGATTGTGCCGTCTATAAAACCGGGGACTGTAAAACCTAACACTACAATTAAAGAAGCAAGCAGGATCATGATCCCATTATTTAATACTGAAGACATGGAGAGAGAAAAGCCTGAAGCTGCAACGATTTGTCCGCTTTTTTCATCTCCTTGAACTCTTGCTGCGTTCCTTCCTCCAAAAAGCATCCTTCCGAAAGCTGAAAGCATGCCGTAGAAAACAAACGCCGCAAATAAAAGAAAAAGACCGGCTATCGCCCATAAGCCGTTATCCACCGCAGCTCTCAAAACGGTAAATTCACTTATAAAAATATTGAAAGGCGGCGTGCCGGCGAGAGATAATGCTCCGATAAAAGCCAGCGTCCCTGCAAGCGGCATCGATGAAAGCACTCCGTTGACGTTCTCTATTTTTGTAGAACCGTAATGAGCCTGTATTCTGCCGGAAACAAAAAACATCAGGGGCTTGGAAAGGGCATGGTTCATGATATGAAGGAGCGCTCCGTAAACGCCGACAGGCCCGCCGATACCGATGCCGAGGGAGATGATGCCCATGTGCTCTATGCTGCTGTAAGCCAGCAGTCTTTTGTAATTTACCTGCACAAGGATGAATACCGAAGATATACCCATCGATATGAGGCCGAAAAGGATGAGCAGATTGCCTGTAAAAACACTTCCTGTCGATGGGTCGGTTATGGATATGAATCTCATAATGCCATAAAAAGCCGTATTCAGAAGTATCCCGGAAAGCAGGGCGCTTATCGGGCTGGGCGCCTCGCTGTGGGCGTCGGGCAGCCAGTTGTGCACGGGCGCAAGACCCGCTTTTGTGCCGTATCCCACAAGGATAAAAATAAATGCGAGTTTCATTGTCGCGGGATTAAGTTTAGGCGCGATGCTCCTGATGGTTGTCCAGTTCAGCGCCCCCTGTCCGCCCATGACGGCGGTCGTTGCATAGTAGGTTATGAATATTCCAAGAAGCGCAAAGGTTATCCCGACTGTGCAGAGGATTATATATTTCCACGCGGCCTCTATTGCAAGACTCCTTTTGCTGAAACCGAGTCCTATCAGAAGGGCCGATACAATTGTTGTTGCTTCTATGGCGATCCACATCAAAGCAAGATTGTTTGCCGCAGTGACCAAAAGCATGGTGAAAATGAAAAGGTGCAGCAGCGCATAATATCTTCTGACGCCGCTTGCTCCGGTCAGACCGACTTTCATCTCGTGATCGAGATATCCTATGGAATAGGCCGCCGAAGCAAGGCTTAAAAAAATCACCAGGGCCATGATATAGCCTGAAAGGGCGTCCATATAAAGCACTCCGTTCATCATCTCGGCAGGGCTTGATATTGCCGATATAATCACCGGCAGAGCGGCAAAGGCAAGGGCAGCCGCCCCGGCGAGACTCGCATAACCCACAAGCTTTGGACTCTTCAGCAGATAGCATATGACAGCCGTTACAACAGGTATTGAGAGTATCAGGACCATTAATCCAATTCTATCCTTTCAGTGTGGTGAGTTTGTCAAGGTCGGAAGACGCAAACGCCTTCCTGATCTGTATGACAAAGATGCCGAGAATTATCACGCCCATGAGCATATCAAACAGAACTCCGAGTTCTATGATCAGGGGCATTCCGAAAGTAAGTGCAAAACCTGAGAGAAACAGTCCGTTCTCCATGAATAAAAGCCCTATCACCTGTATGATCGCTTTTTTCCGGGTTATCATGATAAACAGACCTATGAGTATCACTGCGATTGAAATCTGCAGGACGTGCTTTGATAATCCTGTAACAAATATCCCCTCCTTCAGAGCGGCATAAACAACAACTACAAGAATGCCTGATATAGTGAGAGAAAGGGCATTGCTGATGTATGGTTCAACATCATGTGTTGCTTTGATCTGTCTTACTATCCTCCTCAAAAACATAGGGATCAGAATCCCCTTGCTCAAAAAAGTTACAACAGAAGCCGCATACAGGTGGACCTCGCCGGTCATAAATGCAGCAACAGCCGTCAATGAGGACAAAAGCCATGAATTGAGAGTATATGCTTTTACGCATGGTTCGATCCTTTTGAATGTATTTATTGACACTGCGGTCACAAGAATGCCCGCAGATATAAAATCGATGACTGAAAATACCTGGACCCAGTTTTTCATTTACCCCCCATCATTATGTGTATAACAAGCGAAAGCAGTGCAAGGACGAACGCCCCACCCAAAAGGGACGGAAGCTGAAAGAACCTTATCTTTGCCCTTGATGACTCTATCAGCGCCATTGTTGCAGCGAAACAAAGCATTTTCAAGATGTAGACGCCGGTCGACAGGACAAGCCCGTATATTTCCGTAGTATAAGAAATGCCGGCGGGAAAGAATATGTCGGCTGTGATAGTAAACAGCAGCATTTGTTTTATATAATGCGCCCATTCCATCAGGGCAAGGTATCTTCCCGAATACTCAAGCAGCATCCCTTCATGGATCATGGTAAGTTCAAGGTGCGTATCAGGGTTGTCGACGGGTATCCTCCCTGTCTCGGCAACGACAGCCACGATAAAAGCAGCCAGGGCAAGGATGTGCGACGGCGAATATAGCATATTCTGAGTTTCGGCGATCCTCGCTATGTTAGTTGATCCGGCGGATACGGCGGCCGTAAAGATGCTGAGCATCATCATCGGTTCAACAAGGACTGCGACCGTCATCTCCCTGCTGCTGCCTTCACCACCAAAGGCAGTTCCGGTATCGAGCCCCGCGAGCGCCATAAAAAATCTTCCGAGCGCAAGTATGTAAATCAAAGCTATGACATCTCCGATCATGCCGAAAGGAGATTTTAGAGTAATGACCGGAATAATCAGGGAGGCCGCAATAACGGATGTCATTACTATATAGGGAGTGGCCTTGAATATCCATGAAGCAACGACGGACACAACCATATCCTTCCTGAAAAGCCTGATCAGGTCGAAGTAAGGCTGGAATATGCCCGGGCCTATGCGTCCCTGCATGTATGCCTTAAATTTTTTTATAATCCCATTCAGCAAAGGGGAAAATAAGATTATTATTAAAAACTGGAGATATTCCATACTAAATACCGAAAATGAGTAACAGCATAAGGGTTATCAAAATATAGCCGAGATACAGATTCAGGTTTCCTGACTGCAACATCCTTGCCTTTGATGCCGCACTGCGAATAAATGCCGTCAGCGGCTCATACATATATCTTTCAAAAAAGGGTGTAATCTCTCCGCTGTATCTCAGGGACCGTACAAACAGGGGCTTCAGGATGTAGGAAATGCTTAATTCCCTTTTCGGCAGATATATCCTTTTGAATATGAGCCTGATAGGTTTCGTAAACGCAGTCGCGGTATATTGCATCCTTGAAGTAAGGGAAGGCATACCGCAGTCCCATGAATCGGCATATACGGTTTTCCGTTTTCCAGCCGCGATAATAAATACGGCAATTGCAGCGCCTATGCAAAGCATTGAAATCAATATCGCGGCAGGCGCCAGGGAAGAAAAAGTTTTGCCTATGGAGAGAAGACCGTTATAACTTATATTCCCGTCCGAACCTGTAAGAGCAATGACGGAAGGAGATATTACGCCGATTACCGTACCGGGGAAGATGCCAGCCATAAGGCAGAGAACGGCGAGTATTGCCATCCCAACAATCATGGACGCGGACGATTCTTTCGCATCCTGAGCGTGCGGGCTTCGCGGCACGCCGAGAAAAGATATGCCGAATGCCTTCACAAAACATGCAGCAGCCAATGCGCCCGTGAGCGCCAGAGCAGCGCCGCCGAGAGGCGATATTATCTTTGACGTTATGGAAGGCGCATTAAAACCGAGTAGCAGGGCCTGATAGGTAAGCCACTCGCTCACAAAGCCGTTAAACGGCGGCAGAGCGCATATGGAGACGGAACCGATCAGAAAAAACAGGCCTGTGTAAGGCATAGGTTTTATAAGCCCGCCCATATCTTCCATATTTTTTGTATGTGTAGCATGCATAATCGAACCTGCGCCAAGGAAAAGAAGCCCTTTAAAGATCGCATGGTTTAAGGTGTGGTAAAGTCCCGCAATAAGGGCTATGGCCGATAGCGTATACATACCGTTGCTTCCGAACATCATCGAACTGCCGATGCCGAGTAGTATGATCCCGATGTTCTCAATGCTGTGATACGCAAGAAGTTTTTTTATGTCGTGCTCCATAAGGGCATAGAGAACACCGATGACGGAAGAGACAGCCCCTATGACTATAATTGTAATTCCCCACCACTCAGGGCCGTGTCCGAGGACATCCATGTTTATGCGGATGAAGCCGTATATGCCGGTCTTGATCATAACACCCGACATAAGTGATGAAATATTTGACGGCGCAGTGGGGTGTGCCCTGGGAAGCCACGTATGAAAAGGGATTATTCCTGCTTTCGTGCCGAAACCTATTATTGAGAATATGAAAATCATGGTCTTCAAGTCTTTAGGAATACCTGCGGAAGCCGCCCTCATCCCTGAAAAATCCATATGGCCCGTATATTTATAGAGTGCAAGGAACAATATGATAATGAAAGCCGTCCCTATGTGCGTCATCACCGCATACAAAAGACCGGCCTTCGCCGATTTCTCATCCCTGTCAAAGGTAACAAGAAAATAAGAAACAACAGACATGGTCTCCCATGAAATGAGAAAGGTAATGATATTGCCTGACAGAACAACCGCGTACATACTCAGGATAAAAAGGTTATAAAGAAAGCCCATCAATCCTTGATTGCCGATGTTTTTTGTATAGCCTACGGAATATATTGATACAGCCAGAGTCAATATCGATATTACCGTAACGAAGAATCCTGAAAGAGCATCTCCCTGAAATGAAAACTCAAGAGCAGGTGTTATCGGGATTGAAGGGACAGAGATCAGAGTTCCTGCGGAAAGATAAAGGCCGGCAATTATAAGGTTTACCGCGCCGATTGCCGAAAGGACATAGGTGTAATTCTGCGCTTTTCCGGAGAGGACGCATGACATGACCGCACCTAATAGAAAGAAAAAAATACCTGCAGCGAAATAATTTTCGATACCCATTTTTTAATAAAATAATTCCCGGATCGTCCTTTTGCCGGTTGTTATGCCGATAACCGGCTTCAGATTCGTTTTTAGTATTCCCTTGATCTTACATCAGCATTGATAACTTGAGGGTGGTCAAGTTTATGCGTACGTTCATATGCCAGGAATTTCCCCGGATGGATGATCGTGATGAAGACGGTTTCTATCCTGCTATGTCCTTTATCTATATCTGATTAGTATGAAATTCAGGATTTTTATCCGACCTGTATCTCCGAATCAGGAAGCTTGTAAACAAGATAATGAATAAAGGACGTCAACAGTTCATCAGTAGTTCTATCCATATTAATTGCTTCGACTATATCTTCTTTTCGGTGCCATTCAATTTTAACGGTCGCCTTCTTATTATCTCTCGTTGGAAAAGCTTCTGAAAGCTTAGCCATTTCAGCATCTGTAATGGAGTACTTAAAGAGGGACCTACGTTCGTTATTAATTCCCAAGGGATTAGACAAAGAAAACGGGCTATTTCTATTATAAGAGGCAATAAGTTTTAAGCGACCAATTTGGGGGCTGAAGTTACATTTTTCTTTTATCTTCCTCATAGCGCAAGGTCCAATGTCTTCACTGGCGCCTACATGACCTTCGACTCCAATATCCAGCAGATCCTTTTCGGGATTAATGCCGCCCCTTTTCCTCTGTAAAAGTATTTTTCCATCAGGAGAAACAAGAAAAACAAAAACAACCTTATGTCTCAAACCTAAAGAATGACAAAGTCCTCTATCTTCTAACCCAATAATGTTGTCATTTTCATCGATAACATCTATCGGTTCAATATATTCTTCAGTGAAAGTATCTATACTTGCATGAGCCGTAGGTTTTTCTGCAATAAAAGCAGCCTTAATAATTTCTTCTGTTATCTTTTCCGTTATCATAAACTCTCCTTTAAATATTATCCGTTTTTTTGTTACGAAACTCCTTGCAGGTATACCGCAGGGGAATGTGGAGAACCACATTTAACATATAAGCATTCTTTAAAATAATAAAGATATGCCGTTAAGTCATCTCATAAATCTTTTTTAATTTCAGTATCTTGTGAATATCTCAGCCTCTTTTTTTGAAAGGACATCATAGATCTTGTCCGCTGATGCAGCTTTCATTACTGTTGCTATAACACTGTCTTCTTTAAGAAGCCTTAATAATTTCGACTGGATTCTTAAGAAGCGCCTCTCGCTTTTGGGAAAAATAAAAAAGAGGGTATCCACATTCTCTTTATCCAAAGCACCAAAAGGTATCGGCTTCTCCAGAAAACAGAGAGAGATGTAAGAAAGTTCCATGAATTTTTTGAAAGTCCTCGGATGGGGAATAGCAATGCCATGTCCGACTGAAGTGGGACATAATGTCTCACTTTCCATGATCGTGGTTAAAAGATTCTTCGTATCGAGGCGTGGAATATTTGTCCGAATATTTTCTAAACTGTTTAATATCGCTATTTCTTTCGTATTACCGGACACATTGTAATAGATACCACCTCTCCGGAGAAATTCGGCAATGGATATATGCTCTTCATCCCCATTTGATGGGGCGCCGGCGGCAGTATGGTAAGAAAATGCTCTCGTATCTTCTAACCAGGAAAGAATCTCCTGCACATCGAATCTCCATTGGCCTCCTACCCTAAAGCATGGTATCGTTTCGTTTTTTATCATCCGATATATTGTCTTTTCTGAAACCTTCAAAATTTCAGCAACATCTTTTACACTAAACTTCATATTGTCTATTAATGTCCTATCATGAGCATTTTTACATCAGTAATTATCCTGAATAATCGCCAATTTGTCAAGAATCATATTATTATTAAAATCACCCCTTTCATTAATATAATTGGATCTATCTAAAATACGCACTAAGAATAGGCTATCATGATCATTAATGTCCAATATTGTCTTATTTTGCTATAAAATGTATTATATAAAATAAATATAGTTTTTTGTCAAATATAGAATAAATGGTGGCAATAAATAAATTGTCAAGCAATCAACAGAAATATGCTGCAAAGTTGATAAGGATGCAGCTCAAAATTAAAGAAGGCCTGATATCAGACCGGTTCCCTGAAGTTTCAAACATAGTCATTCGGATGATATATTCCGAGAAAAATAGCAAGGTTAGCATGATAAGAACGGTATATTTTCCCCCTACCGATTATGCTTATTTCAATATGGAATGTTTGACAAAAAAATGCCTTGAGGGCGGATTTGATTTGGCTCCCAAGATTATCCATCTTATTAAAAACCATATGACTGTTGGGCAAGACAAACTATTTTGCAGTACGATATCCTGTCCCGCAATGGTCGAATACGACATTAGTCTGTATTACAAGAACGACAGATAAATAATAGTTATCATATTAATATAAAAACAAAAATATTGTTAAAACGAGGCATTTAATGGAAGAATTAAATGTGGAAATTAAAAATTTTCACTGGGTAAAGGAAAAGGAAGGAAAGAGAGATGGCATCAGTTTATAAGCAAATGACCTCTTCTTGGAGGGCCGCTATCGGAAGCGCATTCTATGCAAATTCCGTTCGGCAGACGACGATGGCAGAGTTATATGGGCTTGCATTGCAACAGCCCGAGGTGATAAGTACAACCGATCCGATGTATAATCCGGAGAGGTTCGGGCTTCCGAAAGACGCTAAGGTACTGGTCTCGAACGACGGCGGAGTGGTAGGAAGGACCGCCCGCGCAAGAAAGCTCGTCCGAGAATTGGGCAAGGCCGAGCATGAAAAGCTGCAAACCGTCCTTTTGGAGGCCATTTATCAATTCAACCGCCGCAGACAGGGCCTTTGGCTTCAGGGAATTGTGGGATTGCACAAGGATTTCATGGTGAAGGCCCATCTATTAAGCCCGGTAACGGATGCAAAGAACATGCTTGATTGGGGGCTCAATTTCACTCCGTTCATGAAGCCGTGGGAACAGCCTTACAGGGAATCCCGTGACTTGAATGAACCTGATATACTCGTCCTGGCAGACACTGAGTGGTCGAACCCGGAATATCCTTTGGGGCTCGTGATAATTGACGAGGCGGAAAACTGCATGGCCATATTGGGGATGCGCTACTTCGGCGAAAGGAAGAAAGGGACGCTCACGCTTGCATGGACGATGGGCGTGCGCCACAACATGGTGGCCTGCCATGGCGGCATCAAGACAATAGGCGACAACCCGCCGATAGCAGTATTCGGGCTGTCGGGCAGCGGCAAGTCCTCGATCACCAACAGCCACGACCATGCAGGCACCCTGAAGCCCGATGAAAAAGTCACGGTCATACACGACGATGCTTTCCTTATCGACTTGGAAAACAATATAACAGTGGCACTGGAGCCCGCCCTCTTTGATAAGACAGACTCCGTGAAGTTCGACGATCCGGACATAAAATACTTCCTTTCGGCCCAGAACGTTGCCGTCGTCGGCACATCGAACGGCGAGCGGAAGCTCTTGGGCAAAGACATTCGCAATGCCAACGGCCGGTGCATAAAGAGCCGCGATATGTTCAACCACGCCGATTACTGCGAGGCGCCAAAAAAGGTGATATGGCTCCAAAAAGACACCTCGCTTCCGCCCATATGCCGGGTGAACTCTGCAGTGTTGTCTGTCTCGATGGGGGCGTCACTTTCTACTATGAGGGCCAAGGGGGTGGAGAACGTCGAACGCAAGGAGCTTGATAAACTTGTGATCGAGCCTTTCGCAAACCCGTTCCGCGTGCATGCGCTTATCGTCGATTGCCAGCAGTTCTTAAAGCTCTTCAAGGCCGGGTGCGAATGCTACATCATGAACACTCACGCCTTCGGAATCCCGGGCGAGCTTGTGGATATCCCGAAGGAGCTTTCCCTTAGGATCGTCACCGAGCTTGTGCGCGGCAATATCGAATGGCGCGATTGGAAACGCTTTCATGGGCTATCGATCCCCAGAAATGGAAATGAGATCTTCAGTAGCGATTACGACCGAAAATATAAACCCACGCACGACACTAAATACCTTGAGTATATAAGGGCCAGGATGCAGGACAGGATCACCTATCTTTCCAACAAGCGTGATTTGGAGCAAGACATGGAATCGATCTTCATCGATCCACTCGTTGCCGCAAGGACGGTTATCGACAAGATACTAAACCCCGTATAAAGGAATAAATAAGAAAATTCAACATATAATACAATAAGGAATTAATGGGTCGAATTTTTCATATTAACAGTTCCATCTCCATGTATACCCATTAGTTGCATAAATAATGCATTAAGATATACAAAGAAGGTTGGGAATAAAAGCTTTGCATAGAAATTTACCAAAGTTGCCTGTATGGAGCACTTCACCAACCTCGATAATTGGGCAAAAGAGGTACATGAATTAGAAGAGAATGGAGATATATTAACTCATGATATCATCAGGAAACTGAACAAATCCTTTATTGCGCCTATAGACAGGGAAGATATTTATGCTCTGGCATCAACATTAGATGATATTCTTGACCTTATCTGGGGAACAGCTGACAGGCTCGCTATATTTAAAATGAAGGAACCCCCAAAAGAGGCGGTCACTATGTCAAAAGAACTCCTCACAACTGTGGATTTAGTCCATAAAGCTATAAAGAAATTGAATGAAAAGAATTACTCTCAGATGCAGGAATACTGTATTGAGATCAACAAACTCGAAAACAAAATGGACAGAGTTTTCAGAGACGCACTCGGACATTTGTTTGATGAAATAAGAGACCCGATTCTTGTCATTAAATGGAAAGAGATATATGAACATCTTGAAAATGCATCTGATAAGTGTGAGGATGTTGCCGATGTTCTGGACACTATAGCCATTAAAAATGCATGATGGTTTGTAATTTTATAGCTTGACACCAGCCTATTTCACTTCATTTATTTTATTATACATATCTCTTTTTTCCCTCATCACAACACTATCCTATTGCCATTTCTTCCTTTTTTTCATAGAGTAAACAGTTATGCATTCAGTTGTCGTCGCCATTTTCATCGTTTCATATGTCGGCATTGCTATTGGAACTATTCCAGGTCTTGCAATTGACTACGCATATCAAATTTGCCGCATGTAATAAAGATTTCAATCGGGGACAAACAATCTTTACGAAACAAATAGGGCGAGTATTTAATCTCGCCCTCTGCCGTATTGCAATTTCTGAATCTTTAATCACGTAAATGAGCATATGAAAGAATTTGAATGTTTTTTACTCCAGGAACGCTTTTAGCGATTTGCTCAATTTTCTGAATCATTTCTTTATCTTTAAATTTTATGCTTTTGGCTTTTATTGAAATGGTGCCATTCTCAGCAACCACGTCAATGTCCGGTTTCATGTCTATTAATAAAACCTTAACTTTTGCAGCAACCAACATGTTATCCAGAGCTTTTTGTGATTCCGCAGTTGCTCTGAATTGCTCTAATCTGACAGTATTACAGATAAGATCTACTGCATTCTCAACTGTAATCTTTTTAATGTGAATGACCAAATCATAGAGACTGGGATCCCATTTGTCAATTCCGTATATATATTTGCACCAGTTACGCCTCTCCTTGTCATCATTTTTCAGGAGACGCAATGCCTCTCTTTCTGATATGCTCTCACGCGCCATCTCGAGTTTCACGCGATTTCCCATATCAGCGATAATTCTCACCTTAAGCACATTTGAAATATTTTCTATGAAGAAATGGCCGGCGAGACCATGATAGACCACATTGTCCTTTTGAAAATGCTCCAACATGGTAACATGCAAATAGGCCAGATATCTTTCCTTGGAATAGTTAATTTTGTCCAAAATAGAAGGGGCATCGTGAATCGCCCGAATCAGCTTGATTTCCGGAATATTAAATTCTTTTGATGCCTCGATAATCGCATCTCTTGCAATACACGTATAGTTTAATTTTTGAGCTACTTTCTCTGCTACCTCTTTTCCTTTGCTATAAGAACCTCGCGAAATTGTGATAATCGGCATTTCTTAACACTCCTTTGCAATATTTTGCTATTTGGTTTTTTCTTTGACAAGGAATTCATAACCTCAGATTTCCAATAACATGTAAATGGTGTTCAAAGAGATTTAACTATTATACCTCTTCCCACCGCTTTTCAATATTTTCTCTTTTAAGAATAATAACAAACGCAGCAGTGCGCTTTGCCCATCTACCGATCAAAGTTCTCTATCCAGGTTGAATTGCATCCAATAATGAAATATTTTTGGTAGAATCTGTCATTATGCAGTGTAACCCTTCCGGGTTATTTTTTACGGGGCAAGATTCAGACACAAATTTTATTGCAAGTGTTGAAAGGAGGCGGAGGGGTCTTGCCTGCGACCCCTCCCGTAGTATGTAAGCACTATGGTTTGACTATCAAAACCGGGAACGATGCATGGCCGAGGACCCTTTCCGCGTTGCTGCCCATAAGAAGCCTTTTAATGCCCGTCCGGCCAAGGCTTCCCATGACTATCATATCTGCCTGATATTCTTTCGCGGTATCAATGATAACTTTGTATACCTCGCCGTCCCTGACAAGAGACTCGGCTTTGACGCCGGCCGACAAAGCCTTTTCCTTTATGCCATTTGCAAAGCTTTTTGCTTTTGTGACTAACTCCTCGTAGACTTCCTGCGCCCGTATCATGAATTCAACGGTAACATCAACAACCGAAAGGACTTTTATTTCACTATTATTTTGTCCGGCTATTTCGATTGCACTCTTGCCGGCGGCTTCACTGTATGCGGAACCGTCGGTTGCAACGAGAAGCTTTTTCCATGATATTTTTGCGCCATCCGGAATAACAAGCACATCCTGTCTGCTGTAGCCTATGACCCTTGCAGTGACACTCCCCACAAGTGCCCTTTCGACTAAACTCAACCCTTTTTTCCCCATGACTATCAGGTCATAATTTTCAGTGCCGGCAAAGTCGACTATCCTTTCGTATATCTCTCCTTCTTCGCAGACAGTTTCAATTGCCACCCCTTCTTTATGTGCGGCTTTCAGGGCCTCTGAAAGGGCGGAACTACATTGTTTTTCCATGGAAGACCTGATATTGTTTGTCCACAGAGCGCTCAGGTCGCCCTCATAGGGAGGGATGACTGATATAACAGTCACTTTGCAGTTTTCATCTGCTGCAAATTTCAGAGATTCCCGTAAGGCATTTGTGCCGGACTCCGAGCCGTCAAAGGCTACAAGTATTTTTCTGTATTTATCCATTTCATATACCTCTTCATATCTCTCTGTAATTTATGCAATTTCCATTGCTTCTTTTTCAGCCATTTGACGTTCCGCCTTGTGTCCTTTGTACATTGCCTGCAAGACAATAAATGCTCCGGTCAGAAGGGCGAATGCCATTATTGCAAAGCTGGTGTTCTTCAGTATCTTGACGGTAGTGTCGGTTAATGTCTCTATCAGCCCCAATTGCGAGAGATACACAGGCACCATTAAGCCCCTGCTGAAAAGGACGATTACCATGATAACACCCATAACTAATTTTATCACAAACGGCTTAACATATGTTGTTCCGATTGCGCCCAACTGAATGCCGAAAAGAGACCCGGCGAGAATGATGCCTGCCAGACGTATATCAACGAGCCCGTGCAGCGCATATTTGAATGACCCTCCAAGCCCCATGACAAACGCGACAACGAGTTCCGTGGCCGACCCCATCAGGCTGGGCGCGCCGAGCACATAGATCATTGAAGGAACGCCGATAAATCCGCCGACGGCGATAGTTGCCGCAAGCATCCCTGTCGCAAAACCAAGCGGTATTATGAAAAGCACGGATACCCTTGCTTTAAGGCATTTGAAATAGACCATGGTTCCGGGTATATTGATGGACTGCACCCACTGTGCTAATTGGGCGACTTTTTCTTCAGCGGATGCGTTACCTGACCGGTAAGTCTTCACCGCATCACGCAGCACAAGACCTCCGACAACGGCAAGTACGAGAACAAAGGCAACGCTTACATACAGGTTGGAGCCTGCATCGCCGAAGGCCGCTTTAATTTTTTCCTGAATATTAGCTCCGTAAAAAACGCCGGCTTCCGCAAATATCCCGAATATAATGCCGAGCTTAACATCCACCTGACCGTACTTGGCGCGTTTTATAGCGCCGACCAATGCTTTAGGAAACTTGTGACACATATTGCTTGCGACTGCAACAAGTCCGGGCACCCCTAAACTCATCATGGCGGGGGTCAGGACAAAGGCCCCGCCTGATCCGATGAATCCGCTGACAAGACCGCCGATAAACCCGACGATAAAGAGATACAGTATATTCATTAAATTTAAATCAATGAAGTTTGCCGCTTCAAATGGTATATTATGCATTTTCCCCCTCCTATCCTTATAATCTTGCTCTCAGGCGCGGCTGCGGCTGCGGGCGTTCTCTGTCGTAAGAGCGTTTTTCCTCTGGCCGAGTGCGGAGAGACTTCTTTGTCGCTTCCACTCCTAATACCGACCAGAAATAACTCGTGAAGCCGCCGTGAACAAATGAGATCGCAAAAGCCGTTGCAATCGGCAAAGCGGCATACCATAGGCCTCTGGTGAAAAGCGCCGTGATTGCACCCTGATTCATTAATAATGTTGTATACAGTGCTACAGACGCTATACCGTAAGCTATCATCTTTCCAACCGGTTTCTTTTTCAGTTTTTCATAATTTTGTGCCATAACCATCCTCCTTTTTAAAAATAATATTTATGCCATTACTGCTTCAGATACCAAGACCAGCGGGCATCTCAGCCTTTCCAGATTTTTCATGTCAACTTTTTGATCTGTTAATGAAGAGATGCCTAAATCCTGTGAATCCATGACTACGAAATTGACATCATGTTTTTTACCCTCCTCTATGAATTTAATAATTGTTTCCTGAATAGTTCTTGCGGACGGAATAACCAGTAGCTCTATGCCTTTGGATTGTAATTTCATCAGATATTCATTCAGTAAAAGATTCTCCGTGTCTTCCTGCGCAATGTACAAAATAGTTATACCCGCCCTAATTCGTCTTGTGACATGTAAAACATATTTTGCCGCTTTCATATCCGTTTCCTGACCTGTAAGAACGAGCATGACTTTATGTCTTTCACCGATGTCCCTCTTCACACGTCCAAATATATATTCCTCGTTAAAATCAGAAGCAGACATCATTGTTTGAAACTCTTCCAATAATTCGTTTATCCCCATCTTATCAAGCAGCCTCCAAATCGTTTGTCCGTTACAATCCTTATATCAAGTTTTATGCCAGATTGAATTATTCTCTAACTTGTTGGAATTAAAGAATTAAAATTAATGTTCTGGAAAATACAGTTAAACGATTTAATTGCAATATGCAACAAAGATATGTGAAGCCCGAAAATAATCAATAATTATTAAGAAGTTATATAAGTGTTACAGAAATTGACAAGATTGTTGCTATATGCAACATTTTTAAGAGGAAAAGCTCACGACCGTTAAGAAAACGGTTCTAATAATATTTGATTAACTAAATCATTAATTGGTATATTGTTACATAACAAATTTGTTAAAAAGGTAATATCGGATATGAATATCTTTAAAAAACCGGAAGACAAACAGCATAATGCAACACTGGATGAATTCAGGCAAAAGATATCTGCTGCACGCATGCCTTCCAATATAAAGCAGATTGCGGAAAGAGAACTTGATATGATGTGCAAGATGAGCCCTGCAACTGCTGAATATACGATCGGCCTTACCTATGTGGATTATCTTGTGGGCCTGCCCTGGAATAAAAAGACTGCCGACAACCTTGACCTCGCAGGGGCTCAGAAGATTCTGAATGAAAGGCATTTTGGACTGAATGATGTCAAGGAAAGAATACTTGAACATCTTGCCGTGAAGATATTTGTGATGAACAAAAGGCCCCAGATACTTATTGTTGACGACGAAGAAATTGCAAGGAACAATATAGAACACATCCTCAAAAAGGAAAACTACCACGTAGTTACGGCAGCAAACGGAATTGAAGCCATTGAAAAAATTGAAGCAGCTGTTTTCGATGTTGTCCTGACAGACCTGAAGATGGAAAAGGTTGACGGTTTAGGGGTGCTGGAAAAGGTAAAAAGCAAATATCCTGACACGCAGGTCATAATGATTACCGCTTATGCTGCTATAGATACTGCTATCGAAGCTATTAAAAAAGGGGCATTCCATTATATTGCGAAACCTTTCAGACTTGAAGAAGTCCGCACGACTGTGAAGCAGGCATTGGATAAAAAACTGTCAACCGTCTCCGCCAAAGGTTCGGTACTATGCTTTGCGGGTCCCCCGGGTACGGGAAAAACATCATTGGGAAGGTCCATCGCCGATGCCCTTGGGAGAAAATTTGCACGGATTTCGCTGGGGGGTATGAAGGATGAGGCGGAGATCATGGGACATAGAAGGACTTATGCCGGTGCGATGCCCGGCCGGATTATGCAGGAGATACGAAGGGCAGAGTCCTCAAATCCTGTAATTATGCTTGACGAAGCAGATAAGATAGGCGGACAGGACTTCAAAGGCGACCCCGAATCAGCCTTACTTGAGGTGCTTGACCCCGAGCAGAACCACAGCTTTCTTGATCATTACCTCGATGTCCCATTCGACCTCTCAAATGTTATGTTTATAGTAACGGCAAATATAGCAGATAATATACAGGGACCGCTCAGGGATCGCATGGAGGTTATCGAGTTCTCCGGTTATACGGAAGATGAAAAAAACAGGATAGCCGTTTTACATCTTATCCCCAAGCAGATAAGGGAACATGGTCTTTCAGATTACCCTCCTGAATTTGCAGCCGAAGCCGTCTCTAAAATTATAAATGAATATACCAGAGAGGCCGGGACAAGAAACCTTGAGAGACAGATTTCGACAATCTGCAGGAAGATAGCAACAGAGTTTGTGCACCATAAAGATACTGTGCGCCTTATTACCGTAACTTCGGAGCTGGTCGAGAGATATCTGGGACCGAGAAGGTATTACCTCGAAGTTGCAGGTGAAGAAAACCGTATCGGGGTTGTTACCGGGCTTGTATGGACCGATGCAGGCGGAGACATCATGTTTGTGGAAGCGGCAAACATGAAGGGGCACCGGGATTTGATACTGACAGGTTCTCTCGGTACGGTGATGAAGGAGTCAGCCCAGGCTGCACTGAGTTATATCAGGAGCAATTCATCATTTTTCAATATTCAGGAAGATGTCTTTGAAAACCGGGATATACACATTCATGTCCCATCCGGAGCTATTCCCAAAGACGGACCGTCCGCAGGGGCAACTATAGCTGCTGCGCTCATCTCATTATTTACAGGATGCCCTGCACGGAGGGATGTTGCCGTTTCCGGAGAATTGACCTTAACCGGAAGGATATTGCCTGTAGGTGGTATAAAGGAGAAAATACTTGCCGCGCGAAGGGCAGGAGTAAAGACAGTGATACTGCCGCTCAGAAATAAGGTAGATGTCGAGAATCTCCCACAGGATGTTAAGGAAGGGCTGGAGATTATTCTCACGGACAGGATTGAAGAGATAGTTGATAAGGTGCTTATAAAATAATTCATTAGCTGCATAAAATGAACAACTTGAGCGCTTCTTTTGCAACATCCATAAAAACATGTTTACATATCATTCAAGCATAAGGCAGAAAATAACGTTCGGTTATTATATCGGTGTTATGGTCATTATCGGCCTCTCTCTTTTTACTCTGATCGAGCTATGGTATATCGATAAAAAGGTAAGGTTCGGAGAGGTAGTTACCGAATTTTTTGACGCCACTCTTGAAATGAGAAGGTTCGAAAAGAACTTCTTCCTCTACAGGGAAATCGAGGACTATCAGGAAAATATAAGGTATATAGAAAAGGCCATAGAAATCCTGGACAAAAACGTCAGCGGGTATAAAAATCTTGCGGTTTCTACCGAAGTGGAAAGGCTGCGGGACGACTTGAATAAATACCGTTTATTGATGAAACAGTTTGCATTGCTCGGGAACAATAAAGATGATGCAAGGCTCGATATGGTGGAAAATGAAATAAGGGAAAAGGGAAAAGAAATAATCACGATCGCCGAGAACATATCAAAAGCGGAACGGCAAAGGATTCAAAGTTTACTTGATTTAATTAAGAAATTCATCATTATTTCTATTTTTTCTTTCTCAATTGCGGGTATAGCTATCGGTCAGATACTGTCGAGAATGGTTGTAAGACCCCTGAAAAATATGGAAATAATGATGAAAGAAATATCGGAAGGCAAGCTGAAAACGGTATCGGTTCTTTCAAAGGACAGGGAGATAATATCCCTGACAAATGCGTTCAACAAGATGCTCATGGAACTCGAATTACGACAGAAACACCTTATACAGCGGGAGAAGCTGGCTTCCCTCGGGACTCTCATTTCAGGGGTGGCCCATGAACTTAATAACCCCCTCTCAAATATATCGTCATCCTGTCAGATACTTATCGAAGAGATTGAAGATTCGGATGTCGGATTTAAAAAGGAACTGCTTTCGCAGATTGATGAACAGACAGACAAGGCAAAGTTTATCGTCCGTTCCCTCCTCGAATTTTCAAGGGACAAAGAATTTAAAAAAGAATACCTGCCTCTGAGGAAACTCTTCGAAGAGACAAGGCAGTTACTGAAAGGCGAAATCCCGTCAAGGATTTCAGTCAGTATCGACATACCCGATGACCTGACTGTTTTCGTCGACAAACAGCGCATCCAGCAGGCTTTCCTGAACCTGTTAAAGAATGCGTTGGACTCTATTGAAGTCGAGGGTTCCGTTTTTATCAGGGCGTGCAGGCACATTTTGAAAGGAGCGGTTGATGAAAGGTGTGATTATCAGAAAAACCAGGGTGAGTGCACGGGCGAGTGTCCTATAAAAACGGATACGATAGACATCGAGATCAGGGATACCGGCAGCGGCATACTGCCCGAGGTTTTACCGAATATATTTGATCCCTTCTTTACCACAAAGGACGTGGGGAAAGGATCGGGACTCGGACTTTATATAGTGCAGGAAATTGTGCATGAGCACGGCGCTTGCATCGGCGCTTGCAGCGAGCCCGGAAAAGGAACGGCATTCGTCATTAGATTTCCAATAAAGGAGTAGTATCATGCAAAATCATATAAAGATATTAGTAGTTGATGATGAAAGAATAGCGGTAAAAAATCTCGAACATATTTTAAAAAAAGAAGGCTATTCCGTTACAGGTACGGAGAGCGCTTCAAATGCACTGAAACTTCTTGAAAAGCAGGAGTTTTGCGTTGTTCTTACAGACCTGAGGATGGAAAAGATAGACGGTATGCAGATACTTAAAAAGTGTCATGAACTGCAACCCGATACGGAAGTTATTATGATTACCGGTTATGCAACACTTGAGTCTGCTGTTGAAACGATGAAAAAGGGCGCCTTCCACTATATTGCAAAGCCTTTTAAACTGGATCTGGTAAGAAATATTGTTAAGGAAGCTGCTGAAAAGGTGCAACTCAAACGGGAGAACAGGAACCTCAGGGACCAGATAGAAAATTTTAAAGGCAAGGTAAAGGTAGTTACACAGGACCGTGCAATGCAGCGTCTTCTTGAAACAGCAAGGCAGATTTCTCCGACAGACTGTAATGTCCTGCTGACAGGGGAAAGCGGAACAGGCAAGGAAGTCTTTGCACGTTATGTCCATGCAAATAGCAAACGTTCTGAAGGTCCTTTTTTTGCCGTTAACTGCGGTGCATTTAATGAAGAACTCCTGTCAAGCGAATTATTTGGGCATGAAAAAGGCGCTTTTACCGGGGCTGTGGCGGCAAAGAAAGGACTTGTAGAAATGGCCTCGGGAGGAACGCTTTTTCTTGACGAAATAACCGAGATGGCGCCATCTATGCAGGTGAAACTGCTGAGGGTTATCCAGGAAAGGGAAGTGTTGAGGGTCGGAGGAACCAGTCCTTTTAATGTAGATGTCAGGTTCATAGCCGCAACAAACAGGGACCTTCACGAAGCTATAGAGAAAGGCAGCTTCAGACGCGACCTGTATTTCAGGCTTAATGTTGTATCTTTATTTATCCCTCCGCTTTCAGAGAGACGGGATGATATCCCGCTTCTTTGTTATTATTTCCTGAATAAATATAATGCATTGATGAAAAAGGAAGTCCGGGAAATATCTCCCGAAGTAATGGTGATCCTGCAGGGTTATGATTTTCCGGGAAATGTCAGGGAACTCGAAAATATTATTGAAAGAGGAGTTGCTCTTGCCAATGGCGGTACTCTCGATATTGCCCATCTTCCTGAAGACCTGAAAGTCATAAGTGTAAAGACATTCAGAAAAAAGGAGGGTAAAATCCCGTCTCTTGAAGAACAGGAGATAGCTTATATTCAATGGGTATTGAAAGAAGTTGGGGACAATAAGACCCTTGCATCTCAAATACTTGGAATCGACCGGGTTTCCCTATGGAGAAAACTTAGAAAACACGGGCTGGAACCGGATTAACCCAAAAACTGCGGATGACTAAAATGACGCCGCGCAGCCTGTCTGCGCGGCGTCATTAATATCTCAATAGCTGCAACTGATAAAATTCAATACGGGCCGAATTGATGGAACACGTATTATTTAATTACCAGCCTTTTGACTGAAGGATTTCCTTTACATGGGCTTCTTTCTTCTTCTCAACCAGAAGCACCCTCTTGTTTTTGGCCTCGGCTATCTTCTCCATAATCTTGTTCATATCGGCAGGTTTTTCCAGAAAATCTACGGCGCCGGCCTTTATAGCCTCAACGCCCTTTTCAAGGCTTCCGTGACCGGTCAGCATTATGATCTGCACGTCCGGGTTCTCGCTCCGGATACGTTTCAGGGTTTCGATACCGCTCATCCCGGGCATTGCAAGATCGAGAACGATTGCATCGAATTCTTTCCCGTGCACTCTTTTAATAGCGTCTTCTCCGCTTGTGGCAGTGTCGACTTTCAGGCCGCGGCCCTCCATCCTCTGCGAAAGGACTTTAAGAAACTGTTCCTCGTCATCCACTAAAAGAACGTCTGCTTTGATTTCTTCAGGCATTTTAATCCTCCTCTATAAGGTTTGTTTGATAATTGGTTTCTTGTCTTTTGTTAAGGCGTCGAACTTTTCTTCTTTGTCAAAAGCGACTGAAGTCGCTGTGCTTTCAAGTTTCTTCCGGAAGGCCTTTCTGATCCTTTGCTCCAGATAATCAATATCCGCAGGCTTATTCAGAAAATCGCAGCTACCGATCTTTTTGGCCTCTTCTTCTTCCTTATCCGTACCGTGTCCGGTCAGGATAATTACCTGAATATCAGGATAAGCCTTCCTGGTTTCAGCGAGGACCTCCATGCCGTGCATGCCGGGCATATTCAGATCCAGAACAACGACGTCGGGTTCATCTTCTTTCAGCCTTGTCAAAGCCTCTTCGCCGTCATAGGCGGTGCCGACCTTGAGATTCCTCATCTTCAGTCGCTGTGCCAGTGTGTTGGCAAAGTCCATTTCGTCATCTACTAACAGTACTTTTATATCTCTTTCCTTCATGCAATGCTCATCACAGATATTTAACATTAACAGCAAATCGATATGTTGTCAAGTTTCTTAAATATCGGACACTTTTAGCGGAAAGGTGAATGTTTTTGCTCCCGCCTCCGGCGTAATTTTCCCATTTAACCGCTCAAGGACCGTATTATATGTCTCATAAGGGAATTCCTCTTTTTCTATTTCGACCTCGAGGAGATTTCCCTCCGGGATAATTTTGATCATTACTGAGCCGTTTGCAGTCCCGGTTTTGATGATAATCCTGCTATTCTTATCAAGCGTTTTAATAATTTCTTCGAGAAAACTGAAAACAAGAAACTGGATCATCGACGGATTGCCGTATATCTGCGGCAGATCCTGCTGAAAGTCCTTTGCCAGCTCAATCCTCTTCTGATTTGCGAATCTGTTTACAAGAGCCATAAGTTCTTCCAGCGCTTCATTACAGTTAAAGGCGGACAATTGGGTATCCATTCTGTGTGAGAACCTGTTGAGGAATTTAAAAAGTCCGGTGGATTTCTCGATCTGTTCTTCTATGGAATGTATGATTTCCAGAAATTGTCCCGAAGCTTCCTCACCGGATTTCCCCAGTTTTATCATATCATCTATCAGTCCTGCAGATTCCTTGATAATGGCAAGATAGTTTTTCGATTCATGCGTAAACCCTGCCAGGATTTTTCCGATAAAGCGCAATTGCAGGAATCTCAGTTCCTGTTCAAAATTGTCCGTCATCTCATACCTCCATTCAGTCCCGGTTGCTGATTCGTTTTTTCATGGCCATGTCGATCTTGGATGTAAGTTCCCCGATATCGATAGGTTTCATAATATATTCATAGGCGCCGCTTTTCATGCCTTCGGCTACGCTTTCAACGTCGCCATGTCCGGTCAGGATGAGCACTTCGATTGTCGGGTCCAATATTTTAATGTTTTTAAGGATTTTCAGGCCGTCCATGCCGGGTATCCGCAAATCGAGTATAACGATATCAGGCGGACTGCCGTGAAAAAGGGCCATCGCTTCCAGGCCGTTAGACGCCGTTTGTACATCATAATCTCTCATTTGTAATCTTTCCGCCAATGCTGATGCAAATTCCACTTCGTCATCAACAAGCAGGACCTTCGTATGTGACATCATATCCTCCTTATCCCTCACCTATCTTTTTAGGTATCTCAAGTGTAAAGGTTGTTCCTTTACCTGCTTCGCTTTCAACATGGATTGATCCGCCCAATTTTTGCATTATACCATATGAGATTGAAAGTCCGAGACCCGTTCCTTTCCCTTTTTCTTTCGTCGAATAGAAAGGCTCAAAAATATGTTTGAGTTCATCCTTGGGTATACCGCTTCCGTTGTCCTTAATCGAAACGCGGACCGTGTTTATATCTTTACTCCCGGAAGAGACTTCAATGAGGCCGCCTTCTTCGACTGCATCAATGGCGTTATTGATGATGTTCAGAATTACCTGCTGGAGCTGTCCTTTATCGCTTTCGATTTTAGGGATACTGTCCGTCAAATTCAGATTCAAAGTTATGTTCCTGTAAAGGATCTCTTTTTCAATAAAACCTATAACTTCTTTTAAGGCGTCATTGAGGTCAAATGCATCATGTGAAATCTCCAT
>Ga0315286_10000966_pt1 | contig 25463 bp, 18 predicted proteins | sample YL17G10_0_MG_FD_205038 | JGI IMG/M metagenome (GOLD analysis project Ga0315286, IMG submission 205038) | Sediment microbial communities from Yellowstone Lake, YNP, Wyoming, USA - YL17G10_0 | ecosystem: Environmental > Aquatic > Freshwater > Lake > Sediment | place: USA: Wyoming | collected...
GAATTATATCTCTGATAATAAATGTCAGAATTACCATTACGATAATCCACCCACACAATCACAAAATTCCCGCTTCCGTCCATTGCTATTGAAGGATCCCATTGCGATGCAGTCCCTGCATCATCATTTGCTTTTGTGTTTACACCAATCGCCTCTCCATTTGAACTGTACCGCTGAAAATAAATATCATAATTGCCGCTGCGATAATCTTGCCAGACAATCACAAAATTCCCACTTCCATCCATCGCTATGGAAGGAGAATATTGCCTTGATGTTCCCACATCATCATTGACTTTGATATTTACTCCTTGAGCAGCCCCACTTGAATTAAATCTCTGTAAATAAATATCCCAATTACCATTACGATTATCTTCCCACACAATCACAAAATTTCCACTTCCCTCCATATCTATGGAAGGATAGTCTTGATCTGCAGTTCCAGCATCATCATTGACTTTTGTATTTCCTCCTTGAGCAGCCCCACTTGAATTAAATCTCTGTAAATAAATATCCCAATTACCATTACGATAATCTTGCCAGACAATCACAAAATTCCCACTTCCGTCCATTGCTATTGAAGGATACTCTTGCCATGCAGTCCCTGCATCATTATTTGCTTTTGTGTTTACGCCAATCGCCACTCCATTTGAACTGTAACACTGAAAATAAATATCTCCATTGCCGCTGCATCCATCTTCCCACACAATCACAAAATTCCCGCTTCCGTCCATTGCTATTGAAGGATGCCCTTGCCATGCAATCCCTGCATCATCATTTGCTTTTATATTTACGCCAAGTGCCACTCCATTTGAACTGTAACGCTGAAAAAAAATATCAGAATTAAAATAATTGCCGCTACGACCATCCATCCATACAATCACAAAATTCCCGCTTCCATCCATTGCTATTGAAGGACAATATTGCTCTGCCCCACCTATAGTATCATCATTCACAAGGAAATCTTCAGTGAGAACATTTTTAATGGTTACAATCTGTCGCTCTGTGGGATTAGCTCCGTCTGGAGTTTGGAGTGGAATCTCCCTCTCCCCAATCTTCAAACGATGTCCTTGCTGCCGCCGCTCCATGGGGCTCATAACGTCTCTATACCGTGTTTGTTCTCTCCCATCCAGAGTCAAACTTCTGATTTCTGACATATCATTCTTCGGATAAGAAATCGGAAGTTTTACCTGTGAGAAAGCAGATAAAGACAATAACATTATATATGCTGATACTAAAATTAATCTATACACATATCCTCCTTTGTTAAATCATTATTTAATTTTCGTCGCAATCGATTTCGCTTGTGAAAACAACAGCAGATAATCCTGTCCACCAGCTTTGGAATCCGTGCCGCTCATGTTAAAACCGCCGAACGGATGCGCACCAACCATTGCACCTGTGCACTTGCGGTTGAGATAAAGGTTGCCACAGTAGAATTCTTTCTTGGCTTTCTCAAGTTTCTTTTTATTCTTGGTATAAACAGCACCCGTTAAACCATACTCAGTGTTATTTGCAATCTCAAGTGCATGATCGAAATTCTTCGACTTGATTATAGCGAGTACCGGTCCAAAGATTTCCTCCTGAGCAATCGTTCCTTTCGGATCAACATCCGCGATGATCGTAGGTTTCAGGAAATAACCATCGCCCGCTGCACGATCACCACCGGTTATAAGCCGACCACCTTCTCTTTGTGCAGTCTGAATATATTCCAACATTTTTTCCATCGATCCTTTATTTATAACCGGTCCCATGTAGTTCTTTAATGCTTTCGCCTGACCGATGGTAATAGACTCGGCTTTTTGTTTCAGCAAATCAACAAACTTATCGTAGACCTTCTCATCAACGATTGCACGTGAGCAGGCAGAACATTTTTGTCCCTGGAAACCAAATGCAGCAACCGTAACTCCTGCGGCAGCTTCTTCGAGATTCGTTTCACTATCGATGATGATGGAATCCTTTCCGCCCATCTCGGCAGCGACACGCTTAAGCCAGATTTGTCCGGGCTGAACTTTTGCTGCTTCCACATTGATGTGAATACCGACTTCTTTCGAGCCGGTAAACGCGATGAACCGGGTCTTGGGATGCTTAACCAAAGTATCACCAACCGCACCACCGGGACCAGCCACAAAATTTATAACACCTGCGGGAAGCTTCGCTTCCTGCATCACCTCCATGAACTTGTAACCGATTAGTGGTGAATCGCTCGATGGTTTCAGTATCACAGTATTGCCTGCAACTACAGCCGCAGTTGTCATGCCTGTAAGAATCGCCATCGGAAAATTCCATGGTGGAATGACAACGCCAACACCGAGCGGAATATACTCGAGTTCATTCTTCTCACCCGGAAGCTGGATGGCGGTTTTTGCTTTTGCATAACGCAGCATTTCTCTTGCATAAAATTCGAGGAAGTCGATTGCCTCGGCAGTATCGCCGTCCGCCTCGGGCCAGGTTTTGCCGACCTCTAAAATCATCGCCGCATTAATCTCAAAGCGCCGCTTGCGCATTATCTCCGCTGCCCTGAAAAGATAATCAGCACGCTTTGCTGGCGACACCCATTTCCATTCTTCAAATTTCTTTAATGCAACTTCCATCGCACGATTTGCATCATCTGTTGTTCCTTTCTGGAACACACCAACTACTTGACTTGGATTAGAGGGATTGAGCGAGTTAAGTTTAGCATTTGAATAAACCTTCTCACTCCCTATGATGTTTGGATATTCTTTGCCTAATTCTTTTTCTAATTTGGCAATTGCTTCTTCTTGTTTTTTACGATTAGCCGATTTCGACCAATCGAGATATGGTTCGTTTTTAAATTTGGGGATTGACATGATTTGCTCCTTGTAAAATCATCTCCGCGTTCTCTGTGTCTCTGCGGTGAGTTTTATTTCACCGCTGAGACGCTGAGGGCACAGAGGCGGTTATTCTGGTTTATAGTTATTCACAATTCTTTTTATTCCATTTTTTAGGACTGGTACATTGAAGTTTATTAATAATCCTACCTGTTTATCCAACAAACGAAGATACGTCAACACTTGAGCAAGAAAAATTGGATTTATTTCATCGACTGATTTTAATTCGACTATGATTTGATTTTCAACCAAAAAGTCAAGTCGATAACCGCATTCTAATTTTAAATCTTTATAAACAATGGGTAACGGTTTTTGTCGCTCAAAATTTATTTCTCGAAGTTCAAACTCTCTTGCTAAACATTCCTCGTATGATGATTCAAGTAAACCGGGACCAAGGACACGATGAACTTCAATCGCAGTACCGATAATCTTCTCTGTTATTTCATTTAATTTCATATCTTATTTTTTTCACCGCGGAGGGCACAGTAGTTTTCTCCGCGTCCTTTGCGTCTCTGCGGTGAATTTATTCCGATGCTTTGATCACCGCATCATGTACTTTCGGTCGGATTTGCATGATTTTCGAGTTATTTCGTGTCGGATAAACACGATTGGTCAATAATATAACAAAAATTTTCTTTTCCGGCTCAACCCAAACAGATGTTCCGGTGAAGCCGGTATGCCCGAAAGATTTCTCTCCGAACAGCGAACCAGCAGAACTGTAGCCGTTCATTGTTTTCGTATCCCAGCCAAGTGCACGTGTGCTTTGTTTACCTTGCCGTGTTGTAAAAAGTTTTATTGTCTCGGGTTTTAAATATTGTTTGCCACCGTAACTTCCACCATTCATTATCATCTGCAAGAAGATTGCAAGATCGGATGCCGTTGAAAATAATCCTGCGTGCCCCGATACCCCGCCAAGCGCGAATGCGTTTTCATCGTGAACTTCACCTTGAATTAATCGCTTTCGGTAAACAGAATCATATTCAGTCGGCGCGATCTTTTTCCAGATGGATGATTGTGGATTTCCGCCAAAGGCGGATCCGCCTTCGGCGGAATAAATTGTTGATGTCATACCGAGGGGCTTGAAGAAAACTGAATCGACATACTTGTCAAGTGAAACACCGGAAACCTTTTCAATAATCTTTCCAAGAAGAATAAAATCGAAATCGCTGTACACCGTTGAATCACCGACATTAAAAATCATTTCAGTTTGATAAACAGAATCCAGAACCTCTTGAGATGATTTGCATGTCAAATACAAACGCTTGAATGCCGGTAATCCACCGTTATGAAGAAGAAGATTCCGAACTAATATTTTCTCTTTGTCATGATTTCCAAATTCAGGAATAAATTTTATCACCGGATCATCGAGTTGAATCTTTTCTTCATCATACAACCTCATAATAGCCGTTGTCGTTGCAATTACTTTCGTTACCGATGCAAGATCGTACATCGTTGAACTGTTCACCTTTAGACTGCTGGATGAATATTCGAGCGATCCGAAAGATTTGTTGTAAACTATTGCCCCGTCTTTAGCAACAAGAAGCTGTCCACCGGGAAAAGCATGATCATGAATCGCTTCATTCATGATTGAATCGAGCCGGTCAAGACTATCTTTAATCATTCCTACATTAATGGGTGAATCTTTGCGCAGAACCGATTGAGCAAGATCGATCCCGGTTCCAAATGGAAATAGTCCGGGAATAGTTACAGGTAATTTTCCACTTGTCGGAATTTCACCGAACAACGCTTCAACAACAGCTTCGGTTGAAACTTCACAATCAGAATATGTACAAACGATAGCACCTGCATTCGGAAACGCACCGATAACATATGGACTTCCCAGCGAGATCAACACCATCGGTTTACCAAGCTTCGTGAGCGAATCGATTACTTCTAAAAGGATTGGTGAAATTCCAAACGTCCCCGAACCTGAACGGACTTTGGAAAATATGGGGCAAATGATCAGATCGGCATTATTGGCTTTTTTAAAAACAGATTTAAAATCAAGTGAGTCGCTGGACGAATTCACTTTGATCGTCTGCAAATTTGTGTATCGTTTCTTTAGCTGCGCTGTAAAGTAATCTCCAACAGCTTCATTAGGTGATGATGTTGAAGTACGATGAATCTCCGTCCGGTAATTTTCCGCGTCTGAGACAACAACTTCGAGGATTCCTTTCTCCTCAAACTGCTCAAGCGGTAAAACCGAATCATTCTTCAACACAGTAATCGAGCTTCGCGCAGCTTGCTTAGCGAGCGAGAGATGGTCAGGGGTGGAAACAATTTCCGGTATCTTCTTCAAATCAACAAAACGATTTACAGCCAAACCCATCGACCATTTGTATTTTAAAATCTTTCTTACAGATTCATCTATCTGCGCTTCTGAAATTCTTTCTTTCTTAACAGCATTTTCAATTGCATCGATTGCTTTTTCTTCGTCAGGAAGAACGAGAAGTATATCAACGCCTGCCTCAATCGCTTTGACGGCGGCAGAATCGGAACCGAACCCATTCACAATCGCTCCCATATCGAGAGCGTCGGTGACTACGAGTCCATGAAAGCCCAATCCCTTTTTCAAAAGTCCTGAGATGATGGATGGAGATAAGGTTGCAGGAATATTCTTTGTTTCGAGCGAAGGCACTTCGAGATGCGCTACCATAATAGATGGAATGTGTTGTTCGATCAATCTAAGAAACGGATACAACTCTACACTATCAAGTCGCGATTTGGTTTGACTGATGATCGGAAGATCAAGATGTGAATCGGTTTGAGTATCGCCGTGTCCGGGAAAATGTTTGGCTGTTGCAAGAACTCCACCTGCCTGTAATCCTTTTGCAAATGCTGAAGCCATATCTGCAACAAGATATTGATTCTCTCCAAACGAGCGAGTGTTGATGACGGGATTATTTGGGTTATTATTTACATCGGCAACCGGCGCAAAAACCTGATGAACACCGAGTGCACGTGATTCTTTTCCGATTGCTTCACCGACTTTATAAGCAAGCGTCGTATCCCTTGTAGCTCCAATCGCCATCGCTTCGGGAAAACGTGTTCCTCTTCGTATGCGCATTGCGCTCCCCCACTCAAAATCGGAGCTGATCAGTAACGGTACATCGGACATTTCCTGAAACTGATTTATCAGTGTAGCTGTCTCATACACGTCTCCTTGGAAGAAAACCAATCCCCCTACATTCTGTTCCTTTACAAGCCGTTCAAGCCGCTTGAACTCATCGCTCTCATTACTGTAATAATATCCGTAAGCACGCGACATGATCATCTGGCTGATCTTTTCGCGAAGGGATAAGCGTGTCAGTGTTTGCTCAATCCATTCTTTTTCTGTCGGTTGTTTTACAGTTGAAGTTGGCGCACATCCTTGATATAACAAGAATAAGATGCAAAAGACAAACAAAATCAGGGAATAGTTGCAGGGATTTCTCATAAGTGATGTACTGGTTTAAGACATTGAATTTTAAGGAAAAAAGGTGTGGAAAGCAAGAATGGTTCACCGTCCCGTCATTCGGCGGGATAAACTCCGGCACGGAAGTCGCAGAGGGTCTCGGCGCCTCTACGTTGAAAAATATCATCGGAACGCATTCAACCCAATAATTGTGGCTCCAACTGCGGCTGAAAATTTTGGCTTCTGTACAACTATGTTTGGCAACGAACTAATGATTTTCTCTTTAACTATTTTCGAATATGGATTCTCAGACTCGAGGAGTCCGCCCATCAGCGCAACGGGGAGTTTTTTCTTCGGTCTGACTTGCATGATAAGTTTCCGAACAAGCTCCGCCAGCTCAGTTGCATTCCTAACAAGAATAGAATGAGCAACATGATCGTGTCCAGTAACGACTTCAAAAACATTTGGTGTAAAAGATGCAATATCCGTTTGATCATGATACACTTTGCTAATCAGCTCATCATGAGAGTCGATTTTAAAATGTGCCATTGCTTTTTTAGTAAGGTCGGTTTTATCTCCCCTCCCGTCGTACTGGCGCATTACAGCATTCAAAGCATCCCGAGCAATAGCATAGCCGCTGCCTTCATCACCCAAGATTTTTCCCCATCCGCCGGCACGTAAAAGTTTTCCATCTTCGGTACGGTAAAGCGCGATTGAGCCGGTACCTGCTATAACTACAATTCCTGGTCCGCCTGCAAATGCAGCTTCGAGGGCAATTCGTGCATCCGTTTCAACCGTGATATTCTTCAGGAGAAATTTTTTCTTGACGCTGACTGAATGCAGCGTATCGGTAAGATCGGTTCTATCCGAAGCTCGTCCTGCACCGGCAATTCCCATGACAATGCTCTGAAGATTTTCCGGTTTGCAATCGACTTTGTTACAGCATTCACGGATAAGCTCAAATAGAGATACCGCAACTAATTTAACACCGAAGGTTTGTATCTGTGTTGGACCGCAGCTGCATTCTGCAACAACGGTTCCGTCCTGTCCAACTATTAAGGCGTTGGTTTTTGTTCCACCGCCATCAATGCCGATTACATATCGTTTTTGCTCGCTCACCGAAATCCAATAATGCTGAAACCATTCTATTTTCTCAAACTTTTACTGTACAAAAGTATAAAAAATGGGTATGAGAAGCAAGATAGTATGTGACGAATCTGATGATGTGGATGACTCTGACATCTATCTTGATAAGCACTTTTGACATCTAAATTTGACGTTAAATTGGACTTTTGCTAAATTGAACACAATAGGAAAATAAGTAATTTATTGAAATCATAATTAAGCAGTTACCGAGGGAATGAAGTGCCAGAATACGAATCAATTGATAATCTTAGTCTCGTCGAGAACGGATTACTTCACATTGAGTTTGAGATGAATCATTCAGAACCAAGCATGTTCCGCGCTGCAAGAGAATCTCATTTGGTTTTGTACCGTTCGATGATTGAAGCACTCAAAGGGTCCGCTAACCTTGCGGTGACAGGCAGACCATCAAAAAACAGAATGCATCAGTATAAATTCGGTAATGAACCGTTCAAGAAAATTCACAAAGTACCCGTTCCAGACTGCAATGAGGCTTGGAGATTTTCTGAACCTGTGGTTTGCAAGGCACCTGAGATAAATTACACTAAATGGCCTGAATCCAATCGTGATGACTACCTTATCTCCTTCTATGACGCTCTCGCAATGATTCAATCAGAGTGTTTCATGCATCGATATGTGATGAGTAAAGTAGTGACCGTTACAGACGATGAGATGAAACGGTTAGAATGGCTTCACGAAGACATCAGAAATGAGTACGAGCATTTCGTACCGAAGGGTTATCTCACTCCAATCCGAACTCTGATCGAACTAACTATTCTCTCACTTCGCCTGTCAAGAGAAGTGTTGTTCGATTCTAAGATCGTCTTTCCGTCCGACGGTCATGAGAACATTGCTGACACAATTAACGGCATAATCAAGAGGTTGACAAATACGCTCGGAACAACAGCTACCTAACCAACGCCTCCCCAAACAAAAGCATCTCGGGGCAGACAAGTTAACCATTCGACTTTGTTGATAGTGAATGTCAATTACACAAAAGGAGAATATATGGAATACCGTCACACACAATTTGGTACTGTAATAATCTTTGCCGTCGGAATTTTCGTTGCGGCTATTCTTGTTCATTTCTTAATGAGTGGATCGATACCTCCCTTCGAAGCAGGAATCGCTATCTTACTCCTGATTATGCTATTTCTCTTCGCATCGCTTACTGTCGAAATCAACCATGGCAGTGTGGTATGCAGCTTTGGACCCGGGCTCATCCGAAAGGCGATCAAGCTATCGGATGTAATTGATGCTCGACCTGTGACCAATTCCTGGCTTGCAGGATGGGGAATTCGATGGATGCCCGGGCGATATATGTTGTGGAATATATCGGGCTTTCAAGCAGTAGAACTGACGCTAACGAACGGTAAAAGATTTCGGATTGGCACAGATGAACCCGCTGCGCTTGCCCGTGCAATTCAAATCAACAAAACGACGGGTACCTAACAGCGGCTCCCCGAACAAAATCGTTTCGAGGCAGGCAAAATTGAGTCCCCGCCAAAAGATAAAGCATGGTTTATATAGATTTCGTATATTATGAAAGCTATCAACATAAAACCAGATTTGTTTTGATCGCAACTTAACCGCAATCATAAGGAGAAAATAACATGAGCAAAGGTCAGGACAGTAAAAAGTCAACCAAGAAGGCACCAATGAAAACCAAGAAGGAAAAGAAAGCCGCGAAGAGGGACAAGAAGCAAGGGATAGTGAACACGGTATCACAGCAATTTTGATACTGCTTACATGAATTTGGCGGCGTGTTGGGGACAACACCAATAGCCGGCAACACCTTCCCTATTTGTGAAGGAGTTCCGCCCAACCACCAGAAAGCAGGCGGTCAAGAAGGATGGCGGACAGGTGTACTCCTGAAATGGATAGCAATCGGGAGTTCAACTCCCTCTAAACATAGGAACTCAAATATCTAAGGAATAATTTCCGTGGAAACGACACAGAGCATCATCAAAGAAATTGTATTTAGAACATTTGTTTCCGTTCTTTGTTGCACAATTTTAGGTTATCTATTCTGGAAAGGATTGGTTTTCTACCGTTACCATTCGGCGTTTCAGTTCATAGCATACGGAACAATGGGTTCAGTCTTTTTCTATACTCTGCGTTTCAGCGTTAAGAATGCATTTGCCGCATTGCTTTTAGCTTTAGTTGTGTTTTCATTTCTCGTCATCGAATCACGCGGTCTTTATACCTTAAGAGACTCATTAGTTGCAATCGCTATGGCATCAACTATCTACGTTTACTTCACCACTTTTCATAATCGAACCAAGCTCTCTAAGTTGACTGAACCACTTATCTTGGCAATGCTTTTTTCTATAAGCAATTTTATCATTTTTTTATTAATCGATGCTATCGTGTATAAAATTCCCATAACTTTAGCTTGGGTATATGAAGTCACAAAGCACTTCTTCCTTATTGGATTAGGAATCGGTATTGGAATCATATTAACCGAAGAACCTTATTCAGAAAAGATACGTGCAAAATTTCACAATTTCATTAGCTGATCCAGAATGAAGCTGGATAAAATTTTCAAGGACAACCAAGATGAACTCAATACAAGATCTAAAGAGAGAATACAAAGAACGCAAGAAACCGGCAGGAATCTTCCAAGTGAAGAATACCATAAACGGCAAGGTACTGCTTGGAAGCAGCATGAACCTCGAAGGACCGTTAAACAGTCACAAGTTTATGCTGACTATCGGAAAGCACCGCAACGAAGCTCTCCAGAAAGAATGGAATGAATCAGGTCCCGACAAGTTCGTCTTCGAAATTTTAGAAGTTGTGAAAGTCAAAGACGATCCTGATTTTAACCTGAGCGATGAATTGACACTGCTTGAAGAAATCTGGATCGAGAGATTGCAACCCTTCGGTGAGCAAGGTTACAATACAGAGAAACGTATCCGGCAGGCGTAACATGGGATAATTTAACCATCATCTATCTTTTGGTATTTAAAATTAAGGGGATAGTAAACATTCTTCTTTTACTATCCCCTTCTTGTACAAATGTACTTATCTAATCAACAACATCTTCTTTACTATAATAATATTCCTCGCCTGGAGTTTATAGAAGAACATACCACTCGGTAAAGTACCCGCATCAAAACTAACTGATTTGAACCCTGCGTTTTGGGTCTCATTAATGAGCGTCAATACTTCACGACCAAGAAGATCATAGACTTTCAGAGTAACATGTGCTACTCCGGGTAATCCATATCTGATTTCTGTGATAGGATTAAATGGATTCGGATAATTCTGTTCCAATGAAAATTCAGTGGGTATTTTCGGATTAATTTCATCCTTAACACCCGTGAGGAGATCTACCTCGAATTGCCACGTAATCGGTACTGTGATTATATTGCCATAAATATCCGATAGCGAATCAATAGTTACCCGCATGGTATCGCCTTCAATCATGTCATCGATATTGACGGGTGTGATGACCAATTCATCGACTTTACACAAGATATTAATGCTTACATCAATCTCTTTTGAGACGTTGCGTATTTTAATATTTCGTTTAGTCGCGGTACCGCAATTGATGCTTTCACTCAACTTGATTTTTATATCATCGCCAGCATTCAGGATTCCGTCGGAAGGTTGCGGATTACCAAAGGCGACTGGAGCTGTACGATCGAGCACACCGGCATAAGTGCGCGTGAAGAACGAATCAACAGTGCAATGCGTTGATGCCCGAAGTTCATATCCACCATCTGTCAACGCTGACATATCCCATGAATAGAGAATTGAATCAGCCGGTAGCGTAGCGCGTGGATAATTAAATAATTGAGTCCAATCGCTGGCTCCGTGCATTCGATATTCGAACTTAAGCTGCTGCATATTCAGATTGGCTGCATTATAGTCTTTGAGAACTATATTCATCTGATTGTTATTGTTCGCATTCACAATCCAGTTCAACGAAGGTTTTTCTATCCTGACATCGCTGCATGGCTTGATGAAATGGACGCTGAACGTTACGGTAGTATCAAACTGGTCGTCGCATGGAGAATACAGATGCACCATCAGATTTTCATAATCATATACACTACCGACATCCCGCCTTACGCGTAATGTCGCCTGCTGGGGACTAGAACTATTAGGAGGCATAGTAAATGACAATTGGTCATCACCAAGCACTGCACCGCCAACGCTGATTATCGCTCCATCGGGATTACTCCCTTGTACTAATGCCAATTTGTATTCGCGTGTTTCATTATTCTGTGTTAGATTATAAAGATAAAGAGTGAACTGCGCCGGATTATCGGGTGGTACATTATATTGTAAATAAGTATTCATAGACAAACCAACGCCTTCACGCGGTAATGTTGGATGTTCCCACGGACAACTGCTCACACCACTAAGTAATTTGAAGACCGGAGTACCGTATGTAGGATCACCAAGAATGTCAACTGTGAATGCATCTCCGGGTGCGTTGGCATCATCGTCAGCCAATTCATAACCAACAGTATTTGATACCTCAAATGTAACGCCTGCTGAAAAGCCGACATCGAGTTTAGCAAAAACTTTTACTCCTCCTTCAACCTCGTTGAAATCACCAGCTTTTGCTCCTATGCTGACAGCCGCCGAAGCTTCTATGAATAGATTTAAACCAATAGTTAACGACGTAGTAGATGATATGGTTGCCTCTCTGTTAAGATTTGTGCCTGCTGAAAATGAAACGTTAGGCGTAATCAGTGGGATTGGAATAGCGTTACTCTTCAGCGCTGCATTATAATCAAGGACTTGCTGCCATACATCTATTTGATTGAGTAATACTTGTGCTGAATCCTGTTTGATCTTTATGCCGGAGCTGTTAAGCACATCAGCTAGAGTCTGTAATCCGGGTATTACACTTTCACGGATATAACTTTCAGTATATAAATATGTTGTTTTAAAGCCGTTGCCGTTCCAAACTATTCCCGTATCACGAACCACCGCACAACTAGCGGTATCGTATTCAAGAATATCAGTGAGGGCATATATTATGTTTAACGCTGCACCCATATATACATCTCCCCTTGGACCGGTGATAAGCTCTGAATCGGAAGTCTTAAGTTTTTCTGTTACCGATAACTTTATTTGTTGGGAACCTTGAATAGTATTGCGCAAACCCACTTTCGCTTCAAGTTCACCGCCAACCCAGGTGCCGGTTGACCCTACACCGGGTATTTCACCGCCGCCACCTACCTTGAACTTCCCAAAAACTCCTATGCCAGCTTCAAGTTGATATGAAAAACCAATATTTACACTCGTGCTCATCGTCTTGGAAATGTAACTGTAACTCTTATCACCAGGTGGATCACGAAGTATCATCAACGGTATTTCAGGTGATACAGTCGAGAACTGAAATTCACGTGGTTTCTGCCCGCGGACAAATACCCATAATGTATCGTACAGTGTGTATTTATCTACCTCAGTTTTCAAAACAACCATTTTTTGATATGGATGAGCTCCGCCGCCGGTAATGTTCGGATATCCCGGAATAAGTGGATAATATTTACTACCGTTTTCAAACACGATGGTCGTATCCCGATTGGTATAAGCTACATAATCGTACAGTGTAACCTTACCATTACTGACCGGACATTCGAGATCTCCATATTTTTCAGTAACGTCAATCTTCAATCCATAGGTTCTTTCCTGTTCCATTATCGGCACGTTGTAAACACCACAACCTGCCGCTGGTAAATTGCTGATTTTAGTGATCGGTGGAGAATGATAAATAAAATCATAAGTGGTATCATGCTGTGTAATATCGATAGTATCACGAGAAAAATAATTGATAATCGTTAGACTATCAGAATGATTGATTTGTGTTAAGAGGACTGCATATTGCTGTGCAGGGAGATTAATTTGGAAAAGACCCGAATTGTCCGTGCTTATCGTTGTGTCTAAGCAGGCAGAAGCCAAGCTCTTGATATTTATTTTAGATACTCCCATAAAATTATCGCAGCCACCCGCCACTTTGCCGCTCAAAGTTGTTTTCGTAGTATCTAAAAATATTAGATTAGTGACTGGATCCTGAACATCGAGTAGAATAGATGTCGGTGAGAATTTGTGATTTAAATACTCAGTCGAGAAAGTATAATTACCTGCTTCAGCAACACTGATGGAATAATGACCGGATGAATCTGTATATTCACCAGTCGAATTTCCGTTCACCAAAATTTTCGCACCGGGTAGAGGACATAGTGGGTTCGATTTCATATATACCCATCCGCTAACTTCAATGGATGTTGTATCCAAGAAATTTATAGCAAGATGAGCATGATTATCCTGTGTAAATGGCAAAACTATAGAATCTGCCTGGAATGTTGAACCTTTAAAACCATGACCTTTTTTATAGGGTCTAATTGTGAAATCTACATTCTCTTCCCAATTAATTCTCGAAATTGTGTATGAACCATTTGTTAAAGTTAGACCATAGTGCCAGACCTTCGGAGAATCTTCGACCCGGGTAGGATTACCGAATAGTGTGCCATGATGATCTCCGTTAGTAGCAAGGTCGCCCGCTAAGGTACCAGTTGCGTTGTTGAAACGCCAGTAGCCAATTAAGCCGACTTCATTGCCGCGCATGATATGTTGTTTATTCAAACTGATTTGTTCTGCCGTTCGGGCGGTGTTCCATGCACAGATTTCATCAATCGAACCATTAAAATATCGTGACGAAGAAGCTGCATCTCTTCCAATCTCAAAATTGCCGTCGAACTCTTCAATGCCGTGAGTAACTACATTCACAGCCGATGTATCATTCATATAAATTGTTGCTTTATCCGGTTCGATAACAAGTGCAATGAACGTCCATTCATTTTCAGGTACGATCAATCCCGATGACCAGTCATATGTTGAAGGATCAGCATTCCAGTGATATCGCAATTCACCGGAATTCAAAATACTCAGTCCAGCAACTGTACTATTTGCCCTGCTAAACATAATTCCTGCCCAGTCATTTTGCGCTCCATTACGTTTAATCCAAGCCGACATTGTAACGGTATTGGAATTGAGCTTTAATGGCGGGATTGAAACGTAATCATCAACACCATCCAGTAACAACGCACTGCTTAAATTCTCTGTTGTTGTATATGCCCGCATTTCAACATTCTTCACGCCGCCGGATCCAGTCAGTGTGGTTACAGAACCTTTTACAGAACCATCAGGTGGAGCAAAACCATAGTTAGAAACTGTCAAGACCAATTGGTTGAGCTTGCGCACTTCTAATTTGTATTCGTGAATTTTCCCTGGGTCAACTAATTCATCATTTAAATATACCTGATTGGAATAGACACCGTCTAATTTCACTCCATCGCGGTAAAGCCGTAGATCATCCTCAAAGTTGACTGGAAAGTCTGTCCAATTAATATATACTTTCCCGTCATACGAGCCATCCGAGGCGTTCAAAAACACAGCCCGACCAAATTTTGAATCCGAGAATGCGGAAGAAAGTCCTGATGTGTTATTATAAGACCTAACCTTATAGCTATATCTTTGTTCCGGAACGGCAGAATAATCAAGATAAGATTTCTGAGCGACTGGTATGGTTGTCAACAAAATATCGTCACGATAAATTTGAAAATGGGTGGCATATTCGGAAGCGCAAGTCCAAGCCATCCTAACATATCCAACCGTTGTGTCTTCAGAGACAGTTAAATTTTCCGGTTTTATAAATAGTACTGTTGCCGCAACTCTATCTTCACGTGTCGACGTGTACCAACCGCCATAATATCCGACCGTTGCGACTCCCCAATTTGATGAATTACCGGGAGTTGTACTAACAGTATAATTTGTAGAATACGTTGTGCCAATTTCCACTCCATCTTCATAAATTTTATAATATTGGGTAAGCGCGCTTCCATTTGACCAACTCATATTAATATATTTATCGCTGCCGGTAGGATTCGAGGCAGTTGCGCCAGTTGGTGGTTGAACTGGTTTTGTATATCCTACATCCGTCCACGTAGACCAATAATCACATCCCCATGCACCTGTGTAGTGGCCGACTAATTTGTATGTATACGATTTGCCCGGTCCAACATAGTCGTAGTATCCGTGAGTCCAACCGTAGCCCAAGCCAGTATGCCCATAATTATAATAGAAAATTTGTACATCATTTCGATATAACCAGACCTCAATAGGTCCACCCCAAAAACAAGCTTGTGTAACCGCCCAACTGATGTCTAAACGATACTCCGAAGCACCGTCAGCAGCAATGAGATACTCAGCTAAAACTTGTGCTGCAGCAGCTCCTTTGCTGGTATCTATCGGGCCAAATGCGGCCGGCTGGGAATAAACCTCGGATTTCTTTTCATCCTGAGCTACTGCCGGGATTGAAATCATCAGCAAAAAAAATAACGAAATTAACAAAAACTTGTAAATATTTTTCATAGCGAGCACCTCATATTTTAATTTTAGTGAAAGGGAACATGAATTATCTTTGATTTATTTAGTCACCAAACTAATGTTTATTGATATAAATCGATAGGAATACCAGCCCAAGGAACCAGGAATGTCATCAAAATAATTAATTGTGTGCATTAACATGCTTTTACGTATAGATTTTATCCTGGGCACAAAGGAGTGTATTTCTCAACACCATCGCAATCGTCATCGGTCCAACGCCACCGGGAACAGATGTAATCGCGCTTGCAACTTTTGAAGCTGATTCGAAATGAACATCTCCGACAATCCGGTAACCGTTCTTCGTTGTTGGATCGTCAACACGATTGATACCGACATCTATTACAACGGCGCCGGGCTTAATCATATCTCCGGTAATACATTCGGGCTTACCCATTGCTACGATAAGAATATCTGCTTGTTTGGAAAAGTATGAGATATCCTTTGCACCAGTGTGTGCAATGGTAACAACAGCGTTCGCACCATTTTGTTTTTGAAGAAGAATGTTCATAACGGGTTTACCAACAATGTTGCTTCGACCGAGGACTACAACATGTTTACCTGCCGGATCATTTCCGCTTCTAAGAAGAAGCTCCTGCACTCCGACTGGTGTGCACGGTTTCAAACACGGTAAGCCAATTACCATTCTTCCGATATTAATCGGATGGAATCCATCAACATCTTTTCTATAATCAACTGCAGCTATTACTTTTTGCTCATCAATATGTTTTGGTAACGGAAGCTGAACGAGTATTCCATGTATTTTTGGATTCAGATTGAATTGATTAATAAGTTGAAGTACTTTGGATTCGGAAGTTTCGGCAGGTACTTTTTCAGTGATGGAATAAAATCCCATTTCCTCGCATCCCTTCCCTTTCATCTTCACATACGATTGTGATGCGGGATTTTCTCCTACGAGGATGAAAGCCAAACCGGGTGTTATTTCACGTTCAGCTTTGAGTTTATCAGTTTCTAACTTGATTTCACGCTTGATATCTTCAGCGATTTTTTTGCCATCAATTAGAGTTGCTGTCATAGGTGCGGAGGAATAAATCTTACTAAAATTTGGGGAACACAAAACTTTCTATCTTCAACGCTTTTCCGGTTTCTACCTCTGCTTGCACAAACACTCCGCACAACCTTACATCGAATGAGGCAAGCTCATACTTGAACGGTGTCTGGTACACAAATCGCCGGAGTGCAATTTCTTTTTTCAAACCGATCACTGAATCGTACGGACCAGTCATTCCAACATCGGTGATATATGCAGTGCCTTTGGGTAAAATACGTGCATCGGCAGTCTGGATGTGAGTGTGCGTTCCGACGAGAGCAGTCACACGACCATCGAGATGCCACCCCAACGCCACTTTCTCTGCGGTCGCTTCAGCATGGAAATCAACAAAGATGATTTTCGTTTGTTCCTTGATTTTCTCAACAGCCCAATCGGCTTTCTTAAACGGGCAATCGATCGGCTGCATGTAAACGCGCCCCTGCAAATTCAGCACACCGACTTTTCCTTTCTCACCTAAATCATAAATTACAAATCCATTACCCGGGTTCTCGGATGGATAATTCAACGGACGGAGAATAACTTTGCTCGTTGCTAGAAGTTTCCTTGTGTGCCAGTTATCCCAAAGATGATTGCCGCCCGTGAGGACATGAATGCCAAGACCAAAAACTCTCTCTGCAGTTTTCTCATCGATACCTTTGCCGTCGACGAGGTTCTCGCCGTTCGCAATGCACAGATCAATCTCGTATTTTTGGAGATAACTTTTGATAAGAGTTTCGGTCAGGTCAAGCCCCGGTTTACCAACAATATCGCCGATGAAGAGTATATTCAAAACTTTCTGATTCATGGAAGGCAATATAAGGAAATTTGTCTAAACAAAAAATTGTTTTATCGGGAGGATTTTAGGCTGCATCACTTGAAAAAATGATGTACAATTTATACGCAGAATAAAATCTATTGTGTCAAAATAATTATGGTCAGAACTTATCCACTTCCTCTAGAATCGTTGCAACAATCTCATCCTCCTTCACTTTTTTGATTACCTCACCCTTTCGGTAAAGGATGGCAACCCCCTTGCCTGCTGCAATCCCGATATCGGCTTCACTTGCCTCACCGGGACCGTTCACTACACAGCCAAGGACAGCAATTTTTATCGGTTTCTTTATGCCGGAAAGTTTTTCTTCAAGTTCCTTCATGATGCTAAAGAGATCAACCTCAAGCCGCCCGCATGTAGGGCATGCGATTAATTCAACATTGCGTGTCGCCAAACTTAATGAACGGAGAATTTCCTTTCCTACCTCAACCTCTTTAACCAGATCATCTGTCAGTGAGACACGAATTGTGTCACCAATTCCTTCCGCAAGCAATGTTCCGATACCAACTGCTGACTTAATCGTTCCAATTTTGCTCGTACCTGCCTCTGTAACTCCAAGATGAAGCGGTATATCTGTCCGTTGCGCAATTAACCTGTAAGCTTCGATCATCAACTTCACGTCGGTGGATTTCACTGAAATGATAATATCTTTGAACCCATATTCTTCACAAATTCCGACATGCCTCATCGCACTTTCGAACAATGCTTCTGCCGTCGGATAGCCATGCTTCTTGAGGATATCTTCTTCAAGTGAGCCGGAATTAACACCGATGCGGATTGGAATGTTTTTTTCCTTCGCCGCATTAAGAACTTCCCGAATCCGTTCTTTCGATCCGATGTTGCCAGGATTCAAACGCACCTTTGCTACATTCGCTTCGATAGATTTCAATGCAAAGATATGGTTGAAATGAATATCCGCCACAACAGGTATCGGAGATTGTCTAACAATCTCACCGATTGCCTCCGCAGCTTCACTATCATTCACCGTAATACGCACAATATCGCATCCGGCATCCGCCACCTGTTTAATCTGATCAACTGTCGCTTTCACATCAGATGTCTTCGTCTTCGTCATTGTCTGTACGGAGATGGGTGCATTGCCGCCAACGAGAACCCCACCGACATTCACTTGTCTGGTCTGGCGGCGAATACCAACTCTATACGTTTGATGAAATTGATTATCTAATGGGAATTTATTTGGGGAATCCATAAATCTTTAATGGTCAATCATTCAATTCAACTTCTTGCTCGCTTCAAATAAAATCTTTTTCTCTTCTTCAGTCAAACTTTGATAACCATTTTGACTAATCTTGTCGAGTATTTCATCTACCCGCTCCTGATTGAAACGATCTCCTTCATCATGTGAGTCGAAATATTTTGCATCACTCACATTCCATCGGTCGGAATTTGCATATTCATATTCTTTACCGCCATTGACGTATTTGAGTTTCTTTCCGGTAAACAGTCGATTAAAGGATAGTCCTCGCTGCTCAAGCATTAGATATACTAACCCAACCGCCGCACCGCCTAAATGTGCAAAGTGGGCGACACCATCGGGTGTTCCAGTAACACCTGCATAAATCTCTATGAGAATGTACAATAATACGAAATATCGGGCACGAATAGGTAAAAGAAAATAAATGAAGATCGGTCTGTCGGGATACATAATTCCAAAGGCGATTAGGACACCATAGATTGCACCGGATGCCCCAACTGTTGGACCTCCTGCGCTGAATAATGGACCAATAAAAAGATTCGATAAGCCAGCACCCAATCCGCAAATCAAATAATAGAATAAAAACTTCCGAGAACCCCATGTATTTTCTAATTCCATCCCGAACATCCACAACGCGAACATATTAAAAAGGAGGTGCATCAAACCGCCGTGCATGAACATGTACGTGAAAAGCTGCCAGAACTGAAATCCATCACCAAGGGGATATAGTGGAAAGATTGCATCTATAACCATGCTAAGCGGCAATCCATTGATTTTGAACAAACCGAAAAAGCTTGAAAGAAAAAATATCGCAACGTTACTGATGAGCAGCGCCTTGATGACAGGTGGAAAAAACTTAAATCCACCCAAAAAAGATGGACGATAATAACTTGAGCTTGAATATTGATAATATGACATTAAGAAAAAATCCTTTTACTATATAAACGTATGAAAACCGATTTCATTTTCACTTGTCGGCTAACGCTGCAACACCCGGAAGGATTTTTCCCTCAAGGAATTCCAAGGATGCACCGCCGCCGGTAGAAACATGCGTCATTTGTTTTGCTACACCGGCTTTCTTAACTGCTGAGGCACTATCACCACCGCCAATAATTGTTGTGGCTCCACAATTCGCAAGCAATCTTGCGATGGCAAACGTACCTTCCGAGAAACGGGGGTCTTCAAATACTCCCATTGGACCATTCCATACAACGAGTCTTGCACCTTTTAGTACCTTGCTAAATTTCTCGATGCTTTTAGGACCGATATCCATCAAACTCCAGCCGGACGGAATTTTCACAACATCGACAATTTGTGTCGGAGCGTGCGTATCGGTTTTGCTGCCCACCACACCATCAACTGGTAAGTAGATTTTGTCATCACCTTTTGCAATAATGGTTTTTGCTGTGTTGATGGAGCTTGATTCTACCAAACTCTCAGCCATGTTATATCCTTTTGCGGCAAGAAATGTATTCGCCATGCCGCCGCCGATGATCAGCGCATCGCACTTGCCAAGTAGATTTTCTATCACGGCAATTTTGTCGCTGATCTTTGCACCACCGAGAATCGCGAGATACGGTCGTGAAGGATTCTGAGTTGCTTTTCCAAGGAATTCAAGCTCCTTTTCCATCAAGAAACCAGAGACCGCAGGCAAATATTTGGCAACACCTTCAGTGCTTGCGTGGGCACGATGTGCAGAACCAAAAGCATCGTTCACATAAATTTCACCAAGCGAAGCTAACTTCTTGGAAAATTCAGGATCGTTCTTTTCTTCCTGTTTATGGAAACGAACGTTTTCGAGCATCAACACATCACCGGGTTTTAATACTTTTACCATCGCTTCTACATCTGCATCTATGCAGTCGGATGCAATCTTCACCGGTTTATTCAATAACTTGCTCAGAGCATCGGCAGCAGGTTTCAAACTGAACTCTTTTTCAAAACCGATACCTTTCGGTCTTCCTAAATGACTCATCAGTATAAGTGATGCGCCTTGATCTAGTACATACTGGATCGTTGGCAGCGATGCGCGAATACGTTTATCATCTGTAACAACACCTTTATCCATCGGAACGTTGAAATCGACGCGCATCAGCACGCGTTTATCTTTGAGATCAATATCCTTGACAGTTTTTTTATTCATAGCAATCCATCTATTTTCCTCTTTTACAAATTAGAGTTTCAATGCAATTAAGTTTGCAAGGTCAGCAGTACGAACCGAGTAACCCCACTCATTATCGTACCAGGTTACGACCTTGATAAAATCGCTTTTCTCTTTTCCGAGCACAAGCGTAAACGGCAAATCAACAGATGAACTGTGCGGGTCACCCTTATAATCAATACTTACAAGCGGTTCATCAACGGCTGCGAGTATTCCTTTCATCGGACCGGCAGCGGCATCACGGAAAGCTTGACGGAGCTCATCGGTTGTACAAGCTACTTCAACCTGCGCAGTGAAATCAACGACCGACACCGTTGATGTTGGAACACGTAAGGCGTACCCATCGAACTTGCCTTTAAGCTCTGGAATAACTAACGCCAAAGCTTTTGCTGCCCCTGTTGTGGTCGGGATTATATTCATGGCAGCAGCACGAGCACGGCGTAAATCGCTGTGGGGTAAATCCAGAATTTTCTGATCGTTTGTATATGCGTGTACTGTCGTCATCAGTCCTTTAAGGATCTTGAACTTGTCGTGGACAACTTTTACTGCAGGCGCCAGGCAATTTGTTGTACAGGATGCATTGGATAGGACATGGTGGTTCGCGGGATCATATTTTTTCTCATTCACACCCATAACGATTGTTAAGTCTTCGCCTTCTGCGGGCGCCGAGATTATGACCTTCTTCGCCCCACCTTTCGTAATATGATTTTCCGCACCTTTTACTACTTTTCCCTTCTTGTTCACACCATCTTTCTTGATCGTGAAAAGTCCCGTGCTCTCGATTACGATATCAACACCGAGACTATTCCACGGAAGTTTATCAGGTTCGGTTTCTTTAAAAACTTTAACCGACTTACCATCGATTATGAGTGCTCCATCTCCAACTTCAACTGTTCCATTGAATCGACCGTAGTTCGAGTCGTATTTTAAAAGGTGTGCCATCGTTTTTAGGTCACCAATATCGTTGAACGCGACAACCTCTAATGTTTTTGGATAGTTATCTCGAATTGCTCTAAGTACCTGACGACCAATGCGTCCGAATCCATTAATACCTACTTTAATTGCCATGTATTGATCTCCATTTAATCGATAAAATATTGAAAGAAAATTTGTTCAGAAGTTGTGTCAATTTACCAAGAAAAGGCACTAAAATCAAATTACTTTTTTATGTCATCCCCCATCTCAGGGTATTTCATCGGGCTTCTTTCTAAATCATCCTTAAGGTCGGTGGTTCGAATATAATCACCATCTGCCAAGAGAATGAATGGAATCTAATATATACCAATCATCCTGGATGAATGGGTACTTGAAGACTCTCCAATAAATCAAGATTATGGAAAGCAATATCAGAAATGCCAAGCTAACGATTGTATTTCGCGTATGTCTTAAAATATCCGACACCGGAATTTGTTGTGGATTTTCTTTAGTTTCCATTTTTATTCTATTTAGCTAATGCTATGGACGCAGCGATAATTCGATCAGACCGATGCGTGGTAAGCTCTTTCGCACATGCATTGATAGTTGAACCGGTAGTTATCACATCATCGACAAGGATAAATGATTTGCCTGGAATGAGATGTTGGTATCTTGGATTAACTTCGAAGGCATCGCCAACATTTTCCTTTCTTTCTTGAAAATTAAGCTGTGTTTGCGATTGTGTATATTTCTTTCGAACGATAATATCCGTATGGGTCGGTATGTTGGTGATTGCCGAAATCCCTTTGCAAATGTATTCACTTTGATTGAATCCACGTTCTCGTTTCTTGAGTTTATGAAGAGGAACTGGAATCAGATAATCTACCCCTACAAACTCCGGTTTGGCGGTCATCTTCCTCCCTATCTCTTCTCCCAATTTAAATCCCAGCGATTTCATTCCCTGATATTTTAGGAGATGAATCACATCCTGAAGCTTTCCATCCTTTTCGAAAAGGAAGCAGGAAAATACATCCTGTATAACTTTTTCTTCAACAAATTTCCTCTTTAGCTCGTTCCATGTCGGATGAGCAGGATCGATATAAGCAAAGCTGTTCCAGCACACTGAACATACACGCACTTCATGATCTCGAAGATATTGGTTGCAGGTGAAGCACACGGGTGGATAGATAAAATCACGGATAGGGTTGATGATATGTTGTAGAAAATTCACTTTATCATCTTCTCTAACCTTTTGATTTCATCTCTCAGCTCAGTTGCCCGCTCGAACTCCAAATCTTTTGCCGCTCTGCGCATCTCAGTCCTCAATTCCTCTATCATATCTTGGCGCTGCTCAGTCGTCATGTACTTGTAAATCGATTCGGCGACCATAGGTGTTTTCTCTCGTTCCCTTCGTGCATCGCGCGCAGCTTTTACATCAGCAACTGCGGTAGCTGCAAGAACTTCTTCTGTAGATTTGTAGATTGTCTTTGGAGTGATACCATGTTCTTTGTTATATTCAACTTGCTTTTCTCGGCGGCGGCGGGTTTCTTCCAACATCCGTTTCATGGAACCGGTTTCTATATCTGCATAGAGAATTACTTTGCCATTAATATTGCGCGCAGTCCTTCCTGCAGTTTGAATAAGGGAGCGATCAGATCGCAAGAAACCTTCCTTGTCTGCATCAAGAATAGCAACAAGAGAAACTTCCGGCAAATCCAACCCTTCCCGCAGCAGGTTTACACCAACAAGCACATCAAAATCTCCGAGTCGTAGAGCACGGAGAATTTCTACTCGCTCCAATGCATCTATTTCGGAGTGGATATATCTCACTTTGATATTGATGTCGCTGAGATATTTCGATAAATCTTCCGCCATACGTTTAGTAAGTGTGGTTACGAGGCAGCGTTCCTTGCGCTTTGTACATTCTCGAATTTCATAAATAAGATCATCAATCTGGTTTTTCACCGGTCGAACCTCAACTGCCGGATCGATAAGCCCTGTTGGTCGAATAATCTGTTCGACTACAACGCCTTTGCATTTCTCTAATTCATACGCTCCTGGTGTTGCACTGACGAATATGATTTGATTGACCATCACTTCCCATTCTTTGAACGTAAGCGGGCGGTTATCAAGAGCCGATGGTAGGCGAAAGCCATAATCAACCAGCGTAGTCTTACGGGCACGGTCGCCATGCCACATTCCGCCAATTTGAGGAACAGAGACATGCGATTCATCGACAACGAGTAAAAAATCTTTCGGAAAAAAATCCAACAAACAATACGGGCGAGAGCCGGGCAGTCTGCCGGCGATGTGGCGGGAATAATTCTCGATTCCCGAGCAGTAACCGATTTCTCGCATCATTTCGATATCGAAACGAGTTCGCTGCTCAATGCGCTGCGCCTCAAGAAGCTTACCTATTTTCCTGAAATATTCCAGACGCTCTCCCAATTCTATCTCTATGTCTTTTATCGCTCGCTCTAGCGTCTGCTGTGTGGTGATAAAATGTTTTGCCGGATAAATAACTTCGTGGTCGGTCTCGGAAATAAAATCGCCTGTAAGATGATGGATATAAGCTATCTTTTCAATTTCATCGCCAAAGAATTGAATTCGGATCGCTTGCTCATTTTCATAGGCAGGTATGATCTCGACAACATCACCCCGAACGCGGAATGCTCCTCTTGTAAATTCAAAATCATTTCTCACGTAATGAATATCAAGAAGTTTCCTCAAAAAAACATTGCGCTCGATTCGCTGGCCTTTCTTGATCTGAACCATCTGGTCAAGCCATTCATCGGGGGCGCCAATTCCATAAATACAACTGACTGAAGCAACTACAATAACATTCGAGGAACCACTTAGAAGCGAACTAGTTGCGCGCAATCGTAATCGATCGATTTCCTCGTTAACTGACGAGTCTTTCTGGATATATGTATCCGTTACCGGTAAATATGCTTCGGGCTGGTAATAATCATAATAAGAAATGAAGAACTCGACTCTATTATTTGGAAAGAACTGTTTGAACTCGCTGTACAGTTGTGCCGCAAGCGTTTTGTTATGCGACATTATAAGCACGGGTTTATTAGCTTGCGCGATTACATTGGAGATAGTAAATGTTTTACCGCTTCCCGTAACGCCGAGAAGAGTTTGATACTTGTTGCCCCGAAGAACTCCCTCTATAAGTTCTTTGATCGCTTGTGGTTGGTCACCGTTAGGTTTGAAATCTGATACAAGATTATATGGCATAGGTTTATCTCCATCATAAGATAGAGATTCGATGAGAAAGAATCAAAAAAACGACCGTAAGGGCTGGTAAATTTTAGGAAAACCTCCGACTCCTTTCCACACTATCGCCTGGAAAGAAGCCGGAGGGTGTACTTGATTACCTACTTCATCAAAACGAGTTTCATCGTCTGCACAAAATGTCCCGCTGTGAGGCGATAGTAATATATACCGCTTGCCAATCCGCTCGCAGTAAAGTTCACCGACTTATATCCCG
>Ga0315286_10000967_pt1 | contig 25449 bp, 20 predicted proteins | sample YL17G10_0_MG_FD_205038 | JGI IMG/M metagenome (GOLD analysis project Ga0315286, IMG submission 205038) | Sediment microbial communities from Yellowstone Lake, YNP, Wyoming, USA - YL17G10_0 | ecosystem: Environmental > Aquatic > Freshwater > Lake > Sediment | place: USA: Wyoming | collected...
ACACAGATTATAAAGGCAGATTACACAGATTAAAACTTAGACGATAAAATCTGTGTAATCTTTTTAAATCTGTGTAATCAGAGGGCTCTGATATAGTTTTTAAGAGTTTTTCAGAGACCTCAAAAAAAGAATAGACAAAGACGAGGAGGTAATAGATGAGGTGGCGGATTTTTTTGCTTTGTTTTTTGCTTTCGGTTTTAGCGGGGTGTGAGAAGTTTAATTTGCTCAAACTCATCAGGGGCGCCAAAAATGAAACAAGTTTGTCTTCTCCGGTAACCACCGTGAAGGGCACGGTTATTGCCAAGGTAAATAATATGCCCCTCACCTTAGAAGATTTAAATCAAGAGATAGAAGCCTATAATTCAATGGTTTCTTTGGACAGGCCGGAGTTAAAAATTAGTAGCCGTGAACAGAAGATAAAATATTTAAAAGATGAAATGGTGCGCCGCGCCCTGATGTATCAAGAGGCATTAAATCGCGGCCTAGATAGAGACGAAGAGGTATTGAGCGCCCTGGAGAAGAATAAAAGGGATATTTTAGTGCTGGAATTAGTGAAGAAGGAGACCGAAAAAGTAGAGGCGAGCTCTAAGGAGATAGAGGAATATTACAATACCTATAAAGAACAATTGAAAGAACCCGAAAAAAGACAGATTCGCGAGATTGTGCTTTCTACTGAACAAGAGGCAAGTGAGGTGTACATCCAGCTTCTTCAGGGTGTGGATTTCGCTGCCTTAGCTAAAGAGAGGTCTAAGGCTTTAAGTGGTAAAGACGGCGGAGATTTGGGTTTTATTGAAAAAGGTAAGAAATCCGCGCAGTTCGATGCTGTAGCTTTCTCAGATACCTTAGAGGCGGGTAAGCTCAGCAATATCTTCAAAGGGCCAGACGGCTATTATATCTTAAAGTTAGAGGCCAAGAAGGGCGGTAAACAAAAGACACTCACAGAAATGTGGGATGATATCAAGCGCGGGCTGACCTTCCTTAAGCAACAACAGAAGATTGAGGATTTAGTGGGTAAGCTTTCCAGCGACCCGCGATTTAAGATAGAGATTATGGAAGGAGAGATCAAATAGGTGCCAAAACAACGGATTATTATAATTATTGGGATTGTTCTGGGTGTGCTTGCGGTAGTACTGGTTAAGCTCTACTTAGATCAGCAGCGTCAAGAAGCGATACAAGAAGCTAAAAACCAACTACAGGCAATGCAGGCAGATCAAATATCCGTGCTGGTGGCTAAGAAGGATATTCTTCCAGGTTCAATTATTGAACCAGATAGCTTCGGGGTGGGCCTTGTCCCTAAGCAATACGTAGTACCTGCGGCAGTTACCTCTTTAGATCAGATCGCCGGGATGATCACTATTGCGCCTATCTCTAAAGGCGAACAAATCACCAAGAGTAAACTGGCATATCCTCAGCAGGTAGGGGGTTTGGCAGGGATTACTCCCATAGGTAAAAGGGCAATTACCATCTCCGTAGACAATATTGCTTCTTTAGCCGGAATGATTAAGCCCGAAGATTACGTAGATGTAATTGTGATGATTCCCGTACCGGTTCAAGGCCCCGAAGGAAAACAGGTAACGGAGGCAAGAGTAATCCCCTTATTTCAAAATGTATTGGTTTTGGCAGTAGGCCAAGATACTGGTGGCGTAGTTCAACCAGGAAGCCGTTACGATAAAGAAGGACAAGGAGGGTCTTCGCCGCTAATCACCTTGGCACTTACTTCCCAGGAGGCAAATCTTATTGCCTTTCTCCAGGACCAGGGAAAAATTCGCTTGGTGATGCGTAATCCCGCAGATGCCCAGACAGCACCAGCTCAGAAGACCACGGGTTGGGAGGATTTACTTCCATATTTGAGGCCCCAGCAGGCCGAGCCCACAAAAGTAGAACCTGAACCCAGTGCCTATGTTGAGATATACCGTGGCCTAAATAGAGAAAAGGTACCTTTATCCAAATAAAGGAGCAACAATGAAGAGGGTTTTTTTAATTACTTTTTTAATAATTACTAGCTGCGTTATTTCCCCACTTAAAGATTATGCCTTAGATGATAGGGGAGAAGAGATTAGGGTATATGTAGGGGAACCAAAGATTCTTTCCGTAAGTAATCCCACCCGCATTGCTGTTGGTAATCCCAGCATAGCTGATGTTGCGCAGGTCACAAAAAGTGAAATAACCTTAATCCCAAAAGCTCCTGGCACAACTACTTTGGTGGTTTGGGACAATTTCGGCGAGCAGTCTTATAAGATAAAGGTGCTTCTTGAGGATATGCAGGAGATTAAGCGCCGCATCGATAATATATTAAGTAATCTTAATCTTGCCACAGTACATGCCCAGGCGGTAGAGGAAGAAAATAAAGTTATTCTCTTGGGCAGGGTCAAGACTGCTCAGGATAGAGAAAGAATTAACATTGCCCTGGGGACGCTTAAAGATAAAATAGTTGACCTGTTGGAGATAAGAGAAGAAGAGGCGGTGGTAGAGATAGATGTGCAGGTTTTGGAGTTAAGTAAGGATGCCACGAAGATATTAGGGCTTACCTGGCCGAGTTCCACAGCCGACGCTCCTTTACAGACAATCACCGAAAGCACGCCCACCACTAGCATCGCCGCCAAAATATCTACCCTTTTTGTAGTGAATAAATTTACGCGCACGGCATTTACCTGGAAAATAGATGCCTTAGCCCAGGAGGGTAAGGCGCGCATTCTTTCTCGGCCGCGGTTGGCTTGTCAAAGCGGTAAAGAAGCAGAATTAATGGTAGGCGGAGAAAAACCCATTTTTGCTACTTATACTAGCGACACCGGCACTGGCGCAAGTGTAGAATATAAGGAATACGGGATAAAATTAAAAATAAAACCTACCGTAACCGAAGAGAAACGGATTAAGTTAGGGTTAAATATGGAAGTAAGCGAGGTAGAGACACCGGAAAGCCTTGGCACTTTGGCTAGGGCCTATCCCTTGAAGAAACGCAATGCCTCGACAGAACTTTTCTTAAATGATGGCCAGACCTTAGCCATCGGCGGCTTGATGAAGCAAAAGACCGAGGAGGATATACAAAAAACCCCTGGCCTAGGGGACATGCCTATCCTGGGATTATTTTTTAGAAGAAAGAGCACCAAATTAGGCGGCGGCACAGGCGAAAAAGGAAATATGGAGTTATTTATTACCCTTACCCCCACGATTGTGACTAACAAAGAAGGGGCGGCAGGAGAACCCAAAAAAGAGACAAAAGCCAGGCTTAGCGTCGGAATAGGCCCTTCTCAGCAAAGGATTACTTCTGAATCGGAACCCGTGCAGAAGTATGCTAGTGTAGTTCAAGCACGCATCCTGGATAATTTAACTTACCCTAATTCCGCTAAAGAAGCAGGTTTCCAGGGAGCGGTAAAATTAGGCCTGCGGATTTCTTATTCAGGTGAACTTTTAGATGTTTCAGTTAAGTCCTCCTCTGGTTATAAGATTTTAGATGATAATGCAGTTAGTGTGGCCCAGGGGATTGCTTCCTATCCGCCCTTTCCTTCCTCTATAGACCAAAAGGAACTCTCAATAGAGATACCCATAGTCTATCAGTTAGATTGAAACATGGCCAAAACAATCGTTATCTTTAGTACAAAAGGCGGTACTGGTAAAACCTTAATTGCCAGTAATCTCGCGGTCAGCCTGGTTAAAGATGAAGCCAGGCGCGCCTGCCTTATTGATTTAGACCTGCAGGCAGTCGGTGATATGGCCAAGATGTTAGACCTCAACCCGCAAAAGGCCATGGTAGATTTAATCCATCAGCTTAAAAAGCAGCCCGAAGAAATTAAAAAAGGAGATTTTTTAACCCATAGTACTTTAGGTATTGATTTTTTACCGGGTGTTTTAAGGCCCCAACAGTCTCCCCATTTGCGCCCGGATATGATTAAAGATGTATTCAATTTATTAGATAAAGATTATGATTATATAATGGTAGACGCGGGTAAGAGTTTTAGCGACGTCTTTGTGGCTGCTTTAAATCAGGCAAATCTTATTCTTTTAGTGGTTACCCCCGATATACTCTCCATATACCAGACTAAATGGGCCTTGGATACGCTCCAGTTTTTACATTTTCCTTTGATCATGGTCAAGGTCATCCTAAATAGAGCGGAATCTGTCTCTAGTATTAGTTGGCAGGAGGTCAGGGTGAGTTTGCCGGTGGATATTATCGCGCGCATACCCTCGGAAGGAAAAGTGGTGGGCCAGGCAGTAAATCGGGGCGTGCCGCTAGTGATTGATAATCCTAAGGCCAAGGCCGCCTTGGCCATCAAGAAGCTCGCCCATGAATTAAATACAGAGAAAAAATTATTTCTTGAGCACAGGGAAATAGACCAGTTGCGGGTGAAGGAAGTGGCCTTAGAAAAGAGCGGAGAGTTCTGGCAGGGGCAGGGTTTAACCGAGCCTTTGCTTGAGCCGTCGGTTGTTGAGGAAATAGATGAGATCGTTCTGCTGAAGCGCCGCATTCATAACCGCATTATTGATGAATTGAATCTTAAGAGATTGGATTTAAAGATATTTAGCGACCCCAAAAAGACCAAGGAGCTAAGGGGTAAAGCAGAGATGATGGTAGCGAATCTTTTGGCAGAAGAAGCAGGTAGTTTCATTTCTTCTCAGGAGATACGCAAGAAACTGGTTAAGGAAATTCTTGATGAGGCTTTAGGCCTGGGGCCCTTGGAGGATTTGTTAGCCGACCCCACGATAACCGATATTATGGTCAACAACAAGGACGAGGTGTATATTGAACGCAACGGTAAACTCGAACTCACCAGTAAAAAATTTACTTCTAATGAGCAGGTGAGAGTCATAATTGAGCGCATTATTGCGCCGATTGGCAGGCGTATTGATGAGTCTGTGCCTATGGTGGATGCCCGGCTTTCCGATGGCTCACGCGTGAATGCCGTAATTCCGCCCCTTTCTTTAACCGGCCCTTCTCTGTCGATCAGAAAGTTCCGTAAAGAAAGATTTAAAATTGATGAGCTCATCGGATTGAAAACCTTAAGTCAAGCGATGTCAGATTTTATTAAGGCCTGTGTATTATCGCGTAAGAATATGGTTGTCTCGGGTGGTACGGGCAGCGGTAAAACCACGGTTTTAAATGTCCTTTCCGCGTTTATACCTGATAATGAACGTATTGTAACTATTGAAGATGCCGCGGAGTTAAGGCTGCATCAGGAGCATTGGATAAGATTGGAATCGCGGCCCGCAAACATTGAAGGTAAAGGCGCGATTACGACCAGAGACCTTTTTAAAAATACCCTGCGTATGCGGCCGGATAGGATTATTATTGGCGAATGCCGCGGGGTGGAAACTTTAGATATGCTTCAGGCAATGAATACGGGCCACGATGGCTCGATGACAACAGTGCATGCCAATTCTACGCAGGATGTTTTGGTAAGGCTTGATTCCATGATTTTGATGTCCGGCATTGAATTGCCGATCAGGGCAATCCGGGAAATGGTTGCCTCAGCCTTAGATCTAGTTATCCATACCGCCAGGCTTTCCGACGGCAGCCGTAAGATTATTCAGATTACCGAATTAGCCGGGATGAAGGATGAATTGCATATTGAGCTGCGGGACATCTTTGCCTTTAAACAAATCGGCGTGGATAACGCGGGTAATGTTTTAGGGGATTTTCACGCTACCGGCTACGTGCCCTCGTTCGTTGAAGAAATTAGGATAAAAGGCATACCTCTTCCCGAAGATATCTTTAACCCCCCACCAAAACCATAGGGACACCCTTTTAGCTAATCAAGGGACACCCTTTTAGCTAATCGGGAGGGTGTCCCCTTAAGGGTCAATGAGAATAATCAATAAAACCAAGAATACTATTTTAGCGGAAGAGGCAATTGTGGTCAATACACCTTTTAAAAGAATGAAAGGCCTTTTAGGCAAAAAAGAACTTAAAAAAGGCCAAGCCCTGGTCCTAAAGCCATGCAATTCCATACACACTTTTTTTATGCGTTTTCCTATAGATGTTTTGTTTGTGGATAAAGACAACCGAGTAATAGAAGCAATATCAAAAGTCCAGCCATTTCGCCTTACCTATATATATTTTAATGCTGCTTTGGCGATTGAGTTACCCACGGCTACCATCCAATCTTCCTCAACCTCTAAAGGCGACAGTATCCTCTTAGAATAAGTATTTAGGGACACCTTCCCCCTGCTTTGGCTCAAAAGACATCCCTATGAAAATGTCCAAAATAGATTAGGGTTGACAAAGTGCTTTTTCTGTGCTATATCTTAATTAGAATATAAAAATGTCCATTCTGAGGTGATTTATGGGTGTAGTTTATAAATTAAAAGCCGAAATAAAGAATTGTATCTTAGAAGAAAAAAAAGCTAACCCTGCTTTGAGTTGTCGAGGTTTAACTGCCCTAATTGAGGATAAATTTCAAATAAAAGTCTCCAAATCCAGTATTAACTTCATTATTAAAGAAGCTAGCTTAAGTATGCCAGTAGGAAGAAGGCGGAAAAAAAGAAGGCGCCGGCTTGCTGAAGTACTGGTTAAGCCACAGATAGAGAGTAAAATTGAGGCACCTACTGGCCTACTCCTTGGGCCACTGGTTGAAACTACCCTGGGAAAGCTCCCTGAGAAGCCTCCTTTAATGCCCATAGAAATACCAATAGAGACAAGAACAGAGAAGCCAATAGAAGTACCTGTCGACAGGCCTGCTCAGCCACCCTTAGAAGCTCCTCTTAGAGAACCTACCCCTCTTTTCGTCGAGCTCATGCCCCAGGCAGAGGTAGAGACGCAGTGCAGCGGAGCAATTTTACTTAAGGCTGCAGATTGTTTAATAGGTGGCAGTTATCATATTACCGAGGCAATTAGAATCCGCTTAAACCGGGAAGAAAATGACCTTTTAGCCAAGGTAGAAAGCCTAATTTATCTGCCTTTATTTGAGGCTATTAATGGAACGCCGGTTAAAGAGCTTTCAGGATTATGGTCACTCATTGACAAGAAATTTATATTAGAGGATTTATTGTCATATCCTATTGAATTACAAAAAGTTAACGCATTATCTTCCGATATATCCCGGATTATCTCGAGCGTGTTTCAGGAAGTTTCTTGTGTTAGAATATCCTTATTAGATGGTACTAACTTTTATCTTGATGGGCAATTACACACGGTCTGGTCAACATCCCACCTACCTTATAGTTTTTCCATAACCATCAATAATATAAAAGGTTACATAAATAAATATTTTCAAGAACACGCGCCATTGATCCTTTTTATGGCACCCGGCTATGATATACCTACTAAAGAATTTTTTGATTTTATGTTAAATTTAGATTCTCCGGAAAAAACCGTATTTATTAGATTAGCTCTATTTGGTAATAAGTTGGAGGTACTAGAAAATTTTGAATTTAGAAATGTCCAAAAACACTTCTTTGTTTTTGGACTTTGGCCTTGGCAGTTTAGGGAATACCGTAAAGTAAAGGCAATTGGAGACTTTAAGCCATTTTATTTTGAACCTTTAAAAAAGGATTTTTATATTGCCGCCGCGGAAATTGAATTATCACAACCTAATGTAAATAAAAAGGTTACATTAAAAGGATGCGCTCTAAAAACCAATTTTCAAGAAAAGACGAGGTTACTTATATTGAGTAATCTTCCTCCTGAAATAACCAGTTTAGAGGAGTTGGCAAATCTCTATCTTGATCGCTGGCCAAACTTAGAGGAGGCATTCCAAGACTTCAGCCGTAAAATTGAACTTTTTACCTACACCGCTAACTCCCAGCGTTTTTTTTCAAGCGAGAACCAGTTTTTAAGCCAGGGGTTAGGAGGGGATATAAAAGGACTCTTTGAACATTATTTGAAAACACTGGATTTATATGTGAGATGGCATTTTCTACCCTTAGGGTACGAAGATAAAGATTTCTCGACGATAAAAAAACAATTTTATGGCCTAAAAGCCTCCTTTAAGAAGCAAAAAGACCATATTTTGGTCACCTTCCAGCCTCCTTCTGACTATCCCTTATTGAAGGATTTGCGCTATGCGGTCAATAGGATAAACGAAAGAAAGGCTATATTCCCTGATGGCAAAAGACTCTGGCTTTCAGTTTAGGGGACACCCTCCCGATTGGCTCAAGGGGTGTCCCTCGATTAGCTAAAAGGGTGTCCCTGAAAAGAAAGCGGTTTCCCGAAAAGAAAAAATATCCTTGACATGCGGTTTTATAAATGTTATATTTGAGTTGCAAGTAAAAGCCCGTTAAAACGGGCTGGTCGGCAGCGAAAAGGCAATTCCACTATGGAGGTAGTGGATGCGCAAAGCCACGGGACGATGCTCGCCAATAATAGGTTTTATCGATTTCTGCTTAGGGTCAAAGCGAGAACGTAAACCGGGTTACCGAAAGCCGCAAGGTCTTCGGTTTTTTTATTTGGAGGTTTACTTATGACTTTTATAAAGTCTTTAAGAATAAAAAAAGAAAAAAAGGGCCAAGTTTCCTTAGAATATTTCGTTATTTTTGCAGTAGTGGCACTGGTGACAATTGTGTCTTTTAGCGCTTTTTTGCCTAAGGTGCAAAGGGCTTTGCAAGGCGATAGTGAGACAAGGGGATTTTTCCAAGAGGCTATAGGAGAGAATGGGCTAAACGTAGAAAATAAATGATGATCCAAACCCTAAGGAGGAAAATGAGAATAGACAAAATAAGCGGCTGGCAGGGGCAGAGTATTATAGAATATGCCCTGATTATTGCGGTAGTAGTGGCAGCTTTAACCGCGATGAGTGTATATGTACAGCGCTCGGTGCAGGCAAACCTAAAGATGGTGGAAGAACAGATTAATGCTGATCCATAAGCATAACACCCAATCCTAAAGGATGGATTGGTGTTCAATTTTCTATTGAAGGAGGTGAGAACATGTTGAGAAAGAAAAGAGGCCAGAGCACACTAGAATACATCACGTTATTTGCGGCAATTGTAGCAGCCATTGTGCTTTTTGCTTACGCAAAAATGAAACCAGCGGTAGAAAGCGTGATGGATTCTGCGGCAACCAAGATTACGACCGCAGCAGCAAACTTTACAGAATAAGAAAGGAGGGGGAAAATGTTACGTTTATTAAGGAATAAGAAGGCTCAAAATACAGCAGAATACGCGATTCTCATTGCTTTAATTATCGGTGTCTTCAGCGCAATGCAAATATATATTCGAAGAGGCATGTCCTCTCGGCTTAAAGCTGGCACAGATAATATACCCCAAATGGTCATAGGCCAGACTGAAGGCGGAGTAAGTGGAGCCTTATTTGGCAACGCTACTCAATACGAACCTTATTATATTAGTGAAGGCCAGTATAATATGCAAACAACTTCCAGTGAAGGCACGGAAAAGGGTATAGTTACGGAATATGGCGGACAAAGAGATTTAACGGGTGCAACTACTCAGCGCACAGGTTCACAAGAATATAAGGGCGCAAAAGAAGACGTAGACTAATAAATAAACAAATAGGGGGTGAAAAAATGTTAAGGAAGAAAAAAGGTCAAAGTACCCTGGAATATGGGCTGATCATCGCAGTAGTAGTGGCGGCTTTGTTAGCCATAAATTACTACATGAAAAAGGGAATGCAGGGAAAACTCAAAGAATCTACTGATTCGATTGGCAGGCAGTTTGCCCCAGAGACATTTTCTACTGCTTGGCAATCGGTGAGCAGCGGCAATACGGTGACAACGGAAAACAGAGCCGTAGCAGACGGCAGTACCACCAGTAATATCATCCAGGCAGAAACAGTTACGCGGGGAGAATACGAAACTTTTGGTAATGTAACGCCTGTGTCGCATTATTAACCCAAATTTTGGGTTTACCCCGACAAGCTTGATTTAATCATCTCAAAAATGAGATGATTAAATCAGTCGGCCCTTCGGGCAGATTTTGCATGCGCTTTCGCGCTAGCAAAATCTGGGATTAATAATCCCTGAAGAAGGATACGATGCAAAAATTTAGAATTTCCGGTCAGCACTTAACAGAATTTGCTTTGTGCCTGGCTGGGGTGAGCGCAACAATTCTGATGATGCGGCTTTACGCAGTGCGCAGTCTCCAGGCAAGATACAAAGCCGGGCCAGACTATGTATTCTCTCAGATAGAGCAGGAAGCAGTCAGAAAAGGTGAGGCCGACCTGCAAAATCTTAAGACGCAATATGACCCGTATTATACAGAGTCAGTTACCTGGGAAAATCGCACAGGTAATTCGACGATAGGTTTTCCCCAGAGCGCGGTAAATCAGGCTTCTGTCCGTGCAGATTGGCAGAAGGTAAATGCACCTGGTAATGCCGATTAAAATAAAGACTAAAATGAAGAAAAAAGCCCAGAGTACTTTAGAGTATGTGGTGCTGGTGAGCATTATTGCTGCGGCCTTGACCGCGATGCAGATTTATTTTAAGCGGGGAATACAGGCAACCGTAAAATTAGCCGCGGATGATATGAGCCGCGGGATGCAGAGCGAAAGCGGCGATGATGTCAGCGCTCAGAAAAAAGGCGCGGTTGACTACGACTATAAATACGAATGGAAATGGAAGGGCGATGCTGATACATTTACCTCCAGTACCGGAGTGAGCACCACAGAACATATGGAAGACGGAGCAGTATCTTATGGCAAAAATGATACCACTACACAAACTGGCGTTCTTTCTGCGGGGGCATGGCAGGAAAGAGAATAAAGCCCAGTCAATGTTAGAATATGCCGCGGTGGTGATGTGCCTGGTAGCGGCATTAGTGGCGATGCAGGTTTATATTAAACGCGGCATGCAAGGAAGATTGCGGCAATTAGGAGATGAGTTAGGCCAGCAGTATGCGCCGCGAAATACCACCGGTAACCTTACTTTAGCTTATAATGCTACTTCTACAACCCAAGTCAGGACTTTAAGCGAACATGAGCTTAACGACGAGCATCCCGGTGCAAATATTGACCTAAACGGAGATGGCGATTGCATTGATGATAATGTCTTTGCCACTGAGACATTTGCTGTCCTTGGCACTCTCATTGATACAGATAGCGACGGAATACCAGATATAATGGTCGGGGGGTCAACCACCACGCAAACCGGGGAGGAGAAAGTTGAAGCAATGGAATAAACTTTATAAAGGCCAAGCTACCTTAGAATTAGCCATCTTTGGTTCAATTCTCATTATGCTCTTAGGCGTCTTAATTAATTATGGCCTAAAATACAACTACCAGCAGCAGGTAATGCAACAGGCATTTAGAGAGGCATTGGCCAGCGCGGCGGTGTCAATGAATCCTCATACACCAATATCGGTTTCACATTCTCTGGTTAAAGATAAACATATTCCTGTTCCCGCGGACCCTTTTGCGGTGGGCTCAATATTGCCTTCTTCTTCTGGCGCCAGCGTAACCCGCAACTATGAGCTCATGAAAACGCCGGATTACGAAGATGAATTACCGCAGACAGTGATTAATGTTCAAGGTACGCAGTATTCCTTTAAGGCCGCGGGTTTTAGAGACGAGGTAATAGATGAAGAGAGTTTGTCCAGATATCAGGAGATATATGGCAGTATTAATGTCTGGAAAGATGAGAGTGTCCCTCCTGCCGCGGACGGAAGCATAAGTGTAAAAATTATTGATTCCTGTGCCGGTGAGATTATGAATTATGACACCACGGTAAGGCAGTGCCGGTTGATTGTGGACGCGGAGGCTTGCACAAAAGAATGTAAGCGGGGCGAAGGAAAGGATTGTGCTGATACCTGCGGCAAACCGATGAATGTGCCTTGGTATTGCCAAGATTATCGAGAAATAGATAAGACGAATCATCGCTATGTCTTTAATACATTAGAGAGAATTTTTGCCTTTGCTCCGCCTGAGCAAAAATATATGGGTTTACAACAGGGCTATACTCAAAGAACCTCAACCCAAAATAGATTAGATAAAAAAGAGACTACCGCGGATATTACCACTACGGATAACTTCGATTGGCAGACGCAGGTCGAAAGGTCGATAGTCCGTAAGACTTATGGAGATACCAGTACCAACACAAGCACCACCAATATAGTCACGAGCGCGCCGGAAAACAAAACAAGGACGCGTAACTGGCAGACAGAATGGTAAAACTAAAGCCGGGAAGGGGCGTAATGAGGCTAAATAAAAGCAAAGCGCAGGTTACCTTAGAGATGGCTATAGCCTTAATCGGTGTCCTTATTCTTTTATTTGGGACACTTAATTTATTTATTTGGGTAAATAAGCGGCTGGTGGAACGCCAGCAGGATTACGAAAATACCAGGGTAACTGCGGGGAGCAGTGCTACTGCTGATGAGATACAGGTAAATGAATCCGGACATAAATTAAATATTTTTGCCAATTTTTGGAGAGGCTCCTCAGAAACTTCCTCGGGTGAAAGCAGCGGTGAAGACAAAGGAGGCTGTAAAGACGGAGGAGGCTGTAAGAGAAGAGGAGCGAAGAGATAAAGATGATTACCTTTCTTGACAAGGCCATGTCTTTAAAAAACCTGCGTAGCTCAAGGCCAAGTGGCCAGATTGCTACTTTATTAATACTAATCATGGTAGTAGTTTTAATTTTTATTTTAGTTACGGCCAATATTGGACAAATTTCTCTTACTACCACCAATTTAGCCAATGCCGCGGATTCTGCCAGTTTATACCTCTCTTCTCAATTAGGCACAAAATCCCGGATGCTCTGGGAAGCCTTGGGAAATAGGGTAGAGCAGTGTAAAAGCAGAGGGCTTTTAGGCGCTATATTAGCTATTGTGGTAGCAGTTGTGGTTATAGTTGTTGCGCCATATGCATTCCCCAGTTTGGCACAGGGTTATACCGCGGGTATTGGCAGCGCTATCAGTTTTGCCGGTAGTTCTCTTGGCGGCGCATTGGTAACCATAGGGGCAGGTACGGCAGGTGGTGCGCTGGGAGGTTTTGCCGGTACAGGCACGCTCCAGGGAGCAGTTCAAGGAGCAATGATTGGCGCGTCAATCGGAGGAGCATTTGTTGCAGCAGGAAATTTATTATCACCTACAGATGTTACCGGAAACATACCGCTAGAAGCTAGGGATGTGTGGGGTATTCCACTCTATCATTTACCATCTGCAGGTGCGGTAACCCTCGCAAATAGCCTTATTCCTTTGACTGCAGCGTCTAGTATTTACAATGCCTATGTCGCTGACCGGATGACGGCTGCGGCTCTTTCTGCAGCGGCCAAAGCCATAAATGGGCTTCCGGAGGAAGACCGCTTTCGAGAAAGCGTATTTTTAATGGCATTAAGTCAGACCATCGATGACCCCAATACTACCCCAGACATTTTTGATTCTGACGCTGATGGAGATGTTACTGAGAAGATTCCTAACTTTCAGTATTGGTGGGATATGCGCACCGCGGATTTTAGGGACAATATCACTACATTAAGAACATTGATCGATGACTTTTTCACCGGCCCGCTTAAGGCTTTCCAGGACTTTGCCCAGGCCCAATATTCTTCTGGCGGCGCGCTTGACCGGATAGAATTACAAGAAACTGAACGTAGCCCGGATCATTGGGATGGTGTTCTGGTGAAATTAGTCCGGGCCTTAGAGGGTGCCGGTTATGATCTCTCTTTCTGGAAGCCGGGACTTCCGCCTGAGGATAGGCCTGAGTGTGAAAGATGTGATCCTGAATATCTTGATGAGATAGACCAGGTAGCCTCAAAGCTCAAAGAGATAGTCACAGCAGCAGAGGGGTTACGCACACAAAGTTTAGACCAACTCGCGGTAAGCTGGGAGGATTGGCTAAAGTTCTTTTATGACGAAGAGGCCGACGGAGACTATTATGATATCTTACAGCGATTTGTTGCCGGCTCAGCTGCAGATAAGTTCGAGGGCTTAACTGCCTGGAAAGAGGAGATTAAGAGCAAAAGGCTTCTTCTGTCCGAGTGCGCCTATGGCCCTTGTGGTGCTGACGGCACAGGTTCTGCTGATTGGGTCTGTAATCCACCTTGTAGAATAAAAAGTTATAGTGGCCATCCTTACCCGGGGACTATAGATAATAATGCGGATGATGAATTTGACCCGGCACGGGATGCAGTAACGACAATTATTGATCGGATTACAACGTTCCGCAGCGCAGTCAGGGATTTCTATAACAATATGAATAACGCTGCCAATGATGAGGGAACTGCTGCTGCCTATGGCGGAAAGAATCCCGCAACCTATACCTGGACAGATTCGCGTGGCACGCACAGCGTAAAGGTAGAAACCCACTTTCCAATACCGAGACTAGCAAGTTACTCAAAAGGCCCTTGGTATGATAGGGAGAGTTGTATTGGCATCCGTGATTATGCCGGCAGTCCGACGGTGGAGATAACCCGCACAGACCCCGTAGGCAAAAATATGGGGATACTGGGAATGTGGAATCCCTTTTTTAACGGCAAGGTGATTAGAAAAAGTGTAGGCTCTTATAGCTTCGATAGAGCGGCCATAGGAGGAAAATAAAATAGGATGAAAAATAATCAGCCAGTCTTAGAATATACTATTCTGATTATAGTGCTCATCGCGGGCATTGCCCTTTTTTTGCATCTAAAAAACCAAGAGATTAATCTTTGCCAGTCTATATTGGGGAGTTTGGCTCAAGGTAAACCTGCGGTGGAGAAATTTATTGATTGGGAAAATTTTAAAGCCCTGGGCGTGGATGTGGGAGCAACTTATGCTAGCCTCGCCAATGAAAAAGAAAAGGCGGATTATAAAAAGGCATTTATCCAAAATTTCGCCTTTGGTTTTCAGAAAAGCGGAGGCAAACCGGCCTTATTTAAACATTGGCGCATCTACCAGAGAGAGAGCGGAAAAGTGATTGTGGCTTGCGATTATTCGGGTTATAATAAGATGTTATTGTTTACCATTTCTAAATTGGGAAAGAACAAATTGATTTCTCTGCAATTGAAATAATATGAAAATGGCCAGAGGTTTTTTATCTTTAGAATACGCTTTATTAGTTGCCGTATTAATAGCAGCATTAGCAGGGATGGCCGTTTATTTTAAACGCTCACTTTCTGGCAAGTGGCGTCAGGCTGGCGATACCCTTGGCCGGGGCCGGCAGTATAAGCCTTAAATCTTAAGAGGAAAATAATGCTAAAATTTACGATTTTTATCTTAACCTTTAGTTCGGTAGGATTGCTCTGTGCGCAGGGCCTGCCTTTGCTCTTGAATAGATTACAACACTTACAGGATAGAAAAGTAAACCAGACCGAAAAACAACTCGACAACATATTTATCCACGTGAACAAAGAGAAACTCTTTTTATTTTATACCGCCATTCCGCTGGGTTTGGGATTAATCGCATTCGCGTTTTTTCATAACCCGATCTTTATTTTTATCGGTGTAGCCCTGGGCTCATCATTACCAACCTTGGTGATTAAGAATTTACAAGTTCAGCGCAAGATGCGCTTTCAGGCGCAATTAGTGGACGGGTTAATGGTTCTTTCTTCTTCCTTAAAAGGAGGCTTGTCTTTCTTACAGGCCTTAGAGGTTCTGGTAGAAGAGATGCCGGCTCCGTTTTCTCAGGAGTTTGGCTTAATCATCAGAGAAAACAAGATGGGCGTAACCTTAGAGGAGAGCCTGAAGCGTTTAAGTGAGAGGATAGATTTGGAGGAAGTAAAGCTGTTGACGAACTCTATACTGGTGGCCAGAGAAACCGGCGGGGACTTAACCAAGGTTTTAAGCCGGCTTTCCACCACCATTCGCGACAACAGTAAATTAAAGGATACGATACGCACATTAACCCTGCAGGGAAGAATGCAAGGGATAATTATGTCGGTATTACCTTTTGTTTTTATCTTTTCGGTAGTAAGTTTTAACCGTCAACATTTTGATATCATGTTTCAGAGCGAAACCGGCAGAATGCTTTTATTTATAGCGGCTATATTACAGGCAGTAGGAATTATTCTCATTAATAAATTTAGTAAGGTCAGGATATAACACGAAGGAGAAGAAGTGGTCATATTTATTTATCTGTTTATAGTTGCGGGAATATTGCTGGTTTCAATAGGGCTTACTAGTTCTTCCCATGCCGGTGGAATGCGCATGCGGATTCCCGCCGCTAAAGAGCAAGCCCCGGCCAGAAAAATAAAGATACTTACCTATGTTTTTCCTTTTAGCCAAAGATTAGTTGAGAAGCTCAGGTTAGATGTAAAAATAAAAAATCAATTAGATGCCGCTCATGTCAGGCTTATGCCCGGCGAGTTTTTAAATTTAAAATTATTGGTGATGCTCGCTTTAGGTGTTTTAGCTTTTTTTGTTTCAGGTAGTAAAAATATGTGGGGGCTCCCGGTGGCCATTGCCTTAGGGTACATTATTCCGGATATTTGGCTCAAAAAGAAGCTTGGCCAGCGTAAAGTCGAGATTAGGCATTATCTTCCGGAAACTGTAGACTTACTGGGTTTATGCGTAGAGGCAGGCTTAGATTTTACCAGCGCTTTAAAATGGATAATTGAGAAGAAGGTTTTCAGCAATCCCATGATTGAGGAATTGACCTTTGTCTTAGAAGAGATAAAATGGGGTAAACCGCGTGCCCAGGCCTTAAAAGATATGTCCAAGAGACTAAATATAGCCGAGGTCAGTTCGTTTGTGCGCTTGTTGGTCCAGGCAGAGCGCATGGGTACCCCGGTTGCCGATGCCTTTGGGATAATTTCTGAAGATACCCGGCTGCAGCGCTATCGCCAAGGTGAAAGATTTGCCATGAAAGCACCGATCAAGATTCTTATCCCTTTAATCTTCTGCATCCTGCCGGTAATCGGGATTATTGTCGGTGGCCCGATACTGCTGAATTTCATGCAAGGCGGCCTTTTGAAGTAATCATTTTTAATCTAAAAATGTCCAATCTAGCTCTTTGAAACCTAAGCATAAATCATCTTAAAAATGTCCAATCTAATTAGGGACACCCAATCTGCTCTTCGAGGGACACCCTTTCAGCCAAAGCTAAGGGTGTCCCTCCCTGCCTGCCCCAGCCTGCCGACTAGCAGGGGCAGGCAGGGAAGAGTGTCCCCTGCGTGAAACCAGCAACCACCTGTAGGGCAGGTTTAAACCTGCCCTACAGCTACAGCTGTAGATAACTGCATTGGAATTAAATTCCAGGTTTAGAATAGATTGAATTTGGGAAGAAAGGGTGTTTTAAAGAAAAATTAAGGTTTTAGGGCCGAGTTGAAACTCTTTTAAAATCAAGGAATAAGAGGAAAGAAAACGCTATCTTTAAGCATAAAATTGTACTTGACAAAGACAGTTTTTATATGTTATACTTTGAGCGCTAAGAAGATAAGCCACGGAGCGAAAAGGTAAATCCGCCGTGAGGCGGAGGCACAAAGCCACGGGTCTTAAAACAGTTTAAAAAGATAGCCGGGTTGCCGAATACCGAGCGAAACGAGTCCTGAATTTGCTGAAGGACGACGAGAGTTCAGTATTTGACAATCCGGTTTTTATTTAAAGGCTTATTAAACAGTTTTACAAATACTTTATAAAAGGAACTAACACAGTGAAATCCGTGATTAAAAAATCAGGGAAATCAATAGTGGGGGTAAGGGGGAAACTTTGCTTTTCCCTTTTTATATAGGTAAGGAGAAATGGAAAACCCAAAGCCACGGGAAGAAGTAAACAAAGAAGAGACACAATTTAAGTCCAATTTCAAGGCCTGGATTAGAATTGTGGCTTTTATCGTCGTGGCGGTTTTTTTGCCGGAGCAGGTAGCCCAGGCAGTAGAATATGACTGGCGCATTATCTGGCAACAGCCGGCCGCGCCCACCACCTTCACACCTTCCTATCTCAAAGATACCCGCCAAATCGATATACCTCTGACTATAAAGAACATCCTCAAAGATATTTCCGGAAAGCCCATCAATGCCATAAAAATCTCACCGACCTTAACCATTGAATTAGAAAAACCTCTAAATATTTCTCAAGAAAGAATTGAAGAAATTTATAACTGGCTCAAAGGAAAGACCTGCGGTTCCAAAGCCCTTTATGATTATTTAAGCTATAAGGGACTGTCCCCGAGCGAAGCGAAGGGGACTGTCCCTGAATTATTGGAGCAGGATATCGCCGTGATGGCTTTGACCGTAGATATCTTAAATGATGTGGTCAAGCCCCAAGGCAATCCGCAAGTTATCAAGAACTCCTTATACGCCTTATCCAAAACCTCTGAATTCTTCGGCCGCAAGCTCTCTCCCGTTAAAATTGATTTAACGGGCAAACGGGCAAACGGGCAAACGGGCTTAACGGAATTAACACCTTTTATCGCCCACTTAAAAGGCGACCACTATGTTTTAGTAACCCAAATTAAGGATGAGAAAGTTTATTATATTGATGAACACCAGGAAGAGTTCTTGCCCTTTGATAAATTCTTAGCCGAATTCTCCGGTTATGCCTTGATTACGGGCAAACGGGCAAACGGGCAAACGGGCAACGAAATCAGCGACAACGAAGCCAAAAAAATCTTAGGCGCCAAGTCCAATAGGACCGGAAGCGGCCAGATTGACCTTTCTGACTTATTCAAAGAGCCCTCCACTGGCGACCTGCTTTTGGGCTTGGGGATTAGTTTGGGGAGTTGTTTTGTTGCTGGTTACGCGGGTTCAGCGATTAAAGGCACACAATTCGGTTTCCAACAGGCAGCCGTGAGTTTAGGCGAGGGAATGGCCTATGGCACAATTAGCCAGGCAGCAATGAATTTTGGGGTGTATCAATTTGGCATGAAGCCGGCAACAGCCCAGATTTTTGGCTCAGCGTTTTCTGGCGCTTTATCAGGAATAGCGACAATTGCTCAAAACCCACGGGGACAATCAATGTATACTGCTGATTGGCTGGGGAAAGGGTGGAATAACAATACTCTCGTGAGGGGTGCGGTAATGGGTAGTATTCAAGGAGCGTTCTACGGTGGCGGCACATTATTGGGCTATGAAGCGCTTAAAGGCACCAGTCTATATAAGAAAAATCCCATGGTAGCCCAACAATTAGGCAGTCTTTTGGGTGGCGCCGTAGGTCATTTAGGATTTTATGCTTTTACAGATATGGCAAAAATAAATACGGTTCAAACTGTGAGCATAAGTAAAAACCTTCAGAAAGAACTTCAGACAAAGTGGGGAGATGAATATAGTGCCCAACTTGAACAGAGAAGTCATGTTAATCAGTTAGGTCAGGAAATCGGATATGATATTGCCGCTTCTGATTTAAAAGGAGTGGCTTTCCCAAGTCTTAAGCTGGCTTGGAATGATAATTCTTTTCGCAGTACACTTATTTCCCAAGGCATTGGCTTAGGCATAGAATATGCGCTGGGGCCAAAAAATGCGCAATATTCCCGTCTACTGGGGCAGAGTATTGGCAGGATGGTTTCCGGACCAATGTTTGGTAATAAGGGACTTAACGGTGAGCCATTTAAATGGAGACAGGCAGCAATTGAGGGCGCGCTTTCCGGCCTTTCTTCCGTGGCCTTGAGTTCTATAGGAGGCGAATTTGACCCTGTAACCGGAAAGAACAGATTAGGCCTCACTCCTTTACAGATGTCTTCATTAGAGTGGTTAGGCACTGCTGGTTTGACGAGTATTTACAGTGGAGTATTTCGAAATGGTAAAGTTGGGGAAAACTTCAAAAAACTCTTAGGTGAATTTGCCATTGATTATGTAAGTTGGGGCGGAACTGGCCGTATGTTTACCAAAGGTGCAGCCGGTTGGCAAGAGACAAATTATCTCATTAGGCTTAATGAATTCGGTATTTCCAATTTTAAGGCCAATGCCGATACCTTTATGAAGCAGAGCGGCCTTAGCTGGAAAGAAGTAGTCAAAGGCGGCTACTTACCTAAAATCCTTCCTTCTCTAAGCTCTTCCTTAGTCAACTATGCCCAATCGAATCTACATTACGGCGCAGTGAATAATCTTTCCATTGTCCTACAAGATTTAGGTTATCATATTTTTGACCAGACGCGTCTGGTCAAAATAGAGACGCCGGCAGGAGAGCTAACCAGAAAAATTACCGGAAAATTTGCCCATCCGTTTTTCTGGGATGCCAGCATTCTTAAAGACCCGTCTAAACTAATCACTTCAGATATAAAAATAGATTCATCCCTTTTATTAAAAGATGGACAGGTAGGCAAAGAGGATTTAGTTGCCGGAATTAATGGAATAAGAAATGAAGAGGAACGTAAGGAATTCTTAACCGCTCTTGAGAAAGGAAATTTTGCGGGAAATAAGATATCTATCAGCGAGAAGATTTTACAAAAAGACCTGAATTTGACCGCTGAGAAAAATTTGGATGGCTTTAAACTCATCACCCCCGATATACTATCTATAACTACCCCTCCGAAAAATAACGCAGCTGACCAATTAGCTTCTACCAAAGATAGCCAAGAGAATAATCAACCAGGAAAAGGAATAAAACTGGCAATGGTTCCGATGGGAGAATCCGGTTTTAACCTATCCCATGGCACAACCGGTATTTTATTTGGTAAAGAACTAGCCAATGTAGATTTTGATACCTTGAATTATTCACCCGGTGCAGAGCGGATAGTGCCAGAGCTTACAAAGTTTCCAATTGAAGATATTGCTCGGTTAGCCGATAGTTGGTTGAGCGATGCGGAATACGCCCCAGAGAAACCAGTGGGTGGGGTGGATATGCGTATGGAAGTTACAGGGAGTAGTTTCAAGAAAACAGACGCCAGCACGCCCTCGTTTAATGATGTGGAGATGAACTTGTTTATCACCAATGCCGCTGGACAAGAGATTCCCTTGAAACAAGTAGAAGGTGACCGTTCAGATAGGCTACGCATCTTTGTCAATGTCAATAATCCTGATGAACGCTACGTGGTCAATGATAAACAGCAGGTTATGTCTGAGACTCAGCATAAAGAAATCGGCGCACTTATGGCCCAGATTAGTCCCTTCGTTGACCTCTTTGATTCTCAGGCCGTGCAGACAGCATTTAATAAATGGCAGCAGGATAACCTCATTATCAAGGACCCCAATGATCCTACCGGCAAAGCCACCTTGCACTTAAGCCGCCTGGAAGGTGATAAGTTCATGGCTGCTGAAACTGGCCAGCTCTATATCAGCAATGGTCAGCAGGTGATGTCTGCGAATAACCACAATAAGGTTTCAGTTGGTTTTATGGACATAATTTTAAACTCATTAGTAGGGCACTCTTCTCCTTCTGATGCAGATATAAAAACTAGAGAAACAATAGCCAAGTGGACCGGCGGTCTAATACCTCTGAGTAATGAACAGGCAGCTACCTATCAGGCAAAACATGGAGAGGTGCCGTATGAACTAAGACCTTATTTCAGCTCTGAATTGGGCTTATCAATTTTAAATCCCGGAGCAAACTACGGAAACACTATAACCGGTCAAGGCACAAACGATATCTTGCATCTTGGGGCAGATGAGGTAAAGATTAGAGAATTAAATCAGGGGCTAGTCGTTCTTTCACCAGAACAGCGCAAGGCGTATATCCAGACGCACACTGAAGAATATCGGCAAGCCGGTGCGATTTCTATTTTTGACGGGGCGGGTGAAATTTTAGTAAGCAATCCTCCAGCACCCAATACCCAAGTTAACTATTATGCTTTGGGTAAATATGATGCAGAAAATCATTTCCAGGGAGAATTCAAGGATTTTGCTAAGAATATAAATGAATTCAAACAACCATATGTTTGGGATTCTAATCCTATTAAATCTGCTTCCAGTTGGTTAAAAAATAATTGGGATTCTAGTAGTAAAATTGGTAGCGCGGTAAATGCAGTAAAGGCAGGCTTGGATTGGGTGGATACAGCGTCTCAGGTTCAGGCTGAGATGGCTAAGATAAAAGAGAATGCTCCCACAGTTTTACAATACTTTGCACAGAGAGAGAATACAGCATTAACTGAAGATTATACAAAGCGGGCCCAGGCATTTCTGGCAAATAATCCTGAGTCTACATTGGAAGGGGCCTGGGGCGCGGCTGATGCAAATTTAGCTAAAGTTGATAACGCGAATATCCAGACAATTAGAAATAGCGTGAATGAAATTTTGAAAATCACGGGTTGGAGTAATAAACCGGCAACAGAGGTATTTGCTTTAGTAGGCGGCGTATTAGGACAACCAAGAGATAAAGGTAATACTAACTGGATAGATATTAGACATACTACTTATGCCAGATTGAACGAATCACCTGATACTACAAGCAGAGTACCAGAACCCACAGGATTGGTGGGAACCGTATTACTGAATGGAACTTTCAATACGCATGAGGGGGGCGTTGTTTATGATATATTTAAACCATTAGGAGTAAGGGTATTTGGCGGAGAAGAGGCTTATGATTTAGTAGCTACTCAACTACGCACAATGGGTTTTGAAAAAGGATTGGTTTCAGCAAAAGGAGACGGTATTTTATGGAAAGATGCCACTCAAAGAAGTATAAAATATCCCGATACTAATGGTAATACTATAACTGCGAGTTATTCTCTTAGGCCTGTGGATGCTTCTGGCATTGGTCAGCATAATGCCGTAGTAGATTTAAGCCATTTACAAACCTCCAGAGGAGAATCTTATGAACTGGTGAGGTTAAACAATGCTTCTCCTTTAGTTTTAGGCTTAGGTAATTCTAATGGAAATTATCTTGTTCCCACCGCTGACATTGGCTCCGTAAAAAGGGAAGGCGATTTTACTCGTTTTTATTTGAACAACATTATTAAGTATAGTGAAAGAACATTAAGGTCAGAGGAGGCGCAGAAAGCCTTAAAAGATTCTTGGGGAGAAATTATCAAAACAAGTTATGATACCAGGCCAGAAGAGAATATTTATGTGGGCTGGTTAGATGAAAGCCAGGGACTTTCTTTTGTGGGGACAGCAAAGATCGCTGGTTTATCTACAATTGTCGACGCTCAGTTTGGAAGCAATTTTTCAGCTCCAGGCTCAAATGTTGCTCCTTCCTCAATAGACAATTTAAAAGGACAGTTATATTTGGAAGTTAATAATAGGGAACTTCCAGGATTAGATGCCACTGGAATAGCGCACGGCAGTGTAATTTTTGGCGAACCGCCTTCTGAAAAACAACTTAAGCGATTACAGCAAGTTTCATCGATGCTACCACCTACTATTGGGCAAGTGGGAACAGGAATTGTTAAATTCCCTAATGTTAGCGGAAACACAGCAGGAACAGCACAGACAGGAGTGGCACAAGAAACACGACAGATACCGGATACGCCCTATCATATAGTAACAGGTGATATTGGTTTTGTGGGCAGAATAAATATCGTTAATCCCGAGGCCGAAGTAAAAGGATGGCTGCAGCCGTCCTTAGGCGCAGGAAGCGAGTTGAGTATAGTTGAAAAAGGAACCTTTCCCTGGCATATAAGAAGTATTTATCAGGGGGGAGAGCAGCCGTTTATCCGCGACTTGGAATATAATAATATTGTTTTAGGGATTAGGCCTGATGGAGAGCACGCCTTTAGACAATTTAAACTCGGTATTCCTTCTTTTGAAAACGGCGGAACATTTAATAGCTTAATATTTGATGTAGCTAAAATTTTACCCCATGCTAAGGGCGATAAGGCAGAGTTAATTTTAACAGACGTTAATTGGCAAAGAGAATTTGCGTCCTTTGCTAATAGTGATGGATGGGGCTATTTCTCTAACCAGGGCTTGACATTTGATCCCAAAAAAAGTTTTTATCAACAAGGTAATTTTAAGAGTGAGATTAGGCATGCGGATAATGGGGCATTGGAATTAATCGCGCCTATTCAAGCGCAAGTGAAAAGCGAAGATATCATTCCTACCGCAGCTGGAAATACAGCCTTGGTCGGGGTTCCTCCGGTAGCAATGCCGCCTTCAAATTCTCGTCTTTGGGTTAAACAAGCTGATAGAGACAGAGGCATTATTGACCTCAGTACTTCTCAGCCACAAAACCAACCAGATTTGGGATTAAAACTGCAATTTACCTTAGAATCTCACCGCGGCGCTATGGGTGCAGTTCCCTTGATAGGCGAAGGCACCCGGTATTGGGGGGCCGTGGATGGACCTGTTAAGTTAGGTACACATGATTATGCAAATCTTCCTGGTTTACAAGTAAGAAACGGACAATTAGATTTTAGATATGATAAGGAACTTATTTTCTTACAGAGAAACGGAGAAACTTTGAAGACATACCAAGGAACTCCCTTCCAGAATGTGAAGGTAGAACTTCCTTTTTCTGACCGCTTCACTTATCCAAACGGTAAGGTAGTAAACGTTGAAAGTGTTATGGGCGGCAAAGCCTCGGGTGAAATATGGCATTTTATGGAACCCACTAATGGTGATATTAAGTTAAGTGTTAATGTATTTGATCCTACCAAAAATGCAATATTGCCTTCCGGTTTACAATATACCACTAATACCAAAGTAGAGGTGTATTCTGAAGGTATTTCTAAACCAACGCTTGTTTTAGATGAAATATATATGAAAAAAGGAGACAATACTAATTTATTTGTTGGTGGCGCAAAGGATTTGAGTGGGAAGCCGGGAAATATAGATTTGTATTGGCGTGAAGCTGGTGTGAAAACTCCGGGTGGGACTGATATTGATACAAGATGGTCTGATCAGCTTTCTCCTTTGGGTGCGAAGAAGGATAACCCATTTGGAGGTACGAGAATATTATTCGATCCTAAACTTACCGCCAATGGACAAAGAGCTCCTTACGCAGAATTCGCATTGAATTTAGGACAGGACCAAAAGGGAGAAGTTCAGCTGGGGTTGCAGCCACTTTGGCAGAATAAAGGAGCCGAGCATGCTATTAGTAGTATAGAAAACAATCCAGTAAGTTTTATGGGTACTAAGTATTTTGTGTGGTCTGAAGGAAAACCTGCTACTCATTCTGCAAAATTAGAGGTAACAAAAGATGGAGTCGTGGGTACGGGAGATTGGGGTCGCATTAGAGCGGATGCTTATGCGGGTAAGATAATAGAAGGTAACAACGCTATTATTAACAAAACAGATTTTACGGCTACGGTTAGAGAATTATTCTCAGGGAAAGATTTAGTTAAAGACAGTCGACAACTAAAGGGTTATGAAGTTAAGTACTTTACTTCTCAACTAGGTTCTTCGGTTCAGGATTTAGGTAAAAACATAAAATTAAGATTGGGAGATAACGGCGAGTATGTTCTTGTAGGAACAGAAGTCGGTAAAGGTTATTTAACTACCGGAACCCTTCCTACTGACAAAGAAATGACTGATAACTTCGGCAAGACCGGCTCTGTTGCTCCGCGTACTGAGACCAAGGACGTCAAAGTCAGCCAGCCTCAAGAAAATATCCTCGAGGTAAAGATACTTAAAGGTGGCTTGGCAGAATATCTGCTGGGCCAGAATGAAAAAGGCGATTGGCTTGGCCAGGGCATGCAGTTTAATCCCAATGCCAGCGGTATCCTGGATTTTGGCCAGGGCGATATAGTATTCGGTATTGGCGGCGGCCGTTTCGGCAGCAGGGTTAAGAATGATAAAGGCGTAGAAGCCAACTATAGTATAGATGCAACCACCGGAACAGTAAA
>Ga0315286_10000968_pt1 | contig 25447 bp, 23 predicted proteins | sample YL17G10_0_MG_FD_205038 | JGI IMG/M metagenome (GOLD analysis project Ga0315286, IMG submission 205038) | Sediment microbial communities from Yellowstone Lake, YNP, Wyoming, USA - YL17G10_0 | ecosystem: Environmental > Aquatic > Freshwater > Lake > Sediment | place: USA: Wyoming | collected...
TATCCATTTTTGTAACTCAATACTTTGTATTTTTGGCATGGATTGCGTTTAGAGTAAAGGACACAAATGATATGTTGTATTCTATGCAGAAGTATATTTTGCTTGATTTTCAAATAACTACAACTATTGAATTTATTTCATCTCATAAAATTATTATTATATTTATGATACTATTTGGAATTTTACATTTAATCTCATACAAAAAGAAAAACTTGCCTGAAATAATATCCAATTTCAGATTAATGTATTGGATTATATTTTTAAGTACAATAATGACCATGGTACTATTGTTCTATAATGGAAGACCAGAAGATTTCATCTATTTTGAATTTTAGAAAATATATGAAGAAATAATTTTTGTATAAATTATGCATATATTTTTGGTTTAAATATAAAAATGATTGAAAACAAGTTATCATTAATCATATAATCTTAAGAAATTTTAGTTATGAAAATATCAATTAATATTAAAAAATTATAAGAAAATTAATGTGTAATTGTTCATTAAGTAGTTCATTTTGAATAATTATATGAAAATCATGATTACAGGTGGTACTGGTTTTATTGGGAGTCACTTATGTGATGAATTAATCAGGGATAAACATGAAGTAATATTATTAGCTCGAAATAATAACAAAAAAGAAAACATAATACAAAATTATGATAAAATTAACTTAGAATATGTAGATGTAACACATTTTCCAGAATTAGAACAAAGTATAGAAAAAAATAAACCTGATGTCATATTTCATTTGGCAGGGGAAACTTCTCATAAAAAGTCATTTGAAAATCCAATGTATGATCTAGATGTTAATTCAAAATCCACATTATGTATTCTAGAAAAAATAAAAAACCTTAATCTCAAATGTAAATTCATACTAGGTAGTACTTTTGTAGTTATTGGAAAACCACAGAAATTACCAGTAAATGAGGAATCTGTCTGTAATCCTACAACCATTTATGGGGCAAACAGACTAACTAGTGAAAATTATTGTAAAATATATAATAATGTCTATAATTTAGATGCGTCTATATTTAGGATTACAAATTCTTTTGGACCCCGTGAACAAATCACACCAATCAAAAATGCTGTAAATTATCTAATTTATAATGCGTTTAAGGGTGAAGAAGTTACAATTTACAATGAAGGGAAATTCTTTCGAGATCTTATCTATATTTCAGATGTTGTATCTGGAATAAAATCAATAATGCTAAGTGGAAAACCAGGTAATTTGTACTGGATATCATCTGGAAAGGAAACATGGTTTTATGAACTTGCAAATATATTACAAGAATTATGTGATGCAAAAATTAAGTATGTAGATCCTCCAAAATATACAGAAAAAGTAGATGTGGGAAATTTCATAGCAGATAATTCAAAACTTAAATCCTTGGGATGGAACACAAACATTTCAGTAAAAGAAGGTGTATCACAAACACTACAATATTTTAACTCTAAATTTTAAAAAGTCATTATAATATTCTATATTACTACTCTTGATAATCTGCTTAATATGCTAAAAAAGTTATTGAATATCTGGTTGATCGTAGAATTTACAACTTTTCCTGGTACAAATATCTCATTTTGAAAATTTTTGATAAGTTCTTTGTCTGATATTGAACGTATTTTTTGTAATTCTTTATAGCGTTTTGAAATATGTTTTGTATTTTTAATAATATCAAAATACCCTTTAATTTTTGATTGTAGTAAACCTTTTGACAAATAAAATACTAACATTGCAATTTCAACTAATATAAGTGAAGGAAGAATTTTTAGAAAAGTACTCCTTGAATACAATGTCAATAAACAGTAATGCCTATTTCTTTCTAAAAGAAAGAATTTTTGTTGACCCCATTTGAAACTAGAACTGTCAGCATGGTATACGATTGATTTTGGAATATAATATGATTTAAGACCGATTTGTGCAGCTCTCCAGCCCAAGTCTAAATCATCATGATATGCAAAAAGAAATGGATCAAATAAACCGATTTTATTGATAATTTTAGAAGAAGTAAATAGACATGCCCCAGACGCATAACTAATTACTTTAGGCTTATCATATTGACCTATGTCCTCTTCATCTTTTCCCCTGGAATATCCAAATCCAAAAATATGAATCATGTTTCCAGCACTGTTAAATTTTTTGGGGTTTTCCATAGAAAGTAATTTTGGTTGATATATGCCGTCTCCAAAAGTATCATACGCCAAAAGTAATTCATCAAGCCATGTTGGCTTTACCGTTGTGTCTGGATTTAAGATAACAAGATAATCCCCTTTTGCTTGTTTTATTCCTACATTATTTCCTTCACAATAGCCAAGATTCTGAGTGTTTTCTATCAAAAGAATTTTTTCAAATTCCATTTTACATTTCTTATGACTGTCATCTTTTGATGCATTATCAACTACTATTACTTCAAAATTATCATAAGTTGTCTTAAAAATTGATTTAATGCATTCAGATAATAGATTTCCTGCATTGTAATTGAGTATTATTATGCTTACTAATGGATTTACAGATAAATTAGACATTCTATATAACTCAGATTACTTCCTCATATTAAAAATTCTTAATCTGGTTGAAAAATTAATTTTACTCATTATATCTTGAATAGTTACTATTTCATTTTTTCATTTCTGTATTGGCGGATTAAAAATGATCTATAATAGTGAAAATTCTTTAACTATGGAAAAAATTTACAAATTTTCTCAATTTAGTAATTATCTATGCAAGTTTTTATAATATCTATCTTCAAATAGTGCAATGAAAGTTATAAAAATTCTTGTACCTATTCACACATTACCTAATGTTACTTCAGTTGTAACTTCTTTTTTTGATAATTTCTTGCCTGTATTAAAAAAAAAGATATCTGTACATATGATTTGGTTTGTATATCAACCAGACAAACTAAAAATATCTACTATTAATTTTGGTTCAGATGTAAAAGTACTTGATGTACATAATTATAAAAATGCCTTGGAAGTTATTAAACAAGAAAAACCAGATCTAGTTTTTGCATCTGCAACTTATGGTTTTATGGATTACGCATTTTCATTAGCCAGTAAACATCTTGGCATACCAGTTATCAGTGGTTTTTATAGTGATCTTACATTCAAGCGAGATAAGTCTAAACTTATCAAATCATACGCCAGCAGATTTTTTCAAAACAGTATTCCTACAGATACAGACCAAGAAGAAAAACAATTTATGAAACGTGGAAGGTTCTATGTTTACAAATATCTCTTTGTTTTGAAAACTCAAATTGCTATTGGGATGCACTTGTTTGATATATTGAGAAATTTTATCCGCATATTCTCAAATATTTTTCAATCTGAAAAAACTTTTACTTTTGATCCTGCATTTGCAAATACTTTACATTGGTTAGAAGGCGAAGGTTTGTTGAAACAATTAACAAGATCAGGATTTGAAAAATCAAGTCTTATAGTTACAGGAAATCCCATGTATGATTCTCTAGTTAAAAAATTGCAAAATTATGAGCCATCAAAAAGTAAGGATGATAAAATAAAAGTATTGCTTATAACTGATGCATTGTATGAACATGGGTTTTATTCTTTAAATCAAAGAGAAAGAATGATAAAATTGACTATTAGTGAATTTTCTAAATACAAAAATAAAATTTCATTGACTGTAAAAATTCACCCATCAAGTGAAAGTATCAAAGAATATAGAGATTTAATTGATAAAATAGATTCAACAATTCCAGTTTATCAGAAAGAAGATGTAATTCCATTCATATCAAATACAGATATCGTAATTGCTTTTTCCTCTGTTACTAGTGCTTTGTTGTATTCTTTAATACTTAAAAAACCAATAATTATCTGTAATTATTTTAATATATACAAAGATCCATTCATAGAAGATGATATAGCATTTGAATGTAAAAGTCCTGATTTACTTTGTTCATTGATATTACAAATTTTGAAGTCAAATCTAGCAAAAGACAAGATAGATGATTTTATTAAGAAATATCTTTACAAGGTGGACGGTAAATCTTCTGAAAGAATATGTGATGCAATAATAAAACTTTTATAAATTAAAAATCTACATTGAGAAATTTTAAATTGAAAATATATAGTGTGATTTCTTGTATTTAGCCTGAACTTGTTTATATTATTAATTTTTTATTTTCCTACTGTCTGCTCTCTGTTGATATAATTATCAATGTTTATAGTTCTGTTATTAATTTGAGATGTATCTCTCTTTGTTTTTCTTGGAAGATAACAATGTTTGCAGACACTAATCTCTTTTACACCCATATGTTTGATATGAATTTCTCTAGCTTCTGTCAATTTCTCACCATGCCATATGGCGTATAATGATTCTTTATTTGTATCACCAACTTTATACGCTCCCATCTCATCGTTTGCACACAATAATACTCCACCGTCAGAACCTATTACCATTCTCTCCCAAAGTTGAGGACAAGTAAAGTTTTCCTCAAAAATAATATCAGTATCATTATGGAGATAATCAATGAGTGGATTTGATGCAAGTTGATCCGTTATTAAATTGAATATGTTATAGAATTCTTCAGGATTTTTGGATATTGCTGGCCACACAGTTTGTACTTTGATGACAGGTTTTACTACTCCTCTTTTTTTCTTGATTTCTTGAAATCTTTTGATTTTTTCTACCATATCATTGAATTTCAACGGATATCTTATTTTTTCATAAGTTTCACCTATTCCATCAAATGAAATGGTAAGCCAATCAAGTCCCAAATCAATTAATTTTTCAAATTTTTCTTCATCTATTTGTCCCCCATGTGTAAGACTAGATACTTCTTTAATGCCATTTTTCTTGGCATATTCGATCATATCATATACTCGTGGATGAATAAATGGTTCTCCTCGCAGACTTATTCTAATTGAGTATAAGTCATATTTGGCACATTCATCAATTATTTTTTTAAATAATTCAAAGTTCATCAATCCACGACCAACTTTTTCTTTGAATTCTTCACTTGTTGTATAACACATTGGACAACTCAAATTACAAGCACTAGAAATTTCTACATCGATATGTGGAGGAAATTTGCTTACATGATGAATGCGTGGATAAAAATGCCATTTTATTCTGTTTGCAATATAGCTTAACATATGTCCTTTACCCCGATGCAGATCAAATTTGAAATTCTTTGTTTTTGATGTTAATCTAAACTGCCCTTTGTTTACCTTCATTGTGTTATAATTATGATTTTGAGTATATAATATTGTATTTGTAATAATTGATTTATGTAATAGAGAAAGCACTTTTATCAAATTTGGTATCTAACCAGTCTTCTAAGGACAAAGGTAATGTCTTTAGTATTTTTCTTGCCAGTAAATTAGAAAGGGATGTATTCAATGGTCTCTGAGCAATAAAATTGGCCTCTTTTATGCTACCCTTTCTTACTAGATCAGTATCATAGTTTAGTTTCCTGGCTATTGTGGTAGCAAATTCATACTTACTCATTGGTTGATTCGATGACAGATGAATAGTACCAAAAAAATTACTGTGAACTAATTCTATAATCATAGATGATAGATTTTCAATTTCCAAGGGATTGAAAATAACATCATGAAATCCCGTAATAGGAATTTTTTGCTGCAAATTTTTCATAATCCAATTAAATAAGAATTTTCCATCTTGATTGTTACCATAAAAATTTGTCCTAACTATTACATGTTTTTCAGAAATTTCTTTTACTAAGTCCTCTCCCATTTTTTTTGATTTTGCGTATTTGTTTATCGGATTTGGTAAATCTTCTTCTTTGTAAGAACCTATTTTGCCGTCAAATACACTATCAGTTGAAATGTGTATCAATTTGATTTTTTTTTTTAAAGAAACAATAGCTAAATTCTTGGCACCGTATGCATTTATTGCATATGCATTTTTTGGGTTTGATTCAATTTGATCTAAATTGGTAAGTGCAGCACAATTTATGATACAATCTGGTTTTATTTTATCAATTTTTTTTTCAATTGATTCTATATTGCATATATCTAAATCAGACTTATGTGTACCAAACGGTTTAATGCTAAATTTTGTTACTTGTTGAAAGATTGTATTTCCGAGAAAACCAAGACCTATTATCAAAAATTTTTCAGACATTATTCATTCTCCTGATTTAACATTCAAAAAAATTAGGAAGATAAAGGTAAATTATGAAAATTATCCATTCTTGTCATTATGATCTCAAATGCTTCAGCGGCGTTATAGCCATATAAGCTACCCCATCTTCTTGCAACTGCTTCTATTGTCTCCTTGGAACGAGGGTGTGGAAATTGTCTGATCTCGTTTTTGTAAGCATTTAGTGCTTCTAATTTTGATTTCAACTCTGATGAAATGTTAACAAACATGTTGGGTTTGAATTTATATGGACTATGCCAATCAGAAGATGACACTGCTTCAAAAGATATTATTGAATCAACAGTAGAGTCGACAAGTGGTCTGGCTGCAGTTAAAGTTGCTTCATACGCTATCCGATGATCTATGTTTAGATCATTGTGATGGTGAGTGAATATCACTCTATATTTTGTTGCCTTGATCTCTTTTTCAACTTCCTTTACTATTTTTAGAAAAGGAACTGTATCCAGTTCGTTGTCTGCTAAATCTAAAAACTTTGTTTTATTGATACCTAGTATCTTTAAAGCCTTTATTGCATCTTTTTTTCTGAAATCAATTTCTTTCTTCATTTTTTTTATTTCAAGTTCATTTGCTTTGTAAACTGCTGTATTTACATGCCCGCTCTTTTTCCTAGCTGTTATACCATCAGCAAGAAATAATATTTTAATATCATTATCGTTGGCAAGTTTTTTCAAAGTACCACCCATTCCTATAGTTTCATCATCTGGATGTGCAGATACTACTAAGATGTTCATTTTTTTATTCCTATTTTATTTATGATGTGAGTCACTCTTTCTACTCCTTTGCCATCAATTAACGATATACCTATCTTATTCATTTTCTTTCTTTTGTAATAATCTGCTAATAGTTGTTTTGTTGCCATACCTATCTTCTTCTCAGATAATTTTCCACCATAGCCTAAATTTACTCCAAAACCATTTCTTTGAAGCATGGTAGCTGTCTCATTTTCAAATGATGCTCCACATACAACTAAAGATGGTATCCCCAAACTACATAATTCCAAAAGAGTCACTCCTCCTCCTGTTATTGCCATGTCTTGGTTTGACATTAATCCTTTCATATTTTTTACATTATGGTAAATTTTTAATCTCTTTTTATTCTCATTAGAAGCTTTTTCGAGTTTTTTCCAACACTCAAAAGTAGGACCTAAAACCACTTTTATCTCAAAATTATCTTCTATTGAGTTTAATGCATTAATTATCTTTGGCGTAAAGCATTTCGTATCTGATCCTCCCTGTAATATAATGATCGAATTAATTTTCTTTCTTATTTGTATAGGTTTTCTCTTGATGAATCTCTTGTTAAGTATTGCAAATTCAAACCCTGAAAATGAATTATTGTTAATGATGCCACTTTTTTGATATAACATGTTTATGCCAAATTTGACTAGTCTCTTGTTTGAACCTGTATAGTCAATTCCAATTATGTTGGAGCAATTTTTACGGTAGATCTTCAGATTACTAGTACTTTCTTTTAATTTATCTAATATCATGATATCAGGATTTAATTTACCAAAAACTTTGTTCTTTTCTGATTGTAGTTTTGGTAATGACATACATTTGAATTGTCTTGAGATAATTTTCTTTGCAGGAACAGTGTTTGTCAAGAATGTTATATCATGTTTGTATTTTTTTAATTCACTGGCTAGATGTAAAGTTCTGTAAATATGACCCATTCCAATCTGATGATTTCCATCTACACGTATGAGAATTCTAAGGGAATTCAATTATATTTAAACAATTCAAACCATCTTAAATTAGTGTTCATTTAAAGCCCTTTTTCCTGTCTTCTATTAATGATTTTTTATATCCTTCATCGAACGCTATTCTGTTATTTATCTTAACAAGCTCAGATTCTTTTTTTATTATTTTTACAATATCTTTGATCTCTATGAATTTTTTATTTTTTGGAAACCTCTTGAATAATTCTGAGACAAATTGAAGATCATCGAATCTGTCTACGGTACATCTTATGAATGATAAATCTCCAGGATGTTTGAAATTAGAAATCCTGAATAGTTTTGGATTAAACTGGACATATGGAAATACATGTTCTCTCTCTGAGGGTTTTTTTGCTTTCTTCCATGCTTGTTCAAGTGTTTTGAAACTAGATATCTCGACCGTCATTCCCTGAGGAAAATTACAGGTACTGTTATCCCACTTTCCTTCGTGTTTTTCCAGATTATTTGCTACATAATCAAATGAACCTTTCAAGAACTTGGTAATTGCTTTATCTATTACTTTTGGGTCAATTAGGGGACAATCTGAAGTTATTCTTACAATTGGATCAATTCCAAACTTTTTAGCACATTTGTAATATCTGTCTAAAAGATCTGTACTTGATCCCCTGAAACATTTTATATTATTTTTCTTGCAATATTTTACAATCACTTCATCTTGAGGCATAGTTGTGGTAACAATTATGATATCTTTGATCAATTTGGAACCTCTCACCTGATTTATTACATGATATAACATTGGCTCGTTTTCAATTTTACGTAAAACTTTTCCAGATAATCTGGTAGAACTTATTCTAGCCTGTATTATTGCAATTATACCTTTCTTCATACTTTGTCTCAATTTGTTTTATATATTGTATTCATGATCTATAAATTCACGGTTATTCCTTTTTCAGAGCTCTCTTCTGCTGCATACATTGTCTCTAAAAGAATTTTTTCATCCTCAAATGTAAATTCAGGTTTTTTCTTACTATTTATCACATCAATGAAGTTTTTTATTTCATCTATGTATGATTCTGTCATTCCAACTTCTTTTATTGCAAATCCCGGTTTAGGATTTTCTACAGTATATCCCTTGTAATCGTCTTCCTCAGGATATTCTTTCCAAGTGTTAGTATTGATTGAAAATACTCTTACTAATTTATCATCACAATCCCATCTGATGCATCCATTTTCGCCAATGATTTCAAATGTTCTCCCAGGTGGTCTTTGAATTACATCTACCATAACATGTCCTATGGAATTATTTTCAAATTGAATAAGTAGATCATATATATCAAATATCTCTGCCTGAAAAGATGCTAATTTTCTAGTCATTGCAGATATCAGTTTTGGTCTCCCCATTAGTGCTATAATCCAACTGAGTTCCCATGCAATCTGATCCCTTCCTCCACCTGTTTCTTTTTTGTATACATAATAATCCTCTAATCTTTCCCATGGGTGCCAGTCAGGAAGATATGATCCTGAATGAAAATTAAAGGATAATATTTTTCCAATTTCGTTATTTCTAATTAGATTTTTAATTTTTATAATAGATGGATGGAACATTAAATTAGTACTTGGCAGACCAGTGATTTTTTTTCTTTTTAACAGATCAATTATACTTTGAAGTTCCTCAGGTTTCATCGTATTTACTTCTGTAAAAAAATGAATGTCGTTATCTACAGCCTTTATTACATATTCTAGGTGTTTATCTGGAGGTGTACTGATTATCATCACATCAGGCTTCATGTTTATTGCAGATTCAATATCATTTGTGATTTTTATAGAATACAAATCTCTAGATTCTTTTCTTCTATCTTCTCTTATATCATAACCTATTATTTCATCCACTTTTAATTCCAATAAATTACGTATTCGTCTTTTTCCCATTGATCCTAATCCTACAACTAAAAATTTCATTGTTCTATGCACTCCTTTTCATGTTGAAGATTATTTTGCTAATCCTGCATCAATAAGGCATTTTTTTAGTTCATCTTTTGACATTCTCTCTGCTTTATCAGAAGAATACTCAAAAATTTCTTTTACATGTTTGTGATTAGGATATAGTTGTTTTATTTCTTCTTCTGTCAACTCTGGTTTTGGTAAAATATATTCATAGTTATTTTCAATTGCATTTCTCATTTCTTCTTTGCCTATTAATACTTCACTGATTTTCTCTCCTGGTCTTGCGCTTGTAATTTCTACCTCTGCTTTTCCAACAAGATCAAAGAGTGCATCCTTCAAGTCCATAATGTTGTATGATTTAATTTTTGGAACGAATGTTTCAGATCCTTTACAATGTTGTATACTATTGAAAATAAAATCTAATGCCTCATCCATGTTTATACTAAATCTTGTCATATGAGGATCAGTTATAGTGATTTTTCCTTTGGAAGAAATTTGTTCCATAAAAGTAGGTACAACTGAACCGCTACTTCCCAATACATTGCCATATCTTAAAGCAATGAATCTTGTAGGATGTTTTATTTTATCAACGTAATTACTTGCTGTAACAAATAATTTTTCCATTAGTAATTTTGTTGCACCGTATGTGTTTAGTGGTGATGCGGCCTTGTCAGTGCCTATTCCTATTGCAATATCCACTTTTTCAGAATGGCATACGTCGATTACATTTTGAGAACCCATTACATTTGTCTTTATTGCTTCAAATGGATTATACTCAATAACAGGTACATGTTTTAGAGCTGCAGCATGAAAAACAATTTGAACTCCTTCCATTGCTCTTAGTAATCTTTCCTTGTCTCTTATATCTCCTATAAAAAATCTCAAACGTGGATCGTTGAACTCTCGCTCCATTGTTACCTGTGCATTTTCATTTCGACTGAAAATGATTATCTTTTCTACATCATAAGTTAGAAGCCTTTTTGTAAGAGCTTTTCCTAACGAGCCTGTTCCACCGGTTATCATTATGCGTTTTTTCTCAAACATTGACCTTTGTAATGATCATACATACAAAAAACCTTTCCTTCTTACTATGAGTAATTACGTTTAAAAGTGATTTACATATTGCTTACAGAAATACAATATGATGAAATTAAAAATTCTGATACTAGGATGTGGTTCTATTGGTACTAGACACGCTAAAAATCTAAAATCTATTGGCGTAAAAGATATTGTACTTTGTGATAAGGACAAATCCAGATTACAATCTCTTGCAAACATTATAGGCACAAATCTGTTATATGTTGATTACAAACAAGCTGTGAAAGAAAATAGAGATCTCTCATCTGTTATCATATGTACTCCAACTTCATATCACGTAGAACAGGCCTTGTATTTTGCAAAAAATAGAATAAATTTGTTTATAGAGAAACCTCTCTCACATAATCTTGACAAAGTAAAGTCTTTGCAAAAAATTGTTGATTCATACAAACTATCTGTCATGATTGGACATTCTTACATGTTTGAATTTGGATTTCTCAAACTAAAGTCCCTTCTAGAAAAGAAGACAATAGGACAGATTTATTTTGTCACTTACTTGCAAGGCCAATTTTTGCCTGATTGGCATCCAAAATCTGATTATAGGATTGAATATACTGCAAGAAAAAAATTGGGAGGAGGAGCACTACTCACTCTTACGAGTCATTCATTTTATCTAGTTGAGTGGTTATTTGGTAAAGTACAATCAATACGTGGAGATATAGTAACCAGAGTTGGTAAATTAGATGTTGATGTTGATGACAGTGTATTTTTATTAATGATAACTGATAAAAACATAATTGTCCAGTCTCAGAATAATTTCATTGTCCCAATACATAATCATAAGATTATTGTTGAAGGAGAAAAAGGTAGACTTGAATATGATTTTGTAGAAAAGAAAATTAAAATCTTACTTCTAAATAAAAAGAATAAGATTCTTGATGTGAATAAAGATTCAAACGATAGGTTTGTTAAAGAAATGAAGTATTTTCTATCTAATATAAAAAACAATAACTTGGACAAAAATTTGAACCTTGAGAGTGGAATAAGATTTCTACAAAAGATGAAAAATCTATCTTTTTAATACTTGAATTGCTTTTAAATAAGACCAAGTTAGTTACTTAAAAGGAAAGTAACTTAATGAAATTAGAACTTAAGAAATCATCTGACTTGCTTTTAAGAGCCAAAAAAGTCTTACCAGCTCAAACTCACACATTCAGTAAAGGATACAAAAGCTTTGTTGAAGGTGTATATCCAATTTTTGCCCAGCGAGCAAAAGGCAGTCATTTCACTGATGTTGATGGAAATGACTTTATAGATTACATGGCAGCTTTGGGCCCAATAATTTTAGGATATTCATATGATTCTGTAAACAATGCTATCAAAGAACAACTAAAAGATGGATCTATCTTTTCATTACCTCATCCTCTGGAAGTTGAAGCAGCGGAATTAATGTCTGAAATAATTCCAGGACATGATATGGCAAAATTTACAAAGACTGGTTCTGATGCAGTAACAGCTGCAGTAAGAGGAGCCAAGGCAATTACAGGAAAAGATAACGTGGCTTATTGGGGAGGAGGAGGCGTATGGCATGATTGGTTCACAATTATCACTTCACGAAACAAGGGCGTTCCTAAATCACTGAGAAATATGATAAAAATGTTCGAGTACAATAAAATCGAAAGTCTGAAAAAAATCTTGGATGAAGACAAGGAAATAGGAACTGTTTGCATGGAACCAATGACTTTTGAGACTCCTGTAAATAATTTTCTGGAAGATGTTAAGAGAGTAACTCATGATCACGATGCAATTCTAGTCTTTGATGAAGTGCAAACGGGATTTAGATGGGCACTCGGCGGTGCACAGGAATACTTTGGTGTTCAGGCGGATATTTCGGCGTGGGGTAAAGCAATGGCTAATGGAATGCCTCTAGGTGCAATATCTGGAAAGTCAGAATTTATGAAAGTATTTGATGAAATATTTTATTCTACTACTTTTGGTGGAGAAACTTTATCTCTTGCAGCATTCAAAGCAACCGTGAAGGAAATTCAAGAGAAAAAAGTTATAAAACATATTTTTGAAATGGGTACAAAATTTTCTGATGGATTTAAAAAAATAGTAAAAGAAAATGAGGCCAATATAACAATAGAAGGATTTCCATGTAAGATTAAACTTGGTTTTCCGGATAAAGATGGAAATGATTCTTTATTAATACGCAGTCTATTTTGCCAAGAAAATATTGAACGTGGGATATTCTTCTGGCAAGGTCCTGTTTTCCATGGTTATTCTCATTCTGATGAAGATTTGAAAAAGACATTAAATTCTGTAGAAGAATCCATCAAGGTGATAAAGAAAGCAACACAACATGAAACTATTGATAAAATGTTACGAGGTAAACCAATGAACCAAGTTTTAACTTTTCCAGTTTGATTAATTTTTCTGATTTTAATGACATTAATCACTATTACCGAACTGAGAAATCTGATTGACAATGTTAACAACCTAAAAATTGTAAATAAAACTAGTGATCAAGGAAATAAAGAACTTGAATTAATTATACATGAAATATCAAGTAAATTACAAATGGATCTAAATATTAAAAATCCTGAAAACATAATTGAGTTATTAGAAAGAAAAATAGTTGAACTACGTAATAGTTCGGAATATTGGAATCCTGAAGTATACAAAAGAAATGCTGAAGAAAACATTTTGAAGGTAAAAGAAACAATTGATAATATAGATTTTGCAGAACGAAAGATCATGGTATGTGGAAGAGCAATTGATACACATCCTGACTTTAAACCTCGATTCTCTACTCCTACAACTAATATTGATTCTAATTTGTATATCATAATTGATCATGATCCTGGATACAAACAATATATTACAAGAGTCGGAAATTATGCAGTTTGTTTGATAGTTCATCCTAGCATTCCAAAGAAAATCCTAGAACTGGGAGGTAAAATTTACTGGTTTTCCCCTGATTACATGAATTATGAAATCCCAAAACTTTCCCTAGGTGAAGTACATCGTGGAAACAGTGGTCTTGTGGCAATCAATTTAGCTTCCTATTTAAAGGCCGAATTCATTTTGCTTTCAGGGATAAGATTATCTGAAAAATATGAACAATTTCTTTTGGGGAAAGATCTGATCTTTGAACAAATAGCACAACGTGGAAGTAAAATTTTTTCATTAGATGGAATTATTGCAGAAAAATTATCTTATCTTGACTGGTGTAAATTATAATCATGTTTGAAAATAGAAAAGTTCTATGTTTTATTTTGGCAAGAGGTGGATCTAAGGGCGTTCCAAGAAAAAATATCTTACTGATCTCTGGAAAACCATTAGTAGCTCATAGCATTGATGTTGCAAAAAAAGTCAAGTATATAGACAAAATCTATGTATCCACCGAAGACAAGGAAATTAAGACTGTTTCACTAAAATTTGGAGCTGATGTAATTGATAGGCCACCAGAGTTGGCTACTGATATTGCTGATTATCTAGATGCTGTAAAACATATGATTGACACTATCTCAGAATGTAAAGAAAATCCCATAATTGTATTACTTGAAACGACGTCTCCAATAAGAGAGATACATGATATTGAAAAATGCATAGAAATGTACAATGAAAACATAGACTCCGTAATCAGTGTTAATCATGTAAAATCTGATCCCTCCTATATGTATAAACAAGAAAATAATCTATTGAAATCATTTTTGGAAAAGGAGCCTGTAAAACGAAGACAAGATACAGAACCATTGGTAGCATACAACGGCTCTATATTAATCAGTTCTAGTAATTTCATAAAAAACCAAAAAGATGTAGTATTAGGTGGTAGAATGATTGGATATGTTCTGGATGAAAAACATTCGATTGATATTGACTCTAAATTGGATTTTGAAATTTGTCGATTTATCATGGAATCTTTAGATAAATAAATGGTGAAATGATATTATAGTATCAATTCACCAACCTGGTTATTTTCCCTGGTTGGGATTCTTCAAGAAAATTCAAAGTTCAGATCTGTTTGTATTTCTTGATGATGTCCAATATGAAAAAAATTGGGTTCAAAATAGGAATAAAATTCGTACCAGCGATGGGTCAATGTGGCTGACTGTCCCGGTAAATGCATCTATTAATTGTCTTTTGAAGGATATTAAAATAGAAAATACAGTAAATTGGAGAACAAAACATAAGAAATCAATCCAAATTAATTATTCTAAGACATCTTATTTCAAAGATTTCTGGCCTTCTCTCGAACAAATTTATGAAAAAAATTTTGATCTTTTAATTGACATTGATATGGAAATTATAAAATTACTTATGAAAGAACTGCAGATCAAAACAAAGACAATCAGATCATCAGAACTTGGAATCTCAGAAAAGGGGTCTGATAGAATACTTAGTATTTGCAAAAAACTGTGTGCAGATGTATATCTCTCAGGTATAAAGGGTAGGGATTACCTTAATTTAAAAAAATTTGAAGAAAACAGCATTAAGATACAATTTCAAAATTTCCAACATCCTGTGTATGAACAATATTACAAACCATTCTTACCTAATATGGCTTCAATGGATCTAATATTTAATGAAGGTAAGAATGCACCGAAAATTCTTCAAGAAGCAAAAAACATTGCATAGACTGATAGTAAGTTATAAAATAGAATATGCTATCTTAGATGATATTGAATTATGTAGATATCTTAGGTAAAAAGGTTGGAGATGGTAATCTTCCTTATATTATATCTGAAATCGGAGTTAATTTTAGAACGCTTGAAGAAGGAAAAAAACTGATAGATGCTTCAATATCTGCAGGAGCAGATTCGGTAAAAATTCAAACTTTCAAGGCAGAAAATCTTGCATCTAAAAATGCAATTTTTGATCTACCACATATGGGAAAACAATCTCAGTATGAAATCTTTAAGGAGTTAGAAATTCCTGAAAATATTCAGTGTGATTTGTTCGCATATGCAGAAAAAAAGAAGATTGTTTTTTTTTCTACTCCATCGGATAAATTTGATGTGAATTTTCTTGAAAGTGTAGGGATAAAAATATACAAAATTGGCTCGGATGATGCAAATAATATTCCTTTACTAGAATATGTATCGCAGCTCAAAAAGCCTACCATTATTTCTACCGGTATGTGCAACATGGAGGAAGTGGAACAAATCAAAGATGTTTTTTCATCATATGAAAACGATAAATTAATACTTCTTCATTGTGTAACAAAATACCCAACAGAACCTCAATTTGTTAATCTCAATGCGATGAATTCTATGAAGCAAAAGTTGAATATTCCCGTAGGATATTCAGATCATTCAGTTGGCATTGAAATTTGTAAAGCTGCTATATCCTTGGGTGCAAATGTGATAGAAAAGCATATCACATCAGATAAAAATCAAAAAGGCCCAGACCATATTTTGTCAGCTACTCCAAATGAACTCAGCGAAATAGTAGAGTTTTCAAAATTATTCTATTTATCTATGGGAAACGGTTTGAAGAAACCTGCCACCTGTGAAGAATTTACAAGAAAGGAGTCCAGAAAAAGTATTGTTGCATCAATTGATATACCAAAAGGTATTGTTCTTACCTCTGATATGTTGAGAATGAAAAGACCCGGATATGGTATACCTCCAAACTATTTCAAAGAATTAATTGGAAAAGTGACAAAATCTGAAATCAAGAAAGATCAATTGTTCAACTGGTCTGATGTGAATTGACTTTATTATCTACAAATATTACAGTATTATGTACAAATTATTAATGTCATAAGATGAAAATAAAATAACCATAGTGAATCGTAAACTGGAGAGTAAACAAAGTTAAAATTAACACAATTGGATTATTTCTATGTTGAACATAAAATGTATTGCTTGTAATAAAATTAATTGTGTAAGATATTTCAATGAACAAGCAAAAATTTTTGAATGTAGTGAATGTAAGGCAATTTATTCAGAACAACAGATTGATAGTAAAACTGTGCATTTTCAAGAAGATTTTAACATGCCAACTCTATCAGAAAAAATAAAAAATAAACTTACACATGAACGATTCTGGAAACTTCTTTCTGATGAATATATGAATTATCTAAGATCAAAAACAAACATGGATTTTAAAACTGCTTTGGATGTAGGTACGTATTTTGGAAGTTTTATACATGAATTAAATAAGATTGGTATAGATGCGTATGGAATTGAATCAAATGAAAAATATGTGCGATTATCTGTATCAAATAAAGTTGAATATGGATATTTTGATGAAAATTATAAACCAAAAATGAAGTATGATCTTATTTGTTTAACTCAAATGCTGTATTATATGAGAAATAATTACTCCATATTGGAGCATACACAAAATATGTTATCTGATGATGGTTTGATTTTCATTGCTACAACTAATCCTGAATCACCATATCTAAGAAATAAACTAAAGTCAGTATTTGAAGGTCCTGGTACAAATATGGTTCTATCTAGATATAATTTTGAATCACTAGAAAAAAAGATGGGATTAAAGTTGTTAGATTATACCACTTACAGAACTGATCTGTTTTTTGATCTGTATGATGCTAAAAATAAAAAACTTAACATGATTAAATATTTTCTAAAATTAAAAAAAGCATATGTGCCAGATCCTGATGGAAACCATGCTTTTCTATTGTTGAAAACTATCTGATTTTTCTAATTCTTATTTTAATTACAAGATATTTTTGTTAACTTTTGGCTAAATCATATAAATAATCTAATGTAGTTTCTGAAAAACGATTGGTTTTGACAATTCAAACAGATTCTTTGCTACTACGATATTTCCAGAATTACCCATGTGTCCTATGTCATAAAATATGGTTTTATTCTCATCATCAAAGACATGACTCAGGTCTGCAGTTTTGGTACATTCTGAATCTAATTGAGATAAGGCACTTCGCAGCGCAGGGTATGATGGAGCCACACTCCTATATCCTACTTTCTCAAGTGCATGTTTTTCCCAATCTGTCAATGGCTTTTTTCCAGATCCTAAAACAGGTTGTAATACTATAACAGTGTCAAATCCATTTTCTTTACCCATCTTACAAATATCTGACCATCTTGATTTCCACAGATCTATTTTTTGAGGAATATCAGTAATTTCATTATCCTTGGAATCCGTATCTTTGGAGTGTAATTTTTCCTTGATTCTACTATCTAAAAATCCAATTATCGAGTCTATGAATCGTGGTGTCTTGTAATAATCATCCAATTCTGATACCTGACGATGTATTTGATATAACATTGGTACTTTTCCTTCATTGGATATTGTTACAGGATAATTAAGATCATTCCATCCATCATATACTATGAACAAATTTGGTTTGTAATGTATCAATTTTTCCTTTATTAATTCAGATTCGTGAAAAGATGTGGCTCCACCTATGCCTGCATTAATTACTTCAATTTTATAGCCTATCTTCAGATTGTCAAACTCTTGTTGCAAATAACCTGGTATTGTGGTGTTATCTGATGTTGAGAGTTGACCAAACAGGGTAGATCCGCCAAGAAGAAAAATTCTATAAGTATTTTCATTTTTTACATTAACAAGTTCTGGTCCTCTCAAGCCATCATTATTTATGTTAAATGTTACGGTATGTTGGTTTGGAGCATTTGCAACATATGAATATGATTTCGCATGCAGATTGTATGATTTCATTGAATAGTAATCATGACATAATTGTACTATGTTAGATCTGGTATGGTTAGGATATATTTCACTTTGAATTACAGTATTTGTACAATACGAACTTCGAGGATCTACTACATCTAATACAACTCGTGATATTATTTCAATCACAGATAATGCTACAAGTAAAAACAAAATGCCTAGCAGAAATTGTTTTTTGTAAGATACTTGTACTGACATTATTAATTTACCTTTGAAATCATATAATCTCCCATTACAAGATAATCCATGTCCGTTTTCAGTATCATTGCATATGCCTGTTTAGGAGTGTTTACTATTGGTTCCCCTTTTACATTCATAGATGTATTAATTATTACTGGAACTCCAGTTATCTTATGAAATTCATGAATTAAATCATAGTATAATGGGTTGGCGTTTTTTGAAACAGTCTGTAATCTTCCCGTTCCATCTACATGTGTCACTGCAGGTATGATCTCTGGCTTCTTAACTTTGGCAACTAAAAGCATGTATGGGCTCTGAATATCTAAATCAAAATATTCTGATGCATATTCTTCCATTATGCTTGGTGCAAATGGTCTGAAACTCTCTCTGTGTTTTATTTTTTCGTTAAGTATATCTTTCATCTTTGCACTCCTAGGATCTGCAAGTATACTTCTATTACCTAAGGCTCTTGGCCCCCATTCCATTCTTCCCTGATACCATCCAACAACATTTTGTTCTGAAATAAGTTTTGCAGTTTTTTCTAACAAATTCTGACGTTCATATTTCTCATATGGTATCTTGTTTAATTCTAAAAATGTCTTTATTTCTTCATTTGAATATTGGGGTCCAAGGTAAATGTTATCTGAAATAAAATTTAATGGATTTTCTTGAATAACTCTATTATTTTTATAAAAAGAATAATGTGCATACATGGCACATCCAATTGAACTTCCTGCATCTCCTGGTGATGGAGGTATATGGATTTGCTCAAATGGACCTTCCTTTAGAATTCTGTAATTAGCAACACCGTTCAATGCAACACCACCTCCTAAACACAAATATTTTTGATTAGTTTTTTTATATACATGTTGTACCATTTTTAGTAAAATCTCTTCAAGTACTAATTGTGCACTAGCACCAATATCATAATGAATTTGTTCCGTCTTTGAATCTTGATTTCTAACAGGACATCCAAAAAGTTCTTCAAATTTTTTGTTTATCATAACTTTATCATAAGTAAATGCAAAGTATTTCATATTCAAATGCAAACTTCCGTCATTTTTTACATCTACTAACTCCTTCATAATTAGATCATAATATTTTGGCTTACCATATGAGGCTAATCCCATTAACTTGTATTCGCCTTCGTTAACTTGGAATCCTAGAAAGTATGTGAATGCACTATAAAACAATCCCAGTGAATGTGGCCATCTTAAATCATTAGTTAATTTTATTGTTGAATCTTTTGCATGACCAAATGAAGTAGTACTCCATTCTCCTACACCATCAATGGTGAGAATAGCTGCTTCTTTAAACGGTGAAGTAAAAAATGTATACGCAGCATGTGACAAATGATGATCAGGAAAAATAATTTTTCCAGAATATTTCAAATGTTTCTTGATTTCCTCTTTAATCCAAAGTCGTTTATGTAGCCATTTTGGTATTATGTCTAAAAAACTTCCTAACCCACGGGGAGCTACTCCTATGTAATTATCTAATAATCTTTCAAATTTTAGGATGCTTTTATCATAAAATGCAATACATCCTATATCTTTGGATGATATTCCAGCCTCACTCATACAGTAATCAATAGATAGTTTTGGAAATCCATCATCAAATTTTATTCTAGAATATCGTTCTTCCTCAACAGCTGCTATAACTTTACCATCTTTTAAAATGCAAGCAGCAGAATCGTGATAATAACAGGAAATTCCTAAGATGTACAATTAATATTGTTTCAGACTTCTGGTTTCATTTAACTGTTCTAATTCCAACCAGTATGTATCATCTTGTTTTTGTAGTCGCAATACATCAATTTTTATAATTTTAAAGAAAATTCCATATAATGATATTACTGTAACATAAATAATTCCTAAAAATACTTTTGTATTGAAAATTGCAAAAATATCAAGAATTTTAGATAATTTTATTGCAAAAATCTGTGTCACAATAAAAGTAATAGTTACAAAAATTCCAAAAAGTTCTAATGAAAATAATCCTATTGCAGATGATAATACAAAAAACCAAAAAGATAGTCCTAGAGTAACTACTAAGGATTTGAATCTGGGTGAAGAGAATTCCAATTTAGATCGGATAAATCAAACTTATAAGACCTGTCTGTGCCAATACGGTTACTCCCATCATGACAATTAACAAAATAATTACAGGAAACATGTAAAATTTTCTTTTATATATTAAAAACTCAAATACTTCTTTTATTATACCAAACTTACTCAATAGTTATCCATCAGGATTATTCCACTAATATTGGTTTTTATGTTATAGTTGAATCTAACTTATTATCAAGATAAATCCTAAAATTGGAAATAAATGAAATTTTCTGGATTTCCCTCGTAGAAGAATAAAATTGTAAGTGAAATTATTAATAAGAAAATTGCCCAGTACCTTAATCTGTAATTTGCAATTTTTTCAAGTAAATCTGCTTTCTTATATGTTATATAACTTAGTGCTAAAAATAATATCATAAGCGCAATAGCATATTTCTGAGTTAGCATAAATGTTGATGTATCTTTTATTTGAAAATCAAGCAAAATATACTTCTGCATAGAATACAACATATCATTTGTGTCCTTTACTCTAAACGCAATCCATGCCAAAAATACAAAGTATTGAGTTACAAAAATGGATAAAATAGTACCAATCTTATTTTTGAAGAACCTGTGACCTTCCAAAATTGGAAACCTATCTAAGATAAATTTATGCACCGCAAGATATGCACCGTGCAACATTCCCCATATGACAAAATTCCATGATGCACCATGCCATAAACCACCAAGGAACATTACTATAGCCAGATTCAGATACGTTCTTGTCTTTGATTTTTTATTTCCACCTAATGGAATATACAAATAATCTCTAAGCCATGAGGACAGTGAGATATGCCATCTTCTCCAAAAGTCTGATGGTGATGTTGCAAAGTATGGTTTGTTAAAATTAATTGGTATCTTTAGTCCAAGTACCAGGGCAGCACCTATTGCGATATCAGTATAACCTGAAAAGTCGCAATATATCTGGATACCAAAGGCTATGGCACCAAGTATGATGGTAAATGAATCCATACCAATTGGATAATTGAATACATCATTTACTAAAGGTGCAATGTTGTCTGCAAAGAACATCTTTTTGAGAAAACCAATAGCCATTATGGTCACACCAATCTTCAGGTTCTGGTTGTGAATTACAATCTGGCGTAATCTTGTTCCAACCTCAAAATTCTCTATCTTTTCTCTTAGTTGAGGCAGGAAATCTTTTGCACGCAGTATTGGTCCTGCAACAAGCTGCGGGAAAAATGCCACAAATATGCCATATTCCACAAATGACTTTGCAGGAGGCATTTGTCCTCGGAATATGCTTACTGTATACGTTATGGAATGGAACGTGTAAAATGAAATTCCTATGGGCAGTGCCAGATTCAACAGTGGGATCTGTGTGCTAAGATCAAAGTGCTGCCCAAGTATGTTAAACTGAGTTATGGCAAAGTCAGCATATTTGAAAAATCCTAAGAGCCCAAGATTTCCAGCAAGGCTGATAATCAAAATAATTTTCTTTCTTTGTATGGTTTGTGCATTGAATATGGCCTTTCCTAGGTAGAAATCCCAGATGGTTGTAAATATTAAAAGTGTGATTAGATAATTACTGGTATAGTAAAAGAAAAAGTAACTTGCACCTAATAAAAACAAGTACTGGAAATTTCTGTTTTTTACAATTACTAGAGTAGTGCATACAGCTATGAAGAAAATTACAAAGTCTAGAGTGTTGAATAGCATTATGGGTTTGTCTCATTTAGAATTATTTTGGCGATGTCTGTGCTGTATATCAGCCCATCAGAATTAATAGATACATGGGTTGGATCACTCCATACCTCCAAGTTTTTGTATTTATCCCAAAGTGTCTGGTAAATTTTTACATGATGTTTTTTTGATATGTCATCTAGTATTGAATCAAAGTGTTCTTTCTCAGAAACTGGCATCGAATTTAGATAGTATTTTGATTTGGGGGTGGTAAAAACTATTACCTTGATATTGTTTTGTCCTAATTTGTCTATGATCTTCTCAAATGAAATAACATGTGGGTTTTCCCAAGGAACACTAATGCCGTTAAATTCTACACCATGAATGAAAAAATGATTCTTTAACTGTTGATCAGATAATGTGGTAATATCCGCATGATTTACTTTGAATATTGCATTAGGATACGGAATTATAGTTCCTGGCTCTGCTAGTGCACCATCTGCAGGATTTTTAACACCTAGAAACGTTCTTCCTTCACTTTTTATGAGTGACAAAGTTACTAATTTTGGATTATCCAAAAATTCTAAATTATTGTTTGTATAAGATTTTAACTTAAAATATATTTCTGGCAACATTCTACTAGGATCTGGTAAGGGACTGTTAGTAGGTTTGTTAGAAGATTGTACATTAGGTAATGCATCCATGAAATCCCTATATGAAATACCATATAGAATAATTTCTGGTTTGGTTTCAATTATTAATTCAAGCGAATTGGTGTTCCATCTAGACTCTGGTCTATCTGCTGGTATAGCTAAATTATATACAGTGTAGTTACGATCATTATACAAAAGATATTCATGTACTTGAGTAGTATTTATCGCTTTGACTTCACTTGATCCAAGAATAAATATTTTTTTTTCATTTAGATCGAACCATTTAGAAAAAAATATACTTTGAAGTTCTAACGTGCCATCTCTATCCATTTGACGATCTCCAATCAGTGTGTTATTTGAAAACTGTAGAGGGATGATATTCTGTGTTGCAGCATTATTGGAATTATCATTATTATATAACAAATTAACTAAAAGTAAAATTGAGAAAGATATTAGAAATGCGATTAATATAGAAAAAATAATCTCTTTATTCAACAAATCATCTTAACATTCTCAATTTAGTTTTTGTTATAAAGCTATTTTCCCCCCCAATACTATTTATCAATCATTATCATATTATGATCTTAAGTAATCTTCAATTACAACCAAGTTATATCATAAACCATAACCAACTTTTTATAATTAGACCAAAAATATAATCATAATTTATGCAAGAAATCAAAAAGAGCGTTATATGTAATGGAAAGATTAATGATATATTACTGAATACTTCAAGCGAGGGATTTTAATGAAAGCAGTAATACTAGCTGGAGGTTTTGGCACACGCATTAGTGAAGAAACTTACCTGAAACCAAAACCGTTAATTGAAATTGGTAACATGCCGATTATTTGGCATATTATGAAGATCTATTCTTCTCACAACATTAATGACTTTGTTATTTGTTGTGGTTATAAAGGATATTTAATAAAAGAATATTTTGCAAATTATTTCTTACATATGTCTGATGTTACAATAGATATTAAACAAAATAAGATGGAAGTGCACAATAGATTTGCTGAACCCTGGAAAGTGACATTAGTTGATACAGGTATAGACACTATGACCGGAGGTAGATTAAAAAGAATAAAAAATTATCTAGATGGTGAAACTTTTTGTTTTACTTATGGAGATGGATTAAGTGACATAGATATTTCAAAGATGATTGAATTTCACCATCATAAAAAAACATTAGCAACAGTTACAGCAGTTCAACCACCTGGAAGATTTGGTACAATACATTTTGAAGGAGAAAGAGTGTTAGGATTTCAAGAAAAACCTGCAGGTGATGGTAGTTGGATAAATGGAGGCTATTTTGTACTAGAACCAAATGTTTTAGATTACATTCAAGATGATTCAACCATTTGGGAACGTGAACCATTAGAAAGATTATCCCATGAGGGACAATTATCTGCATACAAGCATACTGGTTTTTGGAGTGCCTTAGATACACTTAGAGATAAAAACAATTTGGAAGAATTATGGAATTCAAATAGAGCTAAATGGAAGACTTGGTAAATGAACACTCCGTTTTGGAAAGATAAAACTGTTCTACTTACAGGTCATACTGGATTCAAAGGAAGTTGGCTATCATTATGGTTGCAGAAAACTGGTGCAGATGTTATAGGTTTCTCAAAATCAATTCCAACTAAACCTAGTATTTTTGATTCAGCTTATGTAAAAGATGGAATGACATCGATAATGGGTGATATTCGTAATTTTAATAGAATTGAGGGAGTCATAAAAGAATTCAAACCCAAAATAATAATTCACATGGCAGCACAATCATTAGTACATACATCATACAAAAATCCCACTGAAACATATTCTACAAACATAATGGGAACAGTTAATCTACTAGAGGCAATTCGTATAACAGATACATCTAGAGTTGTAGTAAATGTAACTAGTGACAAATGTTATCAGAATAAAGAATTGAAGCGTGGGTATCATGAAGAAGATTCAATGGGTGGATATGATCCATACAGCAGTAGTAAAGGATGTGCAGAACTTATCACCTCTTCTTTTCGAGATTCATTTTTCAATTCAAAGGATTACCACAAACATAAAGTTGCAGTAGCTTCAGTTAGAGCAGGTAATGTCATAGGTGGTGGAGATTGGTCTGACAATAGATTGATACCTGATATAATTAGAAGTATTACAGATGATGTGCCACTAAAAATTAGGAATCTTCATGCTACAAGACCATGGCAATTTGTTCTAGAGCCTCTTAATGGGTATTTGATACTAGCAGAGAATCTCTGGAAATATGGATCTAAATATGCAGAAGGATGGAATTTTGGACCTGATTATAAAGACATCAAATCTGTTTCTTACATCATAGATAAATTTACACAATT
>Ga0315286_10000969_pt1 | contig 25435 bp, 19 predicted proteins | sample YL17G10_0_MG_FD_205038 | JGI IMG/M metagenome (GOLD analysis project Ga0315286, IMG submission 205038) | Sediment microbial communities from Yellowstone Lake, YNP, Wyoming, USA - YL17G10_0 | ecosystem: Environmental > Aquatic > Freshwater > Lake > Sediment | place: USA: Wyoming | collected...
ATAGGCGTTGGAGGTGGGGGATGAGCAGTCCCCACCTCCAGCCAAACCCTGCGTTTACTCGTCCCCCATACCGCGATCAGGGCCGTGGTGACCGTGGCCATGGCCACGATGTTGGCCCATACCCGGCCCCATGGGTCCCATGGCACTCAACTTGATCTGCTGTTCCGGGGTCAACACCTTGCGCACCTCCAGAAATAACTGGGTGGCTTTGCTTTGCATCTGAGTGCGCAGATCGCCGAACTCCTTCTGCTTGGCCTGGATCTGGGCCCCATCGGGATTCGCCTGGCTCCAGAGCAACCGCAGCTCATTCTTCTTGGCAAAAAGCTGGTTCTGGATGGGGGTGACATCCTTCAAATGAGCTTCCCGTAGAGCCTGCACTTTGCCCCACTGTTCGGCGTTGAGATTCAAGTCATCTAGACCACGAAGCATCATGCCGCCCATCCCTGGCCCCATGCCCGCTCCCATACCGCAGCCCATGCCGGGCCCCATACCACAGCCCATGCCGCCTCTCGCCATGGCCAGGGAAGTCGCACCGAGCAACACCACCAACGCGAGTAACATAACCATCTTCTTCATGTACATATCCTCCTTTACCGTAGCCCATGCCGGGCCCCATACCACAGCCCATGCCGCCTCTCGCCATGGCGAGGGGAGTCACGCCGAGCGACACCACCAACGCCAGCAACATAACCATCTTCTTCATGTACATGTCCTCCTTATGCACGGTGAAGTTTGTCGTGTTGTCACCCGTGCTCAAAGGCAAGGACCATGCCAGAACCATCAGGATGTCGAGGTACATACGCCAATCATATGAAAACACAATGTTTATGACGAAGCACGGAGGGCCCTGCGGGACCCATGAAAGGACGGGGAAATCGGTAGAATTGTCGAAGCGGCGTGAGCGATGTCGTGGGTGGAAAGCCGGCAAGCCCTAAGCAGCAAGCCATCGGTCGTTGCCGCATGGGTTTCGACCAATGTGGCGTCGGTTCGACACAAATGTCGAATACACCGGATCGGTTCCTCTGCAAATGGCTCGCCCGGCAAGGCGAATCCGATGGGCGCGGATAAAACGCAATGCTGTTGACTTTGGCGTTCTCGTCCGCGAAAGGGCAAACGGCATGTACTTGGGGGCCAAGGACAAAGCTTTGCTCGCCCGTGTTCGTGGCGACCATGTCCGGCCCTCCCTGGGACACGGGGAAGCTGCGCTTGGCGCGTGGAGCCTCTCAAATCGACAGCAGTGGCGATCAACCCACACTGCTTCAGGCGCTGGCCGGCTCCGGGCGATGATCCAGCAGACACACCGGGGCATGTTTGGCCAGGGCGTCAGCCACCTCCGCAAGGTCCATGAACCATTGCTGTCGGGGACGCCCGCGCCGGTGATCCATCTCCTGAAAGCCCTGGGCCTGCGAACATGCCACAATGCCTCGCCCGCGCAGTCCCAGCAGGCGAACATCGCTGGCATCTTCCTGAATCAACTGCTGCAATGTTTCAGCAGCCGCCGCTCCCATGCGGCTCGCCAGGATCCGGTCGAATGCCGTGGGTGCGCCACCCCGCTGAACATGCCCGAGAATGGCGGTCCGCACTTCAAACTGGTCCTTGCTTTCTTCCTCCATCAGCCGCCGAATAAAGTCAGTGGTGTAATGGCGTGAGGAATGTTCGTTGCGCAGAAAGATCACCATGCGTTTGCCGCAGGCGAAACTCCGCTTGAGCACTTCCACGTCTTCATTCAGTCCGGCCAAACTGATGCCTGTTTCGGGCAGGTAGGCTTTTTCAGCTCCCGAAGCGAGCGCACTCAGAAGTGCCAGGAAGCCGCATTCCCTCCCCATGACTTCCACAATGAAGGCCCGGCGGGTAGCTCCCGCGGTATGACGGATCTTATCCACACAATCGACAATGTTGTTGAGGGCCGTGTCGGAGCCGATGCAGAAATCGGTGCAGGGCAGGTTGTTGTCGATGCTAGCCGGGACCAACACCATGGGGATCTGGAGTTCCTCAAAATGCTCTCGCTGTTCCACCAGTTGGGCGATCCGCAAGTAGGTATCCCAACCGCCTATGGCAACGATCCCCTTGATCTGACGACGGGCCAGATTCTGGGCAATAGTAATGAAATCGTCTTCGAGCAGTTCATGGCGCGCGGTGCCGATTTCAGAACCGGGTCGATTGACCCACCCCACCAGATCATGCCAGTTCAGTTCCAGAAAGTTCCCCTCAATGAGCCCGAGGAAGGCGTCGCGGGCAGCATACACCTTGAATCCCTGGTTCATCAGGGAACGCCCGCAAACGCTCACCGCGGCATTCATACCGGGCGCATCGGCCCCGTCGGTCACGATCACGACCGCCCCCTTGCTATGCGTGTCCTCGGCAGGCGAGATCCGGGTCAAGGTTTTGACCAGGGAGAGAGTATTGCGAAAGCTTTCGCCGCGCAACGCCAAGGCCTGAGCGAAATTGCCGTTCTCAATTTCCACGCCGACCATCCGACTTTTCTCCACCACCTCTTCCAGAGGAGTGGCCACCACCACATTCTTCTGTACCCCGAGCATATGACGATGGATGGTATCCGGCCGGCGGACCAGGAAATCCACCGCCGCAGCCCCCAGTCGGCTCGCCAGAATACGGTCAAAGGCGGTGGGAGATCCGCCGCGCTGCACATGGCCGAGCACGGTCAGGCGCACATCGATCTTGAGGCGCTCACCCAGGATCGTCTTGATGTCTTCTGAACGGATGGGCAACCCATCGGCGTGCTTAGCCCCTTCGGCGACCACCACCATCTGATGGGCGCGGCCGATCTTGCGCGACTGTTCGATATCCTCCACCATCCTCTGATGCCAGCGCAACCCCAGGTCCTCTTCCGGCACCAGCACCCAGGAGGCCTCGCCCGCCAGGGCCGCCATCAACGCTAGATAGCCGCAGTGGCGCCCCATGGTTTCCACCACAAAGGTGCGTTGGTGGGAAGCCGCCGTGGAACTGAGGTTGTCCATCGCCCGCACAATGTGGTTGAGCGCCGTGTCAGCGCCGATTGACATATCGGTACCGAACAGGTCATTGTCGATGGAACCTGGCAGACCGATCACCTGGAGCGGCGCCACGTTTTCATCGACTGCTGTATTCAGCCCAAATCCCTCGGTTCGAAGCTGTACAACGTGCTCCGGCCATTCACTGGCCAGGACGGCGGCTCCGCTGAGCGACCCATCCCCGCCGATGACCACCAGCGCTTGAATGCCGCGTTCCAGCAAGTTACGCACCGCCTGGTGTCTTCCTTCGCGCGTCTTGAATCGCTCCGACCGGGCCGTACCGAGAAAGGTTCCGCCCCGGTGCAGGGTCCCCCCCACGTCTTCCCAGGTGAGCGACCGGAAGGCATCCCCACCCTGGACCAGGCCTTCGTAACCGTTGTAGATGCCATACACCGCGAGGGCGCTGTCGAGAGCCCGGCGCACTACGGCTCGGACGGCGGCGTTCATTCCGGGCGCGTCGCCACCGCTGGTCATCACCGCGAGAGTCTTCACCATGGGAGAGCTCCTTGTGGTCTTAATGTTCCCGACAATCCCTGTGTTACCGATCAGCCCTCGGCCCGCTGCCTGCGACAACCGTCTGCGAAGCAGCCAACCCACACCCGGATAACGATATCGAGTTCGATCCCGCTCGATGCTCGTGCTATGATGCATGTTTGTAGAACGTGAATGGCGACCTTGGTTGGGTCCAATCTATAAGAAATCAGCTGGTGAAATCAACCGAGAACTCCCTGGGGAGGAATTGACGATGCCCGAACTTCCCGAAGTGGAAACCATACGCCGTTACCTGGAACAGCGTCTGACGGGACAGCGCATCGAAGGTGTGACCATTCGTCATGCGAGCCTGCGCCGGCCGGTTTCGCGCACCTTGCCCAAGAAGCTGGCGGGGCAAACCATCCAAGCCGTAGAACGTCGCGCCAAGTACTTGCTGCTCCGCTGCGGTACTGGGACACTCATCCTTCATCTCGGCATGACCGGACGACTTACGGTTCTACCGGCCGCCACCCCCGCCCTCAAACACGATCACCTGGATCTGCTGCTGGCCGACAAGAAGTGCCTGCGGTTCAATGATTCCCGCCGCTTTGGAACGGTGCTCTGGACCACCCAGGACCCGCGGCTACATCCGCTGTTGGCCGATCTCGGCATCGAACCGCTGAAACCCGACTTCACCGGAGCCTACCTCCATCAGCGAGCGCGCGGCCGCATCGTGGCCATCAAGAACTTTATCATGAATCAGCACGTCGTGGTCGGTGTGGGCAACATCTACGCCAGCGAAGCTTTGTTTCAAGCCGGTATCCATCCCGCCCGTCCGGCGGGGAAGCTCTCTTTGCAACGTTATGAGCGCCTGGCCGGCGCCATCCAACAGGTCCTGGAGGCGGCCCTGGCGGCAGGAGGCACCACCCTGCGCGATTATCGCCAGGGGGACGGCAATCCGGGCGGGTTTCAGGTGCAACTCCTGGTTTATGGCCGCGCCGGGGAACCCTGCACAACCTGCGGCCGCCCGGTGCAACAAACCCGCATTGGCCAGAGGTCCGCCTACTTTTGCCGAAAATGCCAGCGGTGACAAAGAAAGGACTGGGATGTTGAACAAGATTACATCGTATTGCAAATACTTGTGGTTCTTTCTCGGGTTGATCCTGCTCTTCCCACCGTATATTGGAGCAAAGACTCAATTCATCGTCGACCGGCAGGATCTGACCATTGAGTTGCAGCCCGCTGCGAAAAAGCTTATCGGCCAGGCAGACGTGCTCATCCAACCGTCGGCAGGTCGGGACCTTACTTTCCTCATTGCGCCCCAGGCAAAGATCAGGTCTGTCAAGGTCAATGGCACCGCAGTAGAATCTAGCCTGCAATCCGGCCGACTGGTTCTTACAGGCGGTCCATCGTCATCCGATAAGCCTCTTGCCGTAACTGTCTCCTATGAAGCCGTGTTCACTGACAGTATCCCTGAGGACCCGACCAATTTTGACAATCCGGGGTTCGGTGTCACGGGGGCGATCACCGAGCAAGGCACCTTCCTTCTGCCGGGTTCCGGATGGTACCCGCAGGTTCCCGGCACAAACCCCATAGTGAAACTCAAGGTCATCGCTCCGCAAGGGATTTATGCCGTAACGTCTGGAAAGCTGGTCCGGCACGAAGACCACGCCGAGGAGAGCCACTCGCTCTGGGAAATCGATGAACCCGTCGAGGGGCTGGCTCTTTCCGCAGGACCTTATGTGATTCGTTCCCAATTGGCGGGAAACATTCCAGTCATGACCTACCTCTTCAAGCCGAGCGCGGCGCTGGCGGACACCTATCTGCAAGCGGCGGGGGCGCACCTGCAGTTCTATGAAGCTCTTCACGGACCCTATCCTTTCCCCAAATTTGCCGTCGTCGAAAATTTCTTCCCGACCGGCTATGGGTTCCCTTCCTATACGTTGCTAGGTTCAACCGTTTTGAGTCTTCCATTCATTCCTGAAACCAGCCTCAAGCACGAAGTGGCTCACTCCTGGTGGGGCAATGGCGTTCTTGTCGATGATGCCTCCGGCAACTGGTGCGAGGGCCTCACCACCTATGTGGCGGACTACCTGTCCCAGGAAAGAGCGTCTCCGAGCGAGGGGAGGCAATACCGGCAGCAGATTCTGCAAGACTATGCAACGCTGGTCGCTGCCGGCAGCGACTTCCCCCTGCGGCACTTCGTCAGCCGGGTGGATCCGGCAACCCGAGCCGTCGGCTACGGCAAGGCCGCTTTCGTCTTTCACATGGTCCGACAAAAGCTTGGGGATGACCTGTTCTGGCAATCGTTGCGGCAAGTGTTCCGAGAAAGGCTGTTCAAGAAGACTTCATGGGAGGATTTCCGCAGGGTCTTCGTGGCGATCGGCGGTTGGGAACCGCGCGAAGCCCAGCAGTTTTTTGAGCAGTGGCTGGATCGAACCGGCGCCCCACTTCTGCAATTGCAGGGGGTTCAGTCCAACAAGCACGGAACGGGCTGGCGTGCGGAGGGCTTGCTTGCTCAGAATGCCCCCTATTATGGAGTGGATGTAACCCTGCGGCTGCAAACTCCGGCTGGGCATCAGGACAGCACCGCGAAGCTCACCGGCCACTCTTCATCGTTTGGGCTCCAGACCAATGAAGCTCCTCTGCGTTTGATGGTGGATCCCGAATCAAATCTCTTCCGCATGCTCTATCCGGAGGAGATTCCTGCCACCATCAACAGTGTTAAGGGCGCCACGGATCTGGTTGCAGTGTTCAGCGACACTCAGCCTGCGGCTTCCATGGGTACTTTTGAGCTTCTGCTGGCAAGCCTGAACCAGGGCCATCAACCCATCCTGCTGGAGAAGGAGGTGGATGTTGCGAAAATACGCGGCAAGGATTTTTTCTTCTTCGGTCTGCCTCGCGGGGAAGCCCTGCGAGCGTATATGTCATCAAGACCCGAAGGTTTAACCCTGGCAGCCGACCATTTTGCGTTACCGGGCGTGTTCTCCAGCGACACCGCGGATTGCCTCTTCGCCGCCTTCAGCGATCCGCAACACCCCGGAAAATTCGTGGCATTGTTCCTGCCGGTAGCAGGAACCGATGCCTCGTCAATCAGCGCAGCAGCACGCAAGATCACTCACTATGGCAAGTACAGTTATCTGGCATTTGGACGGGGAAACAATCAGGCTAAAGGGACCTGGGCCGTCTCTCGTTCACCCCTGGTGATCAATTTCAAGGAGACACCATGAAGCGATGTGTTGGATGGACGATGGCCGCATTGATTCTGGCACTCCCAAGTGTCCGGGTCGAGGCCGCCGGCAAAATGAGCCTCTGGGATCTGGCGGCCGATACAGAGGTTTCCCTGGAACAGGTGGCGCCCAGGCTTGCCGGCGCGGACCTGGTGTTTGTGGGGGAACAACACGATCTCCCGAGCCATCATCAGGGGCAGTTGCAGGTGATCAAAGCGCTCCATGCGACCGGGAAGCCGGTTGCTGTGGGCCTGGAGATGTTCCAGCGAAAGAACCGGGAGATCCTCGACCGCTGGGTGGCGGGCAAAATCGATGAAAAGGAATTCGTGGCCCGTTTTCAGGAAAACTGGGGTGACAACTGGCCGCTTTACCGCGATATTTTTCTCTATTGCCGTGCCCAGCAGATTCCGATGATCGGGCTCAATGTTCCCAAGGAAATCACCAGTCAGGTGGCGAGAGAAGGCTTCGGCTCCCTTAACAAGGAACAGATCGGTATGCTGCCGCTGGTCACTTGCCGGGTGGATCCGGAATATCTGGCCCTCATGCGGAGTGTCCACGGCCATGGCGGAAGGGGCGAGGAGGCGTTCACTCATTTTTGCGAAGCTCAACTGGTCTGGGATACCGCCATGGCAGTCTATTCGCTGGAGTATCTCAAGACGAACCCAAATCACACCCTGGTCGTACTCGCCGGATCGGTACATGCCTGGAAAAAGGGCATTCCCGCCCAGGTCCGCAAGGAGAATCCCGAAACCAAACAACTGATCATTTTGCCAAGTACCCCCGAGGGCTTCAGCAAGGATAATGCCTCGACCGCGGATGGTGATTTCCTGCTGCTTGGATTGTAAGAGCATGCGATGAGGACCTTCATGGCGATCCCGGCGCAGTCTTACCGTGAAAATCCCCCTCGATCCCCCTTTACAAAGTGGGGAGGTCAGAAGGTTCCCCCTTTCCTACAAGGGCGGCGAAAGGCAGATCACTTCAGACGGCGGCGGATTCGGCTGATAAAAAGATCGCCCGCGTGGCCGCATTTACGCATCGCTTCATCGGCAGAACTACCGCTCAGATAGGCCTTGCGAAATGGAGGGTCCTGAAGGAGTTGCAGAATATGGCTGAGATGCCCGAAATAGCCGCCGTCATCCAGTTCCTGGATCCCGGCAATGGTTTCTTCGCCCATTTGCCAAACCTGGCGGTGCACGGTGGGACCCTGTTCCCCGCAGCGGACCAGGGAGTACAAGCGACGGCAGCTGAAGGGCCGCACCGGATAAATGGCGCAACTCAGGTTGTCGAGCAGGAAGGCGCAGCGTGTGTAGGTAGATTCCCGCTTGATCCGGGCGTTGTCCTCGATCCGCTGCTTCAGCCGGGAGCGACGCCCGGGTTCCATGGCTTTCATGCGTTCCAGGATGATCCAGCCTTCCAGGGTCACCGCGTCGACACTGCCCACGTTGATGCAGCAATCGGCACAGCCGACGCCGCACACCGCCGACTCGCGGTAAGCCCTGGCTTTTTCTTCAAATTCCCGGTATAGCGCGAGAAGTTTCTTCGCCCTAGCCTTGAGGTCCATCTTGTGTCCCGCCGCGTCAAACAATCCATCAAACATAGCAGAGCAAACGTAGCAGCAGATTGCCGGCCACAGTGCGGCGATAATCCGCGCTGCCGCGCACATCAGCGATTGAGGGAACGGCCTTGCGGACTTCGGCAGCAGCAGCCTCCAGCGTGTTCCGGCTGCGTTTTTTCCCCGCCAGGGCCCGCTGCACCTCCGGGGCGGTGACAATCCCCGGCCCGACACTCCCCCAAGCCAGCGTCGCTTTTTCCACCACAGCCGCGTCGGATACCGCAAGCAACGCGGCCAAACTCACCAGAGAACAGGCCAGAGCATTCCGCCGCCCCACCTTTTCGAAATGGTGAAGGTTGAATCCTCGCGGTTTCTTAACCCATATCGCTAAAAGAATCTCCCCTTTTGCCAGGCGGGTCTGCCCGGGAGCCCGGAAAAAATCCCGGAGGGGCATTCACCGCACGCCATCCCTGGAACGCACTTCCACCTCAGCCTGCAACACAAACAGAGGTGGCAAGGTGTCCCCTGCCGGGGAGGCGGTACGGATGTTCCCGCCAACTGTGCCCAATCTGCTTATGGGCGGTGAGCCCAGGTGCCGGACGGCCTGCGACAGAACGGACAAATGGTCCCGCACCAAAGAGGCCGCCAAGAACTGCTCATGCGTGGTGCATGCACCAATGCGAACATTGTCCTCGTCTTCGGACACACCACACAGTTCATCGATGCGTTCCAGGCAGACCAGTTGTGCTGCCAGCATGAGGCAGGAAAGCCGGGCTTCACTGTTGATCAGCACGGTGCACGCGCCGCCCCGGGGCGTCTTCAACCGCACCGGCAATGGCCGGCAGCGGCCCGTTCACACCCACTTCCCCGACCCCTATATTTCGCCCGCAATCACCGATAGCCGATGCGACGCTGAGAACAGTCGCATAACACCGTGCCACAATTTCATCGCAGGAGATAGACGTGAAATGAAACGGATCGCGCCGCCCCGCCTGACCTTGAGGTACTTGAGGCACTTTGAGCCACTTTCGCTCACTTAAGGCACCTCTCCCGGGATGCCTTGACAAACTTCCGCAAAGCACACTGCAGAACCCCATTTTCAAGGGAAATCATTGACTGCCTCTGGCAAATGTGCTACTTGTCGCCACACTTAGTTCATTGTTTTCAGTAAGAATTTCGCCCATCGCTAAGGACGATCTCATGGCCGCTTTCTACTCCCGCTGGTTCTGGTTGTGCCTATTGTTGCTGGTCACTGGCTGCGCATCGATGTCCGGCCAATCCGCACAAAAACCCGGAGCAAAACAAGATTTCTATCAGGCCCTGGCTCCCAAGGTATCCTTTGACCAGGCGGACAACTATTACGCCTATTTGGTAGCTCAGCAGTACTTGCGCACCAACAAAATCGACAAAGCCATCGAAGCCTACGGAGAAGCGCTGAAGCAGAACCCGCAATCGCCCTTTCTGCTGACCGAACTGGCCACCCTGTACCTGCGGCAGGGCAACACCGATAAAGCGCTGGAACTGGCCCAACAGGCCGCCGACGCAACCCCTTTCTATGAACCGGCTCACATGCTGCTTGGGGGACTGTATGCCGGTCTGGGGCAAGGGAGCAAGGCCATAGAAATCTACCAGGAAGTGATCGAAAGCAATCCACAGAATGACAAGGCCTATTTGCTGCTAGGTACGCTTTACGCCCAGGAAGGCCGCTTCCTCAAAGCTCTGGAGACGCTGGATCGCCTCAAGGAGCTCTATCCGGGAAACCCCATCGCACCTTACTACAAGGCTCGGGTTTTTCTTGACATGAAACTCTATGACCGAGCGGAGAGCGCTTACCGCGAAGCATTGGAACTGGACCCACTGTTTGAAACCGCCCTGCTGGATCTGGCCTACATCTATGAGGTTACCGAACGGCCGCGAAAAGCGGAGGACACTTATCTGCAGATCATTTCCTTCAATCCGGGCAACATCGATGCCCGCAGCCGCCTGGGCAATCTCTACATGCGCCAGAATCGCTTTGCGGCGGCATTGGATCAATTCAAAGACCTCAGCCGCAGCAACAAGACCGACGCGGAAAGCCGCTTAAAAATCGGCATTATCAGCCTTCGCCAGGGCAACTACGATGATGCCATTCAGGCCTTCACACTCCTTCTTCAAGAACAGCCCCAGTACGATCAAGCTCTCTACTACCTGGGTTCCACCTATGAAGAAAAAGGGGCTCTCGACCAGGCGATAGTGACTTTTCGGTTGATATCCAAGAAAAGCCCCCTATGGAACATGGCGCAGATCCGGTTGGCCCTGATCCTGGGCCGGATGAAAGACTATCAAACGGCCATGGACGTTCTCGACAAGGCCATCAGTGAACAGCCTCAGTTGCCGGATTTCTTTCTGCACAAGGCGCTACTCTATGAAGAACAGAAGGATTACGAGAAGGCGCTCGATATCGCGAAGAAGGCTCTGGAACTTGATCCCGACAACCCGGAGATTCTCTTCCGTCAGGGTATTATCCTGGATAAGATGGACAACAAGAATGAAGCTCTGGCGGTCATGCGAAAGATCCTGGGACTCGATCCCGAAAATGTAAACGCCCTGAACTACATTGGCTACTCGTATGCGGACAGTGGCACCAGGCTCAACGAGGCCAAGCAGCTCATCGAAAAAGCCATAAAACTGAAACCCGACGATGGCTACATCACTGACAGTCTAGCCTGGGTGTACTTTAAAATGCACCAGTATCACAAGGCGCTGGAGCTGATGCTCAAGGCCATTGAACTGGCGCCAAAGGATCCGGTGATGCAGGAACACCTGGGGGATGTTTACCATAGCCTGGGAAACCGAAGCAAAGCGCGCGAAGCCTATCAGAAGGCGCTCGAATTCAATCACGAACAGCCCGAAAAGATTCAGGAGAAGATCCGGAATCTTGAATAGTCTACCCTCCGCCGTCACAAGATTCGCACTATCATGAGAATTCTTTTCTGCCAACGATGCCGGTGGCTTGCTCTGATTGCCCGGGCTCTTCCGCCCGTCAACGAGCCCGGGCTCTCGCCCCGGCCCGGATACAGGTGGCTCGTTCTGATCGCCTGGTGTCTTCTGGGCACGGTGGCTTGCGCCGCTCTCCGCCCCGTTCCGGAATATCTTCCTCCCCCGGTTGCCGCCGAGTTGCTGGCAAGTCTGCAAGCACGCGCCAGTTACTGGCAAGGTTATCAGGCTCAGGCGGCGTTACGGATTCAGAGTCCGAGCGGGAACTACCGATTGCAGGCCTTCCTGGTCGCCAGGCCGCCCGATCGTCTGCGAATTGAAGCAACCAATCCAGGGGGGCAAACCATCTGGGTCCTGATACTCAACCCTGAAGGCGCGATGTTTTGGCTGCCGGGGGAAGGGGTGCTCTATCAAGCCAAGCGTGGGGACACGATCCTCAATCACTTTGCCGGCGCCCCGATTCCAGCCGATGTTTTCGCCTATTGTTTTGTCGGCGCGATTCCTCCGGATCACCTGAAAAGCAACGGGCTGCGTTTGGCGCCAAAGGGCGACAAGATAATCGGGCAATATTGGGACTCAAGCAAACAGTGGCGCTTCACCTGGGGACTACTCTCCCATCCCGCCGCCCTTCAGTCGCTGAGCGCAGTGCCGGGACACGTCATGGATATCGCGGATGGCCAATCGGAACAGCAGTACTCGATCCGGTTCGAACCACCGGTGGGAGTCCAAGCCGAGGATAAGCCGCAAAAGGTGATCATCACCGCCAAACACTGGCAACTGGAAGGAACCCTGAAACAGCTTGTCAAACTCGATGACGTGCCGCTCAACGCCTTTGATCCCCTCAGCGTGCCGGGCTCCAAAGTGGTCAACCTGGACTCCCATTAGTGCCGCGGCTGGGTGGCTTTCACCGCCGCTGAACAGTGCGGCCAAACCATCGGAGAGGACGCCCCATGTCGTTGCATTAGGAGAAACAGGGGATGTTTCAGAATCTAGGTGAGGCAGGCTGGAAAGCCTATCCCACCGCCGCAGTTCTACGCAATCCCCTTAAATCAACATTATTGGGAGGGCGCCCCCTGGGAACCGATGAGCCGAGCAACAGAATGGTCAAGGACGTTTTGACGGAAAGGAACCTCGGGTGTGCGCCACCGGGGAAGCGTTTCGTCGCGGATAGTATGCTCGGCAAATTGGCCAAATGGCTGAGGGCACTGGGGTTCGACACCCACTATGAACACCTGAAGAGTCCCGGCCAGTTGGATGATTTTGCCCACCGTGGCTACCGGGTGCTCACCCGCAACCGCCGCTGGGGGGAACATCCCGCCGCTGTCTGGGTAACCGGCGACGATCCCGGTGAGCAGTTGCGAGGCATCGTCACCGCCTTGGCCATTACCCCCGAGGAAGTCCGTCTGCTATGTCGCTGTTTGCGATGCAACTCTTGCCTGGAGCTGGTCACACGAAAACAAGTCGAAGGGCGCGTCCCGGATTACATCTTTGAGAACTGCACCGTCTTCAATCAATGTCCAGAATGCCGGCGGTTTTACTGGGCTGGCAGCCACCCCTCGCGGATGGCCCAATGGCTCCATACCACCCTGGGGTGGTCGCTCACATCAGAACACCAAGGAGGCCTATAATGAATGCGATCGTCAAAAAAATCATGGAACTGTCCAAGAATCTCGGTTATCTCGCCCTCCAATACGCGTATGTCAGCCTCTACTGGCTGCTGACACTCGCCAAGGCGCAGGTGCAAAAATGGCATCACTGCAGTGCTCAGAAAAAAGTCCAGAAAACTTACTCGGGCTTGGGCGCGGAGATCTATTCGGCACACAAACTCGGCCATGACAGTGATTGGGCCAGGTTGCCGGCGGTGCAACAGCAGTTGAAGCTCGTTGAAGAAGTGGAATCCAAGGTGTTCCAGGTGGATGCCGTGGTGGAACAGATCAATAACGATTTCGCCGCCAAGAAAGCCGAATTACAGGCGCATTACGCGGCCAAACGGCAGGCAACCGAAACGCGTCCAGCCGGAAAGACAGACGATAGGCCCACATGAGCGGATGATACGATGCAGGAGGAGCAAATCCGCCGCGAGGTCAGCCACGGTGAGACACCGTGGGGTTCGACTGACCGCGGCAGGTATTGCGGCGGCGGGCTAGAAACATTGCCTGGAAGCTGGGATCGGCCTTGTTCGCACCGGCCGGCGCCGGTTCCTATTGCCCACAGTCGGATGGATCTCCCTGGATTTTCGCCAGGGCGTGCGAAAGAGCAGGAAGGATCACTTCCAGGTTTTCCAACGCGCCGGAAGGGCTGCCGGGGAGATTGACGATCAGCGTCGCCTGCCGTATCCCTACCACGCCTCGAGAAATCATCGCATGGGGGGTCCTGGCCAAGCTGGCGGCCCGCATGGCTTCGGCCATCCCGGGGACCAACCGGTGCGCCACCTGGAGCGTCGCGTCGGGGGTCACATCCCGCGGGGCCACACCCGTGCCCCCGGTGGTAACCACTAAGGCCACCTTTTCATCGTCGGCGCACCGACACAGTGCTGCGATGATGGCCGGCATATCGTCCGGAACCAGCACCCGGAACCTCAGTTCATAGCCTTCGGCGCGCAAGCGATCCGCTACCACCTGCCCCGAATGGTCATCCCTCAAACCCTCCGCCCCCCTATCGCTCACGGTGATCACCACGGCAGTTCGTCGAGGAAACAAAGGAGCGGAACTTTCCTGTTCTTGCATGCTGCTCATAACACCGTCCCCTGTCAGTGAGTCTTTGTCACCAGTCTCCGGGCCGCCTGAGCCACCGCCTGTGGGATGGACTTACTCTTGGCCAGAAGCTTCAGGTCGTGAGACGCCAATGTACCCACCATTCTGATAGACATGGCAAAGGGTGTTTTGGGGTTTTTCACCAGAGCCAATCGCAAGGCATAAAGCTTGTACCAATCCCGGTTGTTGACGATGTAACGCAGCATCTCATCAGAAGTATGGCGCGAGTTGGCAATGCTGATCACTTCACTTTCGGTAATACGCGGATTCTGCAGAACAGCCATGGGCACCAAACGGTTCGGGTTGCGCAGGAGAATCCTCCGTGCTTCGCCATCTCCAGTCAAAGCCAGTTTGATCTTCTCATTGGCCGTCATGTTCTCGATTCGGTTGACAAGCTTCGCGATCTCTTCAGCCTTGTTGGGCTCGGGCTGGCTCTGAGCTCCAGAAGGTCCGTGCTGTTCTTCTTCCATAGTGCCCCCTCTTCATTGGCGAGACTGTGAACTCAAAGAAAAATGGCGGAGCCGCTCACGGCACTCCGCCACGTTGAAAAACAATCAGCCATGGGCAACCCTTGGGTGGTACGCCGCTACTTTTCTTCCTGTTTGGACGCTTCGATGATCTTTTCCTGAAGTTGAGCCGGGACTTCTTCATAATGGGAGAAGCTCATGGTGAACATACCGCGGCCTGCCGTCATGGAACGAAGATCAGGCGCATATTTGAGAACCTCCACCAGAGGCACCAAGGCTCGCACGATCTGGCGTTTGCCCTTACTTTCCATACCCAACACCTTGCCCCGGCGTGAATTGAGATCACCGATGACATCGCCCATGCAATCATCGGGCACCGTGATCTCCATGGCCATGATGGGTTCCAGCAAAGTGGGTTTGGCTTTGAGAACGGCATCTTTGAAGGCCATGGAGCCAGCGATCTTGAAGGCCATTTCCGACGAATCGACGGTGTGGTATGACCCATCCACCAAATCCACCTTGAAATCCACCATGCGGTAGCCAGCCAATGCTCCGCCCAGAGCCGCTTCCGCGATACCCTTTTCCACGGCTGGAATATACTGTTTCGGGATGACCCCGCCCACTATTTTGTCAAAAAACTGGAAGCCCTCACCCCGCGGCAGCGGCTCCATTTCGATCCAGCAGTCACCATATTGGCCGCGGCCCCCAGACTGCTTTTTATATTTGCTATGCACCCGGGATTTGCCTTTGATAGTTTCCAGATAAGGCACCTTGGGCAAACGCAGATTCACTTCCACACCGAATTTGCGCTTGAGTTTTTCAATGGTGGCTTCAATGTGCACTTCCCCCATCCCGGAAAGGATCATTTCTCTGGTTTGATCGTTACGTTCCAGCTTGAGGGTGAGATCTTCTTCCATGATCCGGGTCAGGGAAGAGAAAATCTTGTCCTCATCGCCCTTGCTTTTGGGTTCGATGGCCAAGGAATAGATGGCCGGCGAGAGTTCTACCGTCGGAATGATCACCGGATCCTTCTCATCGCACAGGGTATCCCCCGTGGTAGTTTCTTTGAGCTTGGCCACGGCAACTATTTCACCGGGACCGGCCGCTTCGATAGTGTCTTGAGATTTGCCCTTGAGCCGCAGGAGCTGACCCCAACGTTCTTTGGTACTTTTCGTGGTGTTATAAACCGTGGAATCAGGGGCCAGGCTGCCTGAAAAAATGCGCAGCACCGACAAACGGCCGGCATATGGGTCACTGATGGTCTTGATCACCAGGGCGCTCAGGGGAGCGGTCGGATCGGGTTCCCGCACCACGTCAGTATCCTTCCCGGCCGCCTTGAAGGTTCGTGCACCCCGATCCTGCGGTGACGGGAGGCAGTTTACGATCACGTCCATTAAAGGTTGCACACCCACATTGAGTGGCCCGCTGCCACAGACCACGGGAACCAGCTTGCCGGAAACCACCGCACTGCGCAGCCCCTCGATGATCTCCTCCGGCGTAAGCGGTTGGCCCTCCAAGTATTTCTCCAGAAGCTCATCAGTGGACTCGGCCACCGCTTCAATCAGTTCTTCGCGGTATTGCCTCACCTTGTCCGCCAAGTCCGCGGGGACGGCTTCCACGGAAGCTTTGCCGCTGTCTCCCTGGGTAAAAACATGGGCCTTTTCGCTCAGGATGTCGACCATGCCTTGGAAACTCTCGGCAGCGCCGATGGGGATCTGCAGAGCGACACAGAATCTGCCGAAGTTGTTGCGAACGTCCTCCAGGGTCTTGAAAAAGTCGGCCCGTTCACGATCCATTTTGCTCACAAAGATGAGTCGTGGCTGGTGAAACTCTTCAGCAAATTCCCAGACCTTCTCGGTCTGCACCCGCACTCCGTCGATGGCATCGATGACCACCACCGCCGCATCGGCGCCCTGCATGGAGGTCTTGGTCTCGGCGATGAAGTTGAAGTCACCCGGTGTATCGATGATGTTGAGCAGATGTTTATTCCAGCTCAGAGTATTGAAAGCCGTGCTGATGGTGGCTTTGCGTTTCACTTCCTCGGGTTCATAGTCCATGACCGAGGTCCCTTCATCCACTTTGCCGAGTCGCGTGGTAACGCCAGCATCAAACAACATGGCCTCCGCCAGGGAGGTCTTTCCGGCCCCGCCATGCGAGATGAGAACAAAAGTTCGAACCTTGGCAACATCCTCTCTCATACTGATCCCTTTCTCTGGTCGTTTATGGTCGTATCGGACAGGCCACGATCAGGATCACTCACGCTCCGCGCCTGAGACAGCACCACAGTACTGGGATGGGTTGGCCGGCTGTCGGTGGTATCTTGTGCGCGGTGATGAGCCGTCGCTGCTAGCTCTACTTGCGGCTCGCCCGAATGGTTCGTAAAGCGGGCAACACGGGACAATATTCTGAAATCCTGAGAAAAACACAGGCGTGAAAGATAGTTCACGGACGATGTCCAAGTCAAGCCTTAGTTGTCTGCGCGCCAGTCGTTCGTCAGGAGAGAGCGGGAAACTCCGGGAGGGTCGCGGCTGAGGAAAAAGTGCTTCATCTATTCGGTCGGCGATGGTAACATCGCGGTAAGTTTTCGCAAGTTGGATGTTTCTCGAATTGATCACCAACGATCACGGGGTTCCTGGCGAGGATTGCCGCGGTCTCCCGCGTGCCGAGGGGTGGGCTGAAGCCTCCGGGGGACAGAGCGGTAACAACAGCGCCTCCGGCGCCCGGGTCGATGATCGCCCGGCCCGCCCCGGCGCTGACGGCTGCGGGGCAAACTGGGATGGGCAGCGGCCCCACAGTCCTTCGCGTTCTGGATATTGCACACTTCTCAGTTCGCGGCCACGGACCGGGGCAGCCCCGGGACCCCGAACGCTTGATGTTCCTGTGATGACTGGTAGAGAGCAGGCTAAGAAGGGGTAATCATGCAGCACTGGAAACGTTGGCTGGTTTTGGCTGGCCTTGGCATCCTGATTTTCGGCATTGTCTACGTCGTATTCTCCTTTCTTTTCCTGGATTTTGTGGTGGATCGCCTGTGGTTCCAAACGCTGGGCTACGAAGGTTACTTCTGGTTGCGGCTCGGGTACAGCTATGCGGTGTTTGCCGGCGTGACCCTGCTGTTCTTCCTGATATTTTTCCTCAACTTCTGGGTTGCCTCCAGATACCTGGGTAACACCGCGCCTGCAGCCGCCAGAACCGATGCCCGCCTGCGCCAGCGATACCAGGAACTGGTCAAGCTGTTCCGCGGCGGCTCCCTCAAGGTTTACACCCCATTGTCGCTCATCCTGGCGGTGATCATCGCCTGGCCTCTGTTCCAAAAATGGGAGGCGGCACTGTTTTATATCTTCGGCGGCAAAGCCGGGATTCAGGACCCGTTCTTCGGCAAGGACATCAGTTATTACCTCTTTTCCCTGCCCATCTACACCTTGCTCCAACGGCGTCTGCTCATCGCGTCCCTGCTTCTGTTCGCGAGCCTCAATGTGCTGTACTGGCTGGAAAGCCGCATGCTCTCCCAAAAGGAACAGCTTCTGCCGCGCGGGGCTAAGATGCATCTCAGCGCCCTCATTCTGTTAATCTTCTTTATTGAGATATGGGACTATTTGCTGCAAAGCTACAACCTGCTGTACACCAGCAGTCATCCACTGTTCTACGGCCCCGGCTTCGTCGAGATGCGCGTCATTCTCCCGCTTATCTGGGTGAGCCTGGTGCTGCTGGCGGGAACCGCGTTCTCCCTCATCACCTTGCTCAATTCCAGGAAGGGCCTGAAAGTCTTCATTCTGTTCGCCCTGGTTTTCATGGGGGCACTGTGGCTTCGTCATTCCACCTTCTTGCCGAACTTTGTCGACAAGTACTGGGTCAAACCCAGTGAGAGTTCGAGGGAAAGGCCATTTATCGAAAACAGCATCAAGGCTACCCTGGCGGCCTACAATCTGAGCAGCGTCGAAACCCGGGAATACACCCTCAAAAGCATACCGACCCTGGCTTCCGACTTGCAAGTGCAGGAGAGTCTGCGCAATATCCCGGTTTGGGAACGTGGATTACTGCACGACGTCTACAAGCAGCTCCAGGGGATCCGGCCCTACTACGATTTCATCGACGTGGATGTCGACCGCTATATCTTCAACGGCATCTATCAACAGGTGTTTGTGGCGGCGCGAGAACTCCATTTGAAGGACCTGCCGGCATCAGCCCAGAACTGGATCAATCAGCATCTCAAATACACCCATGGCTATGGTGCGGTCATGTCGCCAGCCGCCCAGGACGGGGCAGAACCCATCACCTGGTTCTTGCAGGACATCCCGCCCCGATCCGATTACGGCTTTAAAATCCGGCAGCCCGGGATCTACTACGGATTGCAGGACTACAATTACGCCATTGCCCCCAACGACAGCCAGGAATTCGACTACCCCCAGGAGGCCGGTGAGGTGATCGCAAGCTACGAGGGGAGCGGTGGCGTGCCGCTGTCCTCATTCTTTCGGAGGCTACTGTTTGCCGTTTACTTCAAGGAAAAGAACATCGCCCTCACCACCAAGACCAACCAACACAGCCGTATCCTGTTTCGCCGCAACATCGGGGAAATCATCAAAACCATCACACCGTACCTGATGCTCGACCAGGACCCTTACATGGTGATCACTCCCCAGGGGATCTCTTGGATTCAGGATGCCTACACCATTTCGGGCTCGTATCCCAACGCCCAGCCTTACGAACAGTGGTTCAACTACATTCGCAATTCCGTAAAGATTGTGGTTGATGCCTATAACGGCAGCGTGGATTACTACGTGGCCGACCCCAAGGACCCCATCATTCTGGCCTACAGCCGCATGTATCCGGGCGTCTTCAAGGATCTGGCGCAAATGCCCGCGGAGTTGAAGCAACACTTGCGCTATCCCACGGACCTATTTGATATCCAGATGAACATCTACGCCATTTACCATCAGACCGATCCCGACGTGTATTACAAACAGGAAGACGCCTGGGAATTCTCCAAGACTTACCAAGGCAACCGACCGATAACCCTGAAACCTTACTACCTGACCCTGAATTTGATTCAGGAAAACAAACATGAATTCGTGCTGCTGCGCTCCATGAGTCCGAAGAACTCGGATATCCTGCGCGCTTTGATGGTAGTGGGTAATGACACACCCAATTACGGCCGCATGATTCTCTACTCGTTCCCCAAGGGCATGGTGGTCTATGGACCTTCCCAGATTGGCGCGCTGATCAGCCAGGACCCCTACATTTCGCAGCAATTCACCCTGTGGGACCAGGCCGGTTCGGAGGTGGAACGCGGCAACATGCTGGTCCTGCCCATAGGCGGTACGGTCGTGTATATCCAGCCGGTCTACTTGAAATCCACGGCCCGGCTAAAGATCCCGGAACTGCAGCGATTGATCGTGAGCCAGGGGGAGATGGTGGTGATGGATGCATCGCTACCTAATGCCCTGCGGTTGCTGGAAGACCGGCTGAAGGCGAGAGCCGGGCAGCGGGAACAGCGCCGCGGCCAGTACCAATCGGCTCCACCGGCCCCGCCGACGACGCCCCTGCCGTCACCGGTCCCCCCAACCGCACCCGTACCGCAGACAGCGCCATCCACCGCACCTGCGCCACCGCCGGTCCCATCGCCGCAACCGGCGACGTCGGTCCCGCACGCCCAGCAGCCACCACCGACTCAAATGCCACCACCGCCCGTGCCGGAACCACCAGTAACGCAACCCGCTCCTGGACCTCAGTCGCCGCAGCTTCAAGAGCCGGCGCCGCGGCTTCAAGCACCATCCACACAGGAACCGCAACCCATGCCGGAGCCGCCTCCCCACGCACAGGAACCGCCGTCGCTGCCACCGGGAACCCAATCGACACGCCCCGGCCAGTCACTCTAATGGGGAACGTTGAAGCGATGCCGGGAGATGGCATTGACCGTCATGTTCGCTTTGAAAAAGATCCTGGGTAATCTGCTCCTGCCGCTTCCCTTTTGCCTTGCTCTATCCCTGGTGGGGGTTCTGTTCCTGTGGTTTTCACGGCGCCAGCGACTGGGAAAAACCTTCCATATAAGCAACAGCGCGCCACAACGCGTTCCCCCAAAACCATGGTGACATCTCCAACGGCGTTTATGAGAGGAATGGGACACCTATGCCGGTTGATCTTGAGCAACGCATTCAGCAAACGGGTTTGTGGCTCTTCCAGTTGATCGCGGACGAAACCCCGTCGGTATTTCGCAAGGACTACTGGATGGGGAAGGTCATGGAGTGGTGCATGCAAAACGAAGCTTTCAAAGTGGAGATGTTTCGTTTTGTGGACGTCTTTCCCTGCCTTGCTCGTCCCGAATCGGTCGCGAAACACCTGCAGGAATACTTTTGCCGCCCCGAACAGGACTTCCCCTTGTCGCTGCAATGGGGGATCAAGAGTGTCTCCTACACTTCCATCGTGGCGAAGATGGTTGCCAGGACCATCGCCGGCAACATCGCGTCCATGGGCAAGCAGTTCATTGCCGGGCGGGACGCCACGGAAGCCCTGCCCACTTTGAGCGAACTGCGCGCCCAGGGAGCGGCTTTTACCGCCGATCTGCTGGGTGAAGCCGTGGTATCCGAGGCGGAAGCCGAAGATTACTGCCGCCGCTACCAGGATCTCTTCACCATTCTCGATGCTGCCCAGCACCAGTGGCCCGCTCTGGGAGAGAGTCCCAACCACCTGGACTGGGGACATTCCCCTAAGATCAATATATCCATCAAACCTTCGGCCATGTATTCACAGATGAGCGCCCGCGCCTTTGAGCATTCGGTCGGCATGGCCAGGGAACGGCTGCGGCCCCTTCTTCGTCAGGCCGTGCGCACCGGCGCGCTGATGGTGCTGGACATGGAACACACCCCATTGAAAAACCTGACCCTGGCCCTCTACCGCAGTCTTATGGAAGAACCCGAGTTCCACGACTATCCGCACACCGGCCTGGTCATTCAGGCCTACCGGCGTGACAGCGAACGGGACCTTACGGAGCTGATCCAGTGGGGGATAAAACGCCGGCAGCGCTTCAGCATCCGGCTGGTGAAAGGGGCTTACTGGGACCTGGAAGTGATCACGGCACGGCAAAACAACTGGCCGATACCGGTTTTCACCGACAAAGCGGAAACCGATGCCAATTTTGAAAAGCTCGCTCGCCTCCTGCTGGAAAATCACCACACCGTCAATTTCGCCTGCGCCTCCCACAACATCCGCTCCATCGCCGGCGTGATGGAAATGGCCAAGGACCTGCAGGTGCCCGGGGAACACCTGGAATACCAGATTCTTTACGGCATGGCCGAGCCGGTGCGGAGCGCCTTGAGCAAGGCCGGGCTGCAGGTGCGTCTCTATGTCCCCATGGGCGAGATGATCCCCGGTATGGGCTATCTGGTGCGGCGGCTTCTGGAAAACACCGCCAATGAATCTTTCCTGCGACAAAGCTTTGCAAGATCCCTGGCGCCGGAGGAACTGCTGCGCAATCCCCTCGATGTGCTGCGGGAACATCAGGCTGCAGCGCCGAAGGAGAAGCCCGGCCCCACATCTGGAGCTGAAGATATTGCGACGCCCTTCCGCAACGAACCGCCCCTCGATTGGACCATGGCCGAGGTGCGCGAGCGGTTCAGCCGAGCGCTCGAAAAGGTCCGCCAAGACCTACCTTACCAGGTGCCTCTGGTCATCAACGGCAAGAAGGTTTCGACCCAGCAGCAAGTCCATTCCACCGACCCCAACCGACCGGAGCGCGTGGTGGGGCTAGTGGCGTCGGCCGATCGCGAGCATGCCCAACGCGCCATTGAGGCCGCCCGCAGGGCGTTCCCAGGCTGGCGGGACACCCCGCCGGAAACCCGCGCCCAGTATCTTTTCCGCGCGGCAGCGGCGGCCCGGAAGATGCGTTACGAGCTGGCCGCCTTGCAGGTCTTCGAGGTGGGCAAGACCTGGAACGAAGCCGATGCGGATGTCTGTGAAGCCATCGATTTTCTCGAATACTACGGCCGGGAGATGATCCGCCTGGGCCGCCCGCACCGCATGGGACGCGCCCCCGGCGAAGACAGCCGGCTGTTCTACGAACCTCGCGGGGTCGGGGTGGTGATCGCCCCTTGGAACTTTCCCCTGGCCATCTCCATGGGGATGACATCCGCAGCCATCGTCACCGGCAATACCGTGGTCTACAAACCGGCTTCGCAATCCCCGGTGACCGGCTCGATGCTGGCCAGAGTGTTCCAGGACGCCGGGCTCCCGGACGGAGTCTTGACTTTCCTGCCGGGACCCGGTTCTGAGCTGGGCGATTTCCTGGTGACCCATCCGGATGTGGCCCTCGTTGCCTTTACCGGCAGCATGGAGGTGGGCCTGCGGATCGTCGAACTGGCGCACAAGACGCCTGAAGGCGCGCGGGGTGTGAAAGCCGTCATCGCCGAAATGGGCGGCAAGAACGCCATCATCGTCGATGCCGACGCCGACCTCGACGAAGCGGTGCTGCACATTCTCCAGTCGGCCTTCGGTTATCAGGGTCAGAAGTGTTCGGCCTGCTCCCGGCTGGTTCTGCTCGAAGAGAACTACGAAAAGGTCCTGGATCGCCTCAAGGCCGCCGTCGAAAGCCTTAACCTGGGGCCCGTTGAAGATCCGCACAACTTCATGGGAGCGGCGATCGATGCCGGGGCTAAGAAGAAGATTGAAGAATACGCCGTCATCGGCCGGCAGGAAGGAAATCTCCTGGTGGAACGCCACATGCCGGGAGCAACCGGGCATGTGGCGCCGCTGCGCATCTTCACCGATATTCGTCCCGAACATCGGCTGGCGCGGGAGGAGATCTTCGGACCGATCCTGGCCGTGATCAAAGTGAAGGATTTTGCTGAAGCGCTGCAGGTGGCCAACGGCACCCGGTACGCCCTCACCGGTGCGGTGTTTTCGCGGAGCCCCGCCAACATCGAGGCGGCCCGCCGGGAATTTCGCGTGGGAAATCTTTACATCAACCGCGGTTGTACCGGGGCCATCGTCGAGCGTCATCCCTTCGGCGGCTTCAAGATGTCGGGGGTGGGTTCCAAGGCAGGGGGACCCGACTACCTGCTGCAGTTCATGATCCCGCGGAGCGTCGTCGAGAACACCATGCGCCGCGGGTTTGCGCCAGCGGATTGAACCGGCGCAAACGATGAATTGATCTGAGCGGGAAAGGGCCTTCAAGTCAGCCCCTTCCCGGATTGTGGCAAGGCGCCGTAGGGCTCACGCCTATCTCGTCACGATGACGGAGGAGTCATCGATACGGTACTGATCTACCCCCGGGGTGAAATTAAACATTTGCGCAGTGACCCTGAGCACGTGCACCCCGGCTGCGGGAACAACACGCCATACGTTCATCGAGGGCCGCGTCCAGTTATGGAGGATGTTGTCCCCCAAATCTACGCAAAAGACATCATCCCCAACGGACGGCGGAACGATCACGTTATCGATGATGATGTTGACGTTCACCTGGGAGTTGCGGTCGGTCCCCTTCACAGCGCACTCGGCATTAAAGAAGACCGCCACCCTCTGGTTCGGAGCGGTTGTGGTAAAATTGATGGCGGTGGCCGCAAAGTTGATCGGGAGAAAATGCACGAGAGCGTCGGCGAACAGCACCGGATTGGGATTCACCCCCGTGGCAATTACCTGCGCTTCGCTCTGAGCCGGCGCCATCGCCATGGCAACCACCGCAACCATCATGCAGATTCCTAAAACCCCAGCCCTTTTTGAAATGCGTGTCTTCATTGGTACCCTCCTCTGGGTTGTAGTTCCAAATGTATTCCTTCATCGCCCAGAACCGGAAATATCCGGCTCACCTCGCTACCCTGAACCCCAGCTCCAGATGGCCAGCCTCTCTTGGAGTTCGGACACTAGTTTTGTGGCCTTGGTTCGGCCGGTACTTCTTCCAGGCCCTGCCCCTCCTTTGCTCGCGAGTTTCTTTCGCTGTCCCGCGACCGGGTCATGACTTCCAGTGTGCTCAACGTCTCCAGCGCCAACTGCCTGAGTACCGGACTCGGGTCATTGGCAGCCATTTCGGTCACCGTCTTCAACCACTCATCGCCGGCACGAGGATCTTTGAGGAGTGCCTCGAAAGCGATACTTCTTACCCCGACCGACTGATCGGATTGCAGCAGGTCAAGAAGGAATTCGTTCGACAGGGGAAGTTCCAAACCAACCGCTTTGATCAGTGCCCGAGAGCGCACCGTTTCGTCAGGGTCCTTCAAGGCCTGAAAAACATGATCCAGCGCCCCATCGACCTTTCTTTCGATCAAGGTTTCCAGGGACTGCGCGCGCTTGTCCGGGTCGGAGGCGTTGATATTCTCCTCCATCTCCTTGGTGCTCGCCCATTCCGCGGAAGGCACCGGCACGATCTCGGTCCCCGCTCCTTCAGGGTAAACCCAGACGGCACCGATTGAAGCAAATTCCAAGGCTCCGCCACGGTGAAAATAGAAGACGTCGAAGCTCTTGAGGAGTCGCTCAAGTCCCTGGGCGATGGGCAATTTCTCGAACTGCATCGTGATAAGGGGGTTGCCCAGGGTGTCGGAAGAGAAGATTGGAATCCCGCTTTTCCCGGTGATCTCACGGAGTATGGACTGCAACGGGTATTCCGTTACGGCGAGCGTCAGCTCCCCGTTTTCGTAAACGATCAGATGGGACCCCGCCGGAGGCTGAAGTGGAGACTGGCCCTGGGTCGTATCCGGCGGAACATCAGCCGCATTTCCTGGAGGTGAGCTCGTCGGCCGATCGGACGGCTGCGGTGTCGGCACGGAATCTTGGGATCCGGCGAACTTACTGGAAGTAGACGGCGTCCCAGGTTGCTTTCCATCATACTGCTTTCCCAGAAGGAGCGCACAGAGTCCGGCGACTACGAAAAACCCGAGCAGGAGCAGGAACTTCTTGGAAACCATGGTTCTGCACCCTCCGCAATTGGGTTCACCCACAGCAGGCAATTGGGAACACTGCCCTCACACTCTCTCGGCCTGCCATATGGCTACGG
>Ga0315286_10000970_pt1 | contig 25429 bp, 17 predicted proteins | sample YL17G10_0_MG_FD_205038 | JGI IMG/M metagenome (GOLD analysis project Ga0315286, IMG submission 205038) | Sediment microbial communities from Yellowstone Lake, YNP, Wyoming, USA - YL17G10_0 | ecosystem: Environmental > Aquatic > Freshwater > Lake > Sediment | place: USA: Wyoming | collected...
CGGCCCCGCGGCCCAGCCGACCTCGGTTGAGAAGAAACAGGTTCCAGGCGTGTCACACGGACCCCTGGCGGAACAGTCCAAGGACACGTCGGAAGCGAGGGTCCGGGCGAAAGAGCAGAAGGCGAAAGCTATTGAGAAGATGAGTTCGGCGACACCCGAGGAGAAGGAAAAGTTCCAGAGTCAGGTGTACAAGCAGGTCGGCGGTCGGCGGGGAGGCAAGGGACGTCAGAGTCTTCCGCCTGAGGCGTTGGAGGCACGTAAGGCCAGGATGCAGGGCCCGTCGCAAGCCGGAGGTCAGAAAGAAGACGCGAATGCGCCGGCCTCTCAGGGCGGGAGTTCCGACACGAAGCAAGGCGCCGACAAAGCGGGTGCCGGGCCAAGCGAGAATGCCAGTGCCCCGGCGTCTCAAGGTGACAGCACAAACACAAAGCGAGGTACCGACGAGCCCGGCGCTGAGCCAGGCAAGGCGGGCCCGGGTTAGTGGTCGCTGGTTTCCTGTGGCTCCTGGTTTGTTGCCGGTGACAGGCACCGGGAAACGAGCGGCCCACATTTGAAGTGAGGTGAGAAATTGGAACGGTCAAAGGTCATCATATGGGTGATGGTCGCCGCGGCGGCCGTCGCGATCGTTTGGTGGGTCGGTTTCCACAACTCCGAATCCCTTCTGCCCGCGGCGGAGAAGGCGGTGGACGGGAAGGCCTCTCCCGAGAGCGATTCCGCCAAGCAGAAAGAGCAGGCACCTGCCAAGGGCGCAGCCGGTACGGCGAAGGATGCGAATCAGCCGAAGGACGCCGCCAAATCCGCCCAGAGCGGGCCGGCCGGCGCCGAGCCCAATGAACCGGGACAGCTCAAGCCGGAGGAGAAGAAAGCCGGAGCCGGGGAGCCGAATACGCCGGGACGGGCCGCCAGGGCGGCCGCAGCGAAGTTGGCGCAGGGCAGGCCGGGAGAGTCCAAGCCCCCGGAGACGAAGCCGGGGGAGGCCAAACCGCCGGAAGGAAAGCCGGGCCAGCCCAAGGTGAAAGAGGACCCGAATGACCCGCTGGAGGCGGTCAACCTCAAAGACGTCGAGATGAAGAACATCATCGAGAAGATCGCCCAGTGGACCGGAAAAACGGTGATTCCCAGCGACCAGGCGATGACGCAGAAGATCACCATCTATGCGCCCGACAAGATGCCGAGAAGCAAGGCATTGCTGAAGATCTACAGTGCCCTGCGCATGAAGGGCTTCACCCCCGAGATGTCGGAAGACACCATCTTCCTCAAGCCGCTCGCGGAGGCCAGGCTGGGAACGTATCCGATCGTCGGTCCCGAGCAGCCGCTGGCCGCCTTTGAGAACCCGAGTCAAATCGTGCAGAAATTCTTCAAACTGAGCCACTATCCGACCTCGCAGATGGGCCAGATCGTTCAACCGCTTGTCAGCGAATACGGTCACGTCAGTGCCGACGAGAACACCGGCCGATTGTTGGTGATCGACACGGTGGGGAATCTCACGCGCATCGAGCACATTATCGCGCAGTTCGACGTGCCGGATGCCGGGCGAACGGTCAGTGAGATCTTCACGATTGAACACGGCGACCCGGTCGAGATCGTCCAATTCTTGCGGATGTTTCTCGGGGAGTCGCCCGACGGTCGAAGGGGAGGGCCGATGCGCAGCCGATCCTCCTTCGTGTCGAAACCCGGCGGTCCCCCGTCGGGCGGCGGCTCGCCCGGTGGGCCTGGGGGCGGCCAGTCCAAAGTCGCGACCTCCGTCATCATCGGGGCGAGCGACATTCCCCTCATTCTCATCCCGGAGTCCAAGCACAAACGGATTATCGCCCGAGGTTCCGCGGAGGATATCAAGCTGATCGCGGAGTGGATCACGAAGCTGGATATGGCGGAGCCGGTCAAAACGGAGTGCGAGACGGTCGCCATCGTCTACGCGGATACCCGGGAGGTCGCCCAGCGGATCGAGATGTCTCTTCAGCAGATGTCCGGTACGGACATGAAGCCGAACATCGTGGTCCAGCCGCTGGAGCAGACGCGGCAGATCATGATCTTTGGCAGGCAGGATCTCCGCGAGATGGTCAAGAAGCTGATCGCCGAGGTGGACATGCCGCCGGGACAATTCCTGACGGAGAACTTCAAGCTCAAGCACGCCGATCCCGATCAGATCAAGGCGAACATCGAAGGGTTGTATGAGAGTCAGTCCGGAAGCTCGTACAGCTACAGCTACCGGACTTCCCGGTTCCGAAACATTCAGCCGAGCGAGACCGTGAAAGCGATCTCCTATCCCTCGATGCAGCAGGTGACGGTGATTGCCTCGCCGGAGAATATGACGAAGCTCCGCAAGCAGATCGAGGAGTGGGACGTGGAGCTCGATATCAACCAGGTCAAGCCCCGGATCATCGAGCTGAAGAACTCGGACCCCATCAAGATGGCCCAACTGCTGACGAAACTGTTCAGCGAGGGGAGCGACGACAGCAGCCGCTCCTTCATGCGGATGATCTTCTTCGGGGACGACACGGAACAGAAGAAGAAGATCGTGGGCCCCCTGTACGGCCAATTGACCTTCGAGGATGTGCCGGGAACGAAGAAGATCATCGTGATCAGCAAGATCCCCGAGGCTTACGAGATCATCGAACAACTGATCCTGGACCTGGATCGGCAGGAGATGGCGGAGATCCCGAAGGTCGTGCAGCTCAAGTACGCCGATCCTGAAGACCTGGCGGAGCGCCTCAACGCCATGTTCAATGCGCCGGGTACCCTCGCTCCCATCCGCCGGACGGCCACCGGCCTCGGCAATTACTCGATGGAGCAGACCACGACCAGCGGGGGCCAATCCGGCGGCGGCCAACCTGGGGGCGGCGGCAATAACAACAGCGGCAGCAATCCGGGCGAGTATATCCCGTGGTGGTCCCGGGGCGGAGGTCCCCGAGGTACGGCGGGAGAGGAGCCGCTCAGTAACGTGATCGGACGCGTGCGGTTCATCCCCGATCCCCGCAGCAAGTCGATCCTGGTGCTGTCACCACCGGAGTACCACAATGACATTCAGGCGACCATTCGAGAGCTGGATGTCCCGGGCATGCAGGTGATGATCAAGGCCACGGTTGTGGAGGTGAACCACAGCGCATTGACGTCCCTGGGTCTCCAGCTCGCCACGAATCCGGCGGCGTTTGGCAACCTGGAGGAAAACGCCGTCACGGCTCTCGGCACACTGACGTCTCTGTCCACGGGCGGGAGGGCCGCGCCGGCGAGCACGCCGCTGGGCGCGACCGGCACAGGCACTATCGCCGGCGCCACGACCAGCGTTTACGCCCTCATCGACTTCCTGGTCAAGCACGTCAACGCGAAGATTCTGAATGAGCAGACCCTGTGGACGGAGGACAACGAGGAGGCCAGCTTCTTCAAGGGCAGCAAGGTGGCCTTCAGGACAAGTACCTCGATCGTGAGCAGCACGATTTCGCAGTCGAGCTTCACGTTCGAGAAGGTGGGTATGACGCTGGCCGTGCGTCCGAGCATCACCCCCGAAAAAAACGTGGACATGATCGTGAACATCCTTCTCTCCCAGCTCACCGGCGACCTCGTTAACGACCAGCCGATTCGAACGCAGATGGAAACGAAGACGAACATGATCGTGCGCGACAGCGAGACCCTCATGCTCGGCGGCATCCTCTTCCAGGAGAAGAGCAAGGTCAAGCGCAAGGTCCCGCTGCTGGGCGATCTGCCGCTGGTCGGCGGGCTGTTCCAGCACAATGATGTGCGACTCAGCAATAATGAGATGCTCATCTTCATCACGCCGTTCGTCATCAGTGACAGCACGATGTCTGAGGCGGCCAAAGCGGCTCTGGAGAAATCGAGGGAGCGTTTGGACCAGACGAAGCAAGAGCTCGACGACGCCGCCGAACAACTGCGGGAGAAGATGGACAAGGAATAGAGAAAATGCGTGGACAGGAAGGTGGGAAGGTAAGCGACTCGCTGTTCTGGCCTTCTCACCTTCTTACGTTCTTACCTTCGCACAATCTTCTCTCTGCCGCCCATGTAAGGGCGCAGGACCTGAGGCACGGTGATGGAACCGTCGGCGTTCTGATAGAGTTCCAGGATCGGGATCAGGATGCGCGGCGATGCGACCACTGTGTTGTTCAGCGTGTGACAGAAGAAGTTCTTCTTGGTCTGAGGGTCTTTGTAGCGCAGGTTCATCCGGCGGGCCTGGAACTCGTAGAATTTGCTGGCGCTGTGAGTCTCACAGTACCCGCCGCGAGAGGGCATCCAGGTCTCTACGTCGAACTTCTTGGCCTGGCCCCGGCCCAGGTCACCCGTGCAGACGTTTACAACGCGGTAGGGCAGTTCAAGGGCCTTGAGGACCCCTTCGGAATTGGCCAGAATCTCTGCGTGGTACTTGTTGCTCTCTTCGGTGTCGTTGCGGCAGATCACGACCTGCTCGACCTTGTCGAACTGATGGATGCGGTAGAGCCCGTAGGTGTCCTTGCCGGCCGCCCCGGCCTCCCGCCGGAAGCAGCTCGAAAGCCCGATGGTCTTGAGCGGCAGTTCCTCCTCTTGGAGGATCTCGCCCATGCGGTAGGCGGTCAGCGGCACTTCGGCCGTCCCCACCAAGTTCAATTCGTCTCTCTCCATCCGGTAGGTCTGCTCCTCGGCGCCGGGATAGTAGCCTGTCCCTTGCATCGCCTCATCCCGCATCAGCAGCGGCACCGCCATGGGCTGGTAGCCGCGAGCGACCATGAAATCGATAGCGAACCGCAGCACGGCCCAGTGCAGCAGGGCGCCGTCGCCCTTGAGGAAGTAGTTGCGTGTGCCCGCCAGCTTGACGCCTCGCTCGATGTCGATGATGTCCAGCGCAAGACCCAGTTGGACGTGGTCCTTGGGCTCGAAGTCGAATTGCCGGACCTGCCCTTCCCGCCGAATCTCGACGTTCTCCGTGTCATCCTTGCCGGTCGGGACATCGGAATCCGCCGGCTGCGGCACCTCCAGGAGCAGGGCATCGAATTCCGGCTGCAGCGTCTTGACCTCATCGTTCCGTTGCTCCTCCTGCTGTTTCAAGTCGGAGAGCCTCGCGATTGCCGTGTTTTTCTCGTCCCCCGACAGCTTCGGGACCGATTTGCCGATCCGGTTCTTTTCCGTGGCGATGTCCTGCAGCTTGGCCTTGGCGTCTCGGAGCCGGCCATCCACCTCAAGCAATCTCGAGATATTCGCGTCGATTCGCTTGTTCTTGGCCGCCTGGATGAAGGCGTCGGGGTCGTCTCGGATTTGCTTGATATCGATCATAGGGAGGCCCATTGAGTATTTACTATTTGTTATTTACTATTTGTCGCTGCACATGCGTTAAAATCGCGAATCTTGAATCGTAAATCGTCAATTACAGCCGGAACCGCTTCAAAATCACAACGTTGTTCTGCCCGCCGAATCCGAAGGATTCCTTCATCACGATGTTGACGGGCATCTTCCGCGGGACGTTCGGCACGTAGTCCAGGTCCAGCTTGGGATCGGGGTCGTGCAGGTTGATCGTGGGCGGCACCGTGTTGTCGCGGATCGCCAGGACGCACGCGATCAATTCCGCTGCCCCGGCCGCTCCGATCAAATGACCCAGCATGCTCTTGACGCTGCTGGCCGGGATTTGCCTGGCCCGTTCCTGGAAGACCGTTTTGATCGCCAGGGTTTCGATGGCGTCATTTTCCAAAGTGCTCGTGCCGTGCGTGTTGATGTAGTCGATGTCCCGATACGTCAGGCCGGCATCGGTCAAGGCGGCTCGCATGGCCTGGACCGGGCCTCGCCCCTCCTCGTGCATGTCCGTCACACGAAAGGCGTCCGAGCTGCTTCCGTAGCCCGCCAGCTCGGCCAGGATGGTGACGCCCCGTCTGCGGGCGGACGGGAGCGACTCCAGAATGAGGATGGCGGCTCCTTCACCGAGGACGAATCCGTCCCGGCTGGCACAGAACGGCCGCGAGGCGGTCGCGGGGCTGCCGTTTCGCCTGGAGAGCGCGGTGAGCCGGTTGAACCCGGTGACGCCCATCGGGTGAATCATGGAATGGGCCCCGCCGGCGATCATGATGTCGGCATCGCCCCGGCGGATCAGCATCGTGGCCTCGCCTATGGCCTGCGTGCTGGCGGCACAGGCCGTCAAGCAGTTCCGGGCAGGCCCCCGGGCCCCCGTCAGCATCGCCAGATGCGCGGCGGTCATGTTGGGCTCGTGCTCGAGTTCCTGGGCCCCCGTCATCCTGGCGAAGCCAAGCTTCGTATTGCGTTCCCACATCATCTCCCGGCGTTGCGGGTCCCAGCCGGCGATGATGCAGGCGAAGAACTCGTCGCCGAGGGCACCCTCGCCGGCGCCCAGGTAGATACCCATGCGCGTGCGGTCGACGCCATCTGCCGGCTCGGCAGTCTCGATGCCGATCCCTGCCTGCCGACAGGCTTGAACCGCGGCCCCGATGGCGAACGCCGGACCGCGGGCGCACCTCTCGTGCCGGTCCGATCCACGGACCAACGGGCGGAAATCATAGTTCTTTACTTCCGCGCCGAACGTCGTGGGAAACGTGGAGGCATCAAAAAGCGTGGTTCGATTGACGCCGCTGCGTCCCGAGAGTATTCCGTTCCAGAAGGTCTGAACGTCGTTGCCCAGTGGACAGACAATGCCCGTCCCCGTGATGACGACTCGCTCTCTTGTCTTGGGCGTTTTCATCTATTTGGTCGCCTCCCCGTCGAACGTCTTGAGCACGATGGCGGCGGTCTGGCCTCCGAACGTATAGCTGCAGCACAACGCATGGCGGATTCGGCCGTCGCGCCGTTGTGTGGCCACATTCAGGTGGCACCCTTCGGCGGGCTTGTCAAAATTCTTCGCCGGGGGAATCACGCCCTCCACGATGGCTCGCACAGCCGCCACCACGTCCAGTGCGCCGCTGGCGGCGCCCGTCGTGCTGAGCATGCTCTTGGTGGGCCACACCGGCACGTTCCTCGCCGCCGGGCCGAGAGCGGCCTCAAGGCCCCTGGCCTCCGCCAAATCATCATGGGGCACCGCCGTCCCATGCGGAATCACCAGATCGATATCCTCCGGGCGAATGTCGGCATCAGCTATGGCTTTCTCGACGGCGATTCGAATACCCCGTCCGTCTGCTTCGATCCTCTCATAGGCCGGACTCATGCTGTTGCTTTGACCGATTCCGGCGACTTCCGCCAGAATTCTCGCATGGCGAGCCTGTGCGTGATCGAGACTCTCAAGCACGATCATACCGGCCCCTTCACCGAAGATCGCGCCACAGGCTTGCGCATCGAACGGTCTGCAGATCGTATCCGGATCGCCGCTGCCGACGGCGACGGCACGCTTGAGCAGGTGTTGCCGGAGCACCATCATCTGATTGATCTTGGCCTCCGCGGCGCCGGTAAGCGCCACATCGCTGTCACCTCGTGCGATCACCTGGGCCGCCTCGCCAATGGCTATGTGAGCGGAAGCCTCCCCGCACGTGATGGTGTTGCTCGGGCCCTGAATGTCGTGAATGATGCCGATGTGGCACGCCAGCATGTTGGGCAGGTATTTGAGCAGCCACAGGGGTGTAAGGAGTTCAAGCCCTTGTTTGCCCCATTTGCCCAGGTCGAACCGGCCATCCGTCGTACTGGCCGCCACCGCCGGCGCGAGTTCCACGAGGTCGCAGCAGATAATGCCTGCCCCGATGTTGCTCGCCATCCGCGCCGGGTCGACATTCACCTTCTCCGGATCGATGGCTTTCGTGATCAGCCCGCTGGAAGTGATCGCCTCCTCGGCGGCTATGACGGCCAACTCGATGTCGCGGCACATCAGCTTGATCGCTTTGCGGTGGGTTCGTGGAACGTGGTCCTGGATTCGGTACTCGGGGACCTCCCCCGCCAACTCGCAAGGGAACCCGGTCGGGTCGAAGGCCCTGATTCGGCGGATACCGCAACGTCCGGCACACAAACCGGCCCAGGTTTCGTCGGCGGTCAAGCCCAAAGGACTGACCGCGCCAAGCCCCGTCACCACGACACGCGCCGAGCTCATCCGCCGGATTCCCTCCCCCGCGAGCCGGTCTGGCCGCCGCTCAAGGTGAAGTCACGCAGCAGAGACGTGATGGTTCCCGTGAAGATGAAGTTGTCTTCGGGGAACTTCTTGCCCGCCCTGTTGTGGTCGATGTGGCTGAACATCAGGTCAATCTCTGCGATGGTCTGATCGCCGCGTGTGATCCGGCCGCTGGTGCACGCCGCTTCCGGCGACATCGTATCGATCTGCACCTGGATCCGGAGACTGTCGCCCGGGGTCACATAGTCGAAGAAGGCCGCCTTGCTGATCTTGGCGAGCACCACCTTCTCTTGGAAGTCGTTGGCCTGCCCCACGAGGATGCCGCCCGTCTGGGCCATGGCCTCGATCATCAGGCACTCCGGCATGACCGGAAAGCCCGGGAAGTGGTCGTGCAGATGCTCCTCGGCCAGGGTGACGTTCTTGACGGCCACGGCACGCCGGCCGCTTTCAAACTCAATGAACTTATCGATCCAGATCCATCGCATTCGGATTTACGATTTGGGATTTACGATTTACGATTCAAGACTCCAAATCATGAATCAGAAATCGGAAGTCATACTTTGTTGATCTTGCTGTCCACGTAGTTCACGATGGCGTTGACGGTGAACAGATCGGCGATCTTGTTGATATTGGGGTCTTTCTCGAACTCGGTCAGGTCCGTGTGGGGCACCTTCGCCCGCAGCTCGGCCAATCCTTTGTCCGTGAGCTTGCCGTTGCTGACGAGATCAGGGTTGTTCAGCAGACCCTCCGCCGGGAACAACTCCTCCCGCGGCACTTTCATCCCAAACGCCTTCTCCAGGCGAAAGACAATATCCAGGAAATCGATGCTTTCGGCGCCCAGGTCGCCCATCAGGGTGGCATCGGCCGTCACTTCATCCTCATCAACCCCGAGAGCATCTATGAGAACCCCCTGGACTTTCTGGAAAACCTCATCCCGGCTCATGGTCATGATCGTTGCTACCTCCATGGAAGTTTCAAGTGCCAAGTGTGAAGAGACAAGCGTCGAGTCTTCGGACTTCCAACGTCAAACTTGACACTTCAAACTTGCTCCTAACACTCTTTAGCTTTGCTGCAACAGCAGCTTATAGCGGTTCTTCATCTCGGCGACCAGATGAGCATCCACGACCGCCAGGGCGGGATTGCGCTCGGACAGGTTGAAGTGCCGCAGCCCAAACCGTGCCTCGACGATCTTCTGGCCGTCGACGACCCCGCAGCCGGCGAAGCTGCTGACGCTCTCTTCGATCGCTTTGGCTTCCACCGTGTACTGGATCTGCGACCCGGGCGGCAGGAAGCTCCTGTATTTTACGTTTCGGGCCTCTTTGAGCAAGATCATGCTGTGCGCGAAGTTCTCGGTCGTTCGCACGAGCCAACTCGCCGATTCCACCAACCCCTCCAGGAGCAACACGCCCGGAAGCACCGGGAAGGTGGGGAAATGATCGGCCAAGTACTCCTCCGCCAGCGATACGCCCTTGACCGCCGTGAGTTTCCTGCCTTCTTCCAGCGAGACGATTTTGTCAATGAGTATGAATTTCACGTTCGGTTTTGGCCATCCTACCCAAACGGGCGTCATTTTAGCCGCTGCCGGAGGTTTTTCCAGCGTTTTTTTCGTTTTGTTCGAAGTTGTGTCCCGAGGCCCTGTCTGATGCCGGTTGAAAAAGGGCCAATCTGCGGTATACTTTGCGATATGGAAGTCCATAATGCCAAAGTCTCAGATGCCAAGGCGATCTGTTCGCTGATCAACTACTACGCCGAGCACGACAAGATGCTCTTTCGGTCCCTGGCGGAGATCTATGAGAATCTCCAGACCTTTCTCGTAGCGGAGCAGGAGGGCAAGACCATCGGTTGTTGTGCCCTGGAGGTCATCTGGGCAGACCTTGCCGAGATCAAGTCCCTGGCAATCGACTCCGAGAACCGGGGCAAGGGAATTGGGACCGCCTTGGTTACGGCCGCGTTGGAGCAGGCGAGATACCTCGGCATTCCGCAGGTGTTCGCTCTGACCCTGGAGCCGAGGTTCTTCGAGCGGGTCGGGTTCACGGTGACCCGGAAGGAAGACCTGCCCATGAAGGTTTGGAGCGATTGCGCCAAGTGCCCCAAACAGAGCGAATGTGACGAAGTCGCGATGATTCGACGGCTTGGCGACGACGTCTCGCAAAGCGGAGAGATCCCTGTCCAGCGATCTTTGTGGGGATAGGCAAGTCATCGCGAACCATGTGCACTTGTCCCGGAGGGAATCTAACAGGTCCCCGGTGAAATCCCTGGCCCGAGCCTCAGCGGGTCAGCCTACCTGCCTTCGCTGGAACAGGGCCACAGCCAATGCGAGGATGCCGGCCGTGTAACACACGGCGTAGGAGGCGGTGATGAGGATGTACTTGAATGGGACGACGCTGCCCTCATAGATCGCGTCGCTGATCCAGAAGACCTGCAGGTTGGGCACCAGAAAGCGACCGATCCGGGCCCATAGATAGGTCTCTGCGAACCGCCCAAACACGTAGTCGCTGATCAGACCCAGCAGGAACACTCCGACGCAGGCGGAAAGGGTCACGATCGTGTTGAACCTCGACGAGATCGTCACGGCCAGGGCCGCGATGATGACGGCCGCGAAAAACAGCAGGATCGAGCCGTAGAGATCGAGCCGGTTGATGCCGTTCTTCGACGGGTCGAACTTCCAGTCCCGGTCGATCAGGGCCAGGAACACCATCGCAAATGCGGCCAGAATCGCCGCGACAACGATGGCGGTGGAGGTGAATTTCCAGTCGTAGGCATAATTGAAGAACGCGCTCAAGAGAACCGTCACAACGAGGATCGTTCCGGCGGCGCCGATGACGGTCGGGTCGTGCGTATCCGAGGCCGAGGACAGGACGCCATGCCGGATCGCCATCAGCAGGGCGACCGTGCACAGGAAGTGCCCCAGGGCGACGGCCCCGACCACCCCGATGAACTTGGCCAAGATGAATATCGGACGTTGGACCGGTTTCGTCAGCACCGTCAGGATGGTCTTGTTCTCCAACTCGACCGAAACGGCGCCCGAGGCCGAAAAGATTGCTATGAACAAGCTTGTCAGAAACAGCGTAGAGAGGCCGATTTCGCGCAGCATTTTGTTGTCATCGTCCATCGTGTACATGGAGAGCGACGGGCTGATGACAAAGAGCAGTATGGCGGTGGCAACAATGACGGCATAAACGGGTTGGCGAAGGGTCTCGACAAAGGTGTTCTTCGCAATTGTCATCAGCTTATACATCGTTCACCTAAAATAGCCGGCTCGGTTTAGGCGGCTCGCGAAAACAACGATCTGATGCGTATTTTTTTCACGGTTGTCGCTACACGAGAATCGTTTTCGGTGTTATAGTACCCGACTTTCTCTCTGTAAAGAGTTGGCTCGGTACCAAAGTAATACTGCGGTGGCAGGTTTTTAGTTCACAGCCGGGAGCTTGATCGCCAATGACAGTGTCGTCAAAACGTCCCGAACAGGTCGCGTGGGTCTCCCTGATTCTGAGCCTGATCTTTTTCGGAATCGCGTTTTTCCTCGGCCGCTGGAGTGGGTTCTTCGCCGTAGTGGCTGTGAGCTGGCAGGTCCTGGCGGCGGCCCTGATCTGGCTGGTCCTGGCCTTGCAGTTCCACCAGCGAAGCCTCGCCGAGCAGGAAAAGCTCGACATGAGCCAGCTCGCCAGGGAGAAGAGTTCCGCCACGATTTTTCAAAAGGGCGAGCAGGGAACACTATTTGCGGTCGGCCAGCGACGCCTGGAGGTCTTGGAGAAGTGGTTCCTTCCGGTCTTCGCCGCCTTGATCGTGGCCTACGAGGTGGGCATCGGCCTCTACCTGCTCAAGGGCATCTCGCCCGCCCACCCGGCACCGACCCAGCAGCCGCTGGTTTGCGTCATCGTCGCGACGGCGATCGCGTTCGGCAGCTTCCTGATGTCGCGGTATGCGACGGGCATGTCCGCCGAGCCGCGATGGAAGCCGCTCCGGGCGGGAGGGAGCTTCTTCCTGGGCGTGGCGATCGTTTGCTTCGTGCTGGCGATCGGTCTGGCACTGGTGCACTTTCAGATCACGCCCCTGCTGAGAGTCATCGGCTACGTGATCCCGGTCCTGCTGATCGTCCTCGGCGTCGAGACGGCGCTGAATATCGTCCTCGACGTCTATCGGCCGAGGCTCAAAGGGCAATACAGCCGGGCGGCGTTCGACAGCCGGCTTCTCGGCGTCATCAACGAGCCCGGCGGGATCTTCCGAAGTGTCGCCACTGCCATCGACTACCAGTTCGGCTTCAAGGTTTCTCAGACCTGGTTCTACAAGCTGCTGGAAAAAGCCATCCTTCCTCTGATTCTCTTCTCGATCGGGACGCTCTATTTGGGCAGTTGCATCGTGGTCATCTCCCCCACGGAAGAGGCGGTCGTCGAGCGATTCGGCAGTCCTCTGGGGAATGATGGACAGGTGCGCCGCATCGGTCCCGGCTTCCACGTCAAGCTGCCCTGGCCCATCGACGCTGCCTACAGGCATTCGACGCAGGAGGTGATGGAACTGCACATTGGGTATGTGCCCAAAACCGATCCGAAGACCGGCGCGGTCATTCCGGAGACGAGGCTCCTGTGGGGCCAAACCCATTACGAACAGGAACACGATATCCTGGTGGCGACCGAGTACACGGCCGACGAGGCTGGCCAGGGACTGGCCCAACGCGCCGTGCCGGTCGGCCTCATCAAGGCGAATATCCCGGTCCAGTACCGGATTCGAGACCTGTACGCCTACGTCTACAATCACAGCGCTCCCGCCAAGCTCCTGGAGGACATCTGCTATCGTGAGCTGGCCCGATTCGCGGCCAGCGCCAGAGTCGAGGTCGACGATCCATCGTCCGGACAAAAGCAGGCGCAGGAAAGCCTGCTCGGCGCCGGCAGGACCAAAGCCAAGGAAGTCCTTACGGAGAGAATCCAGCGGGCCGCCGACGACCAGGGTCTGGGCATTGAGCTTGTCTCCGTTGGTGTGCAGGGCGTTCATCCGCCGCCCGAGGTGGCGCCCAACTACCAGGCGGTGATCGGGGCGGTCCAGAAGAAGCAGGCCGTGATCCTCCAGGCGGAGGCGGAACGAAACCGAAGCCTGAGCACGCTGGTGGGCTCCGTTTCGCGGGCCGACAAGGTGGCGGAACTGGCGGCCCAATACCAGGAAGCCCGCAAGCAGGAACGCGCGGACGATGTCAAGCGCCTCGGCGAGCAGTTCGATGCGGCGTTCAACGAGGCGCGGGGTGAGATCTTCCGGATTCTCAGTGAAGCGCAGACCTATGCGTTCGCACGGGCGACGCTGGCGAAGGCCACGGGCGAGCGGTTCGCCGGACAGCTTGCGGCCTATCGGGCCGCTCCGGGGATCTACAAATGCGAGCAAAGATCGGCGGCCCTCGAAGAGTCGCTGAAAAACATCCGTAAGTACGTGGTGGCCGGCGATCCGAATGGCAGGGAGGTCTTCATTCTGGATTTGCAGGACAAGCTCCCGACGAACCTCTTGGACATTGGCAGCTTACAGGAGAGCAATAGATAATGAGAAACATAGCGATTCCGATACTGGTCGCCGTCATCTTCCTGGTGATGGTCGTCTACCTGGTGACGTTTCAGGTTCGCGAGACCGAATCGGCCTTCGTGACGCGGTTCGGCAAGCCCGTGCGGGAGGTCACGAAGCCCGGCCTGTACTCCAAGTGGCCCACGCCCATCGAGCAGGTGCACAAGTTCGATTCGCGGATGCGGGTCCTGGAGGCCGAACTGGGCGAGACGACCACCAGTGGGACGGTTCCCATTATCGTCAACACCTACGTGGTCTGGCGCGTGGCCGAGCCGCTGAAGTTCCTCAACGCGGTCAAGACGATCGAGAACGCCGAGAGCAAGCTTCGCAATCAGATCAACGACAGCCAGAACCGGGTGATCGGGCAGCACGCGTTCGGCGAATTCGTCAACAGCGATCCCGCCAAGATCAAGTTCGATCAAATCCAGGAGGAGATGCTGGCCGACCTCAAAGGACCAGTCCTGAAGGACTACGGGATCGAGATCAAGACGCTCGGGATCAAGCAACTGAAGATCAGTGCGGACGTCACGAAGCAGGTGTTCGAGCGGATGAAGGCGGAACGGCAACGCCGCACCGAGGCGACCATCTCCGAAGGCGAGGCGGAAGCCATGAGAATCCGGACCGAGGCCAACAAGAAAAGGGACATGCTCCTGGCCGCCGCCGACGCAGCAGCGAAACGGATTCGCGGGAAGGGCGACGAGGAAGCGGCCAAGTACTACAAGATGCTCGACGAGGATCCGCAACTGGCCATTTTCCTGCGAAATCTCGAGACGCTGGCGGTGACCATGAAGGAGCGGGCGACGATTGTCATCCCGATGGATGCCGACCCGTTCCGGCTCCTGAAGGAGATGCCGTCGCTGCAACCCAGTAAGCCGGCACAATAGCCATTAGAATAGGTACGTAACAGGCACAAGCCATGATGGACGAACACAAACACGTGCACGATCCTGACCATGAGCACGATCATGCGGACACACCCGAGCCGCAACAACCTCAGTCCCGAGGCGAGGAGTTCGATGCGGCCGGCAGGTCGCTCTCGGATGCCCTGCGGATCAGCTTTGCGATCCTGAAGGTCATCATGATTATCCTGGTCGTCGCCTTCCTGGCCTCCGGCTTCAAGACGGTGGGCTCGGATGAGAAGGCGCTGGTCCTTCGGTTCGGCAAAATCCGGGGCGTCGGCCAGGAAGCGATCCTCGGCCCCGGCGCCCATTGGGTGTTCCCGTATCCGATCGACGAGATCGTGAGGATTCCCGTCGAGAAGAACATCAACCTTGCCATCCACACTTTCTGGTACAAGGAGACTCGCGACGACATCCTGGGCGGGGGAGTCAAGCCGAGGAACTACGTCCCCGATCAGCTCGATCCCATTCAGGAAGGGTATTGCCTCACCGGCAGCCAGAGAACGGTCCCGCCAGCGGTCGGCGGTGCGACGGCCCCGGTGCAGAACGTCGCCGCTTCCGGGCTGCAACGGACTCGGGAAGGCGATGGAAGCGACTACAACATTGTCCACACGAGATGGCAGATCAACTACCAGATCACCGGCGTTGAGCAGTTCTTCCGGAACGTCTACGTCCAGGAGACCAGGCCGGGCGAGGTCTACTTCGATGTCATGAACCAGAGCATTACGCCGATGCTTCGCAGCCTGGTCGAGGACGCTGTCGTCAAGGCCATGGCTCATTACACGATTGATGAGGCCCTGCAAAGCATCGACACGATCCCGAGACGCGTTCAGCAGCTTGTGCAGCAGAAACTGGATGCGATCGAAAGCGGCATCCGTGTGGTGCAGGTGCAGTTGGTGAATGTGAAGTGGCCCAAGCAGGTCGATCAGGCGTTTGAGGCATTCATCAGTGCCAGCCAGACCAGCGGGCAGGCCATCACGCAGGCCCGGACCTACGCGGAGACAGGTCTCAACCGGACGGCCGGCCAGGTGGCGGAGTCCTTGTACCGGGCGTTGCTCGACGAGACCATGAGCGAACAACAGCGGGCGGCGCTCTGGTCCCAAGCCACGGGCGATGCCCAGGATGCCGTGGCGCAGGCCCAGACCTACCAGACCAGGGTGGTCGAACGGGCGCGTGCGAATGCCCAGTACCTCTCGGATATCCTGCCCGAATATCGCAAGCGGCCGCAGCTCGTCACGCGTGATCTCTATCTCACCGCGATCCAGGAAGTCCTGAAGAACGCCGATGAGAAGTTCATCATCGACAAATCCGACCACGTCAAGGAGCAGGAAGTCCGCGTCATGATCAATCGCGACGCGTTGTTGAAGCCCAAACAGAATTCGCAGAAGGCCCCGACGAGATGATCGCCGGCTCGGAACTGTGGGCGGCGGAGAATCGACCCCGATAAGAGAACGAGGTTATGGCTCATCAGCACTTACATCTTCACGAACCGTTCGGTACCGAGCAGACCCGCGACAAGCAGCTTCGCGTGAGCCTCGCCTTGATCGGGACGCTGGCCGGAGGCGTGCTCCTGATCAATAGCGGTATCGGGCGTTTCATCTACGGGGCCGGCAGCTTCAATACGGAGCTGTTCGCCATGCTCGGGGCTGTCCTGTTGGGGGCGCCGATCATCTTCCACGCGGTGCGCAGCCTGATTCAAGGCGAGTCTCACATGGATGAGCTGGCGGCCCTCGGCATCGTGGCGGCGTTCGCCACGGGGGAGTACGTTGCCGCCGGACTGATCGGCTTTTTCATGTTGCTCAGCGAGCTGGTCGAGACCCGGACGGCGCTCGGGGCGCGAGCCTCGATTGAATCGCTGATCCGGCTGACGCCGACGAGAGCCAATGTCATCGGGCCCGACGGGACCGAGAGGGAAGTCAAGGTCAGCGAGCTGCGGGCCGACAATCGCATCCGCGTCCGGCCGGGCGACAACATCCCCGCCGATGGCGAGGTGGAGAACGGTCTGAGCTCGGTGAACGAAGCGACGATCACCGGCGAATCGTTGCCCGTCGACAAGGTGCCGGGCATGCAGGTCTTCGCCGGCACGAACAACCTGACAGGCGTTCTGGATATTCGCGTGACCAAGGCCGGTGGCGACACCACGCTGGGCAAGGTCCAGTCGCTGATCGTCCAGGCGGAACACACCAAGATCCCGCTGATGCGGATCATCGACCGGTACATCGCCTGGTACGTGCCGACGGTCCTGATGATCGCGGCGATTGTCCTGTTCTTCACGCGGAACATCGACCAGGCGATCACGATCCTCGTGATTTCGTGCCCCTGCGCATTGATCCTGGCGACGCCGACAGCGATGGTGGCCGCGATTTCCGCCGCCGCCCGGCTGGGCATCTTGGTCAAGAACGTGGCGGACCTGGAGGTCGCCGGCAAGATGACGGCCCTGGTGTTCGACAAGACGGGGACCGTCACGACCGGCCGGCTCTATGTGACCAAGCTGACACCTGCCGAGGGAGTGGAGCCGGGACAGCTTTTGGCGGAGGCGGCCGCCGCGGAGCAGATGAGCAAGCACCCGGCTGCCCGGGCGCTGCAGGAAGTGGCCAAAGAAGCCGGCCTGACGCTGCCGGCGTCGGAGAACTTCCGCGAGACGCCCGGCAAAGGCGTCACCGCCAACATCAACTCGTCCCGGATCATGGTCGGGCGCGATACGTTCCTCGCCGAGAACGGCATCGACGTAAGCCGTGTCCCCGATCCCAGGCTGCACGAGGAGCAGGGCTTCAGCACTCTCTACGTCGCAAAGGGGACCACGTGCATCGGCTGGATCGGCCTGCAGGACAAGACCCGGCCGGAGGCGCGGAAAGCTATCAAGCAATTGATGGACATGGGTATCAAACGCGTCACCATGCTCACCGGCGACCGCAGTGAGGTCGCCAACCGGGTCGCCGGCGAACTGGGCTGCACGGACTACAAGGCCCAGTGCCTGCCGCAGGACAAGCTCGCGGTCGTGGAGCAGATCAAGAAGGATGGGCACACGGTCGTGGTGGTGGGAGATGGGATCAATGATGCTCCCGCGCTGGCCGCGGGCGATCTCGGCATCGCGATGGGAGCGGCCGGCAGCGATGTCGCCATCAACTCGGCCTCCATCGCCCTCATGAACGATGATCTGGGGCGCATCCCGTTCCTTGTCGATGTCTCTCGCAAGACCCGGCGGGTCATCAATGAAAATCTGGCCTTCGGGATTCTGTTCATCGTGTTGGGCATCTCCCTGTCGAAGTTTGTGCCGCCCGCCATAGCCGCGTTCCTGCACTTTGCCAGCTCCCTGGTCGTGGTGTTCAACAGTGCGCGCCTCTTCCGCCAGGGGGAAGAGCTGGACCGCGAGCCGCAATCTACGTGAAATACGGAGAATATGGATTACGCGATAGAGACAATCGGATTGACCAAAATCTTCTCCGACTGGTGGGGCAGGGCGAGAGTCTATGCGGTGGACGATCTGAATTTGCAGATCCGCCCGAACGAGGTTTTCGGTCTGCTCGGGCCGAACGGCTCGGGAAAAACTACGACGATCAAGATGCTTCTGGGGCTCCTGCACCCGACGAAAGGGCACGCCCTGGTTCTGGGCGGTGACGGGACGAACCCGAAGATCACCAAACGAATCGGATTCCTGCCCGAGGAGTCGTATCTCTACCGGTTCCTCAACGCTCGCGAGACGCTGGACTTCTATGGCAGGCTGTTTGGACTGGACTCGAAGACCCGCCAGGTGCGTATCGAGGCGCTGCTGGAGATGGTGGGTCTCAAAGCGGTGGCCAGCCGCCCCGTGGGCACATACTCAAAGGGCATGGCCCGCCGCATCGGTTTGGCCCAGGCCCTGATCAACGACCCCGATCTGCTGATCCTTGATGAGCCGACGACCGGCCTGGATCCCATCGGAACTCGCCAGATCAAGGACCTGATCTTGAGACTCGCGGAACGGGGCAAGACCGTCTTGCTTTGCAGCCACCTGCTGGGCGACGTCGAGGACGTTTGCCATCGAATCGCCATCTTGTACGGCGGCAAGGTCCAAGCGCAGGGACGCGTGAGAGACCTCCTGCAGCAGACCAACAAGCGGCAGATCATCACCGATGCCGTCAGCGACGCCACCGTCAATCGAATCCGGCGGATCCTCAGCGACGAGCATGCCGAGTGCGAGGTCACGGCACCGATGGAGAAGCTCGAGACGTTCTTCATCAAGACGGTCGTGGAGGCGCAACAGCAGGCCAGGCCCACGAGCGGGGCGGTCAGCACGACCCAGATCGGCGACTTCCTCACCGCCGGCGGACGCAAGGAGAACATCCTCGACAAGCTGGTTTCGACCTCTGTGGCAGAGCCGGTGAAGACCGAGGCGGTTCAACCTCGCGAAACGACTACGGCGGAACCGAACAAAGCCCTGCTCAGCAAGCTCACCCAAACGAGTGCGAGTCCGCAGACCGAGCATGTGTCGCCAGAAGAGGGGGCCAAGACGCAGCCGGTGGAAACCCCGACCGAGACACAGCGGGAGGAGGTCAAGAAGAGCGTGCTGGATAAGCTGACGAAGAACGGAGAAACCGGCCATGCGTAGGATTTGGGCCGTTTCGACGAATACGATCCGGCAGGCCTTGCGAATGAAGGTGGCGGCCATCTTCATCGTGCTGTTGCTGGTGCTCCTGCCGACGATGGGTCTGACCGCCACGGGCGATGGAACGCTCAAGGGACGGCTCCAGACGTTCGTCAGCTACGGCCTGTCGTTGACGAGCTTGCTGCTGAGCCTGCTGACGATCATCGTCTCCATCTACGCCATCACCAGCGACATCGAGCATCGGCAGATCTACACGGTCGTGACGAAACCCATCCGCCGCTACCAGATCATCCTGGGCAAGGCCCTGGGCGTGATCGTGCTCGACATCGCACTGCTGATCCTCTTTGCGGGGATCGTGTACGGCGTAACCTCCCTGATGCCGCGGTTCCTGAAGGCCTCCGACGAGGAGCGGCAGGCCGCCAGGAATGAATTCTTTACGGCCCGGGCCAGCCTCGTCCCACCGGTGATCGACGTTCAGAAAGAAGTCGAGGCGACCTACGGCAAACTGGTGAAGAACGATCAGGTGGACGTGATCTACCCGAACATGACGCAGGCGGAGGTCCTCAAGCAGTTGACCAACCGCATCCGGCTGGAGAAGCGGGCGGCGGAGGTGGGCCGGACGCTGGTCTGGGAATTCCGCAATGTCAAGCCGGTGGACCCGAACCAGAGCCTGTTTGTACGGTTCAAGTATGACGTTTCGGTGACTCCGCCGGATGAGCAGGTGTACGGGGGCTGGCAGATTGGCGATTTGAGGCAGCTCCAGCCGGGCGTACAGCAGATGCAGACGCCGATCTTGCGCCAGACCCGCAAGGATACCGTGCGGAAATTCTGGGAGGTGGAGGCGCCCGCGTCCGTCGTGGCCAAGGACGGGTATCTCGCTGTAGGTTTTTACAATCCGCCTCTGAATCAAACCGTTGTTCTGTTTCCGCTCGAAGACGGGCTCGAAGTGCTCTACAAGGCGGATACCTTCACGGCCAACTTTGTCCGGGGCGTCCTGCTGATCCTGTGCCGGCTTGTTTTCCTGGCGTGCCTGGGCGTCCTGGCCGCCAGTTTCCTGTCGTTTCCCGTGGCCATTCTGTTTTGCCTGGTGATCTTCTTTACAGGCACGGTCAGCGGTTTCATCGTGGATTCGTTCGGCTACATGAGCCAGAACGTCAGTCTGATCTACACGTACACGGTCCAGGGACTCATCCAGCTTCTGCCGAGGCTCGATCAGTACAACCCGACGAAGTTCCTGGTTCCCGCCCGGCTCGTGACGTGGGGCTTTCTCGGCGAAGTGGTGCTGGTGCTCGTGCTCTTGAAGACCTCATTGCTGCTGGCGCTGGCCCTGATCATTTTCAGCTTCCGTGAGCTGGCGAAAGTGGTGGTGTAGGAGCGTGAGGGGCACTCGACAGGATTGGTGATGCGAACGCGTGATTTCATCATAGTGGTTGTCGGCATTGCCGCGGCGGCGGGTCTGCTGTATGCCGCCAGTGCGCAGCTCGACCACATCAACGCCCAGCGGCAGGCGCTGAAGATCGTGATCAATCCGCCGACGGAGAACATGCCTCCCTCCCTGGCGTTTGCCACCGTCGCGATGGGGGCGTTTCGAGGCTTGGTCGTCGACATTCTCTGGATGCGGGCCGACAAGCTCAAGGAAGAAGGGCAGTTCTTCGATGCCCGGCAGCTTGCGGAATGGATCACGAAATTGCAGCCGCGATTTGCCGCGGTTTGGGAATTTCACGCCTGGAACATGGCCTATAACATCTCGGTGGCGATCCCCGCCACACAGCCGGAACAGCGATGGCGCTGGGTGAGGAACGGCTACGAGCTGCTGCGGGACGAAGGTATTCCCCTGAATCCCAAGTCGATCCAGCTCTACCAGGAGTTGGCTCGCATCTTCCAGCACAAGCTCGGCGGCGTCTCCGACGATGCGCAGGAGTACTACAAGCTCCAGTTCGCCCAGGAGATCGGCCCCTTGTTCGAATCCCAGGATAACGGGCTCGGCCGCGAAGATGACCGCTACTTCGAGGCCCTGATTCGATCCCCCGGTGAATGGCGTCAAATCGCCGGCGACCCGAATGTGGCCGCGTTTCTCGAGGCGCTGCGAGCCGCAGATGGGAGCTTCGCCGATGACGAGGACTTCGTGAAGAACTACCTGGCCCTGCGTGCGGCGCAGCCATCCTCGACTGGGAGCACGCCCGAGGGCGAGGTTCCCGGTCCCAAGACAGCCAAGTTCACCCCGGCGGCCTTCGAGGTCCTCCGCGGTTATCAGGGGACCGAGGCCCTCAAGAGATTCGACCTCTTCGCGAAGGCTTACCAGCTTCGGCACGTGTGGAAGCTCGACCCCGCGCTGATGCAGAGGGTCAGCCGGATGTATGGTCCGATTGACTTCCAGGACCCCAACAAACACTTCACGATGGACTGGCGCCACCCGGACAGCCATGCCGTCTATTGGGCCGTGAAGGGACTTGAGATTGCCAAACAGGAAAAGGACCGCGAGATCGGCATGCAGGAAGTGAACACCGATCGTATCGTGCTCCACAGCCTGCAGAACCTGTTCCGCTACGGCAAGATCATGATCTTCCAGGGACCTGTAGCCCAGCCGCCCTCGGCTGGGACCGGGTCCCAAACGCAGAATTCCGCGTTTGGGGGCCCGACCACCCCCGAGGGCGGGGGTGCTACGTTGCGGAAGGACATCTTTCTCGGTCCCGATCCGCGCATCTTCGCCTCTTATGAAAAAGCCTACCGGGGGGTGTTTGAGAAATACGAGGTCGATCGCGGCCGCAAGGAGTCGTTCGAGAACGGCCATCGAAACATGCTCAAGAACGCCGTGCTCGTGTTCTATCAGGCGGGCTTGAGGGGCGAGGCCACGAAAATATACAGTCAACTGCGAAAGCAATACGGCCTGGACGAATTCAAGGTCCCGCTCGATCAATTCGCCAGGAATCGCATCGTCGAGGAACTGGATGGCTTTGGCATCACCGACGCCGGCGAGCAGATCACGTCGCTTCTGATCAATGCCTATGGCCTCTATGCCGTCTACGACGATAATGCGTCGGCCGCCAACGAACAATTGGCCCAGCAACTCTGGGATTACTACTGGGCCAAGTTCGGCGACAACGAAAGAATCGACCTGCCTCCAATACGTGTGCTGAGGCATTTCGCGCTCACCCAATTCGTCCGGAGCGACGCCTATGCCCTCTACATCCGGCAGGGCCTGGTGAAACGCATCGAGAACGAGAAGCCCGAGCTTCTGAAAGAGCTGCAGCAGACGGACCTGGAGATCGAGCTGCTTCAGAAGGCACAGAAACCCTGAGAGGATTCCCGCCCGCGCCCGCACGAGCGATTTTGCACATGCATGAGGCACTTCTGCAACAACTGACCCCATCCCAACGACAAGCCGTTTGCCATCGTGAGGGCCCTTTGCTGGTTCTTGCCGGCCCGGGGAGCGGCAAGACCCGCGTCATCACGCACCGCATCGCGGCGCTGATCGAGTTCGGCGTCCGGCCCCACAACATCTGCGCCATCACGTTCACGAATAAGGCCGCCGAGGAGATGCGGCAGCGGGCGGCCTCGCTCGGCGCCTCCGGCGGCGCTCATATCAGCACGTTCCACTCGCTGTGCGTGCAGATTCTCCGCCGCTATGCCACCGCGGCGGGCATCGGCTCCAACTTCAGCATCTATGACGAGTCCGACCAGAGCCGATGCGTCAAACAAGCCCTCAAGGACTGCGATATCGACGCCACCAGCTTGCCCCCGGCGCGCGTGCTCGAGGCGATATCAACCCTCAAGAACAAGCTCGTTGACGCCGAGGCGTTCAAGCGGCAGGCGGACGACTTTTTCTCCCGGACGCTCGCGAAGTTGTATGCCCGCTACCAGAGGATTCTGGCCGACCACAATGGACTCGACTTTGACGACCTTCTCATGAGGGCGGCGCTGCTGCTGGAGAACGACTCGACCATTTGCCGCGAGTTGTCGGACCGGTTCCAGTACTTGCTCATCGACGAGTACCAGGACACGAATCACGCCCAGTACAGACTGGCGAAGGCCCTCGCTTCCTATCACAGTAACATCTGTGCCACGGGCGACCCGGACCAGTCGATCTACCGGTGGCGGGGGGCGGATATCCGCAATATCCTGGCTTTCGAGAAGGACTGGCCCACCGCCGTCATCGTCAAGCTTCAGGAGAACTTCCGCAGCACGGCCGAGATCCTGCGTGCCGCCGACAAGCTCATTGCCTGTAACCGGCACCGCAAGCCCAAGAGCCTCGTGCCCGTTCGAAGCCACGAGGGCCAAGTCGGTGTCGACTGCTATGAAGATGAGGCTCAGGAGGCGGACGCCGTCGCGCAGCGGATTCAGGAACTTGTCGCCACAGGCGTTTCCGGCAGGGACGTGGCCGTGTTTTACCGGGTCAATGCGATGAGCCGGGCCTTGGAAGAGGCCTTCATCCGGCGCAGGGTCGCCTACCAGGTGGTGCGAGGCGTCGAGTTCTACAATCGAAAAGAGATTCGAGACCTCCTGGCCTATCTGAAGGTTCTGGCGAATCCCGCGGACAATGTGGCGTTGCAGCGCATCATCAACACACCGGCCCGCGGCATCGGCAAGGTCACAATCGACAAGGTCGCCGATTATGCGTCCCGCAGCGGCATCACACTGTTCGATGCGATCAAAGGAGCGAAGGAAATCCCCGGTCTGGCCGGCGCCATGAAGGACAAGCTGGCGGCTTTTGCGCAGATGATTGCCGGCTTTGCCCAGCAGATGCAAGGGAAGGTTGCTCCCTTAGCGGAACGGGTCTTTCACGAGACGGGACTTGAGTCATCGCTCAAGAGCGCCGGGGTGGAGGGGCAGACCGCCCTGGAGAATGTGGAGGAACTCATCAATACGGCGGCCGCTTATGACAAGCAGACGGAGAATCCGTCCCTGGTGGATTACCTCCAACAGATCGCCTTGTTCAGCGACGCCGATGCCTACGATGCCGCCAGCGGCCAAGTCGCTCTCATGACGCTGCATGCCGCTAAAGGGCTGGAGTTCGAGCACGTGTTCATCATTGGCCTCGAAACCGGCCTGCTCCCGCACGAGCGGGCGAACAACAATCAGGACGAGCTGGAGGAAGAACGCAGGCTCCTTTTTGTCGGCCTGACACGCGCAAAGACCAATCTGTACGTGAGTTACGCTCGATATCGAATGTTCCGGGGCCAGTTGCTCCGGACGATCCCTTCCCAGTTCCTGTATGAGCTGGGGGCCGGCTTCGTGCACCAGGTCCCCGAGCCGGACGAAGATGCGCAACAATGCCGCCTCCCACCAGCTCTTCGACCCGAGCCGGCGCCGGCAGCCACCAGCCGTCCGGCCCCTTTTGCCCCGGGCGAGCTGGTGCGTCACAAGACCTTCGGCCTGGGCCGGGTCAAGAAGTTCGTCGACATGGGGGGCAACAGCGTCATCATGATCTCCTTCAACAGTGGACAGACCAAATCTCTGCTGCTACAATACGCCGACCTTACGAAGGTGTAAGGCCGCAGTGTGGTCTGAATCCATTTTTGAAGGGAGAACGCCATGTCGGGACAGATCAATCGCAGAGAATTCCTCGAATTGACCGCCGGTAGTGCCATGTGCTTCGCGGGCGCCGGTCTGTTTGCCGGCAGTGCACGAGCGGCGGGCACGAAGCTTATCAGTCCCGGCTGCCGAAGGAGCAAGGTCAAGGTCGCCCGGATTTACATGGGCACGAAGGGGGGGCTGTGGCCGAAACCGAAGCTGAACTTCCAGGAGGAGATCGCCTTCTATGGGAAGCAATTTGCCAAGCTCGGCCCTGAGATGGCCGACGTCGATTTCGCGGTGGATTCGCTGGTCACCTCGCCGGGCGAGGTCAAGCAGATCAAGGACAAGCTCAAGGACATCGATGGGATTCTGGTCATTCACCTGAGCATGGGCGTGGGGCCTGTCCTTTCGGAGATCCTCAGTGCCGGCAAGCCCACCGCCGTGTTCGCCACGCCGTATTCGGGCCATGAGTGGAGTTCCTGGGGCGATCTCCAGAAGCAGCCGACCGGCGCCAAGATGGAGTGCTTCCTGACGAGCGACTACTCCCAGCTCGCCACCGCGATCCGGCCGTTCCGCGCGATTCATCACCTGCGGGAGGCCAAAATCCTCAACGTGACCACGCAATCGTTCAAGCCCTATGCCGACCAGATGAAAGCGAAATTCGGCACCGAAATGAAGCCGATCAATCTGGACGCCGTGGTCAAGGCCTACAACGCCATTTCCGATGAGGATGCCAAGGCCGAGACGGAGCGGTGGATCAAAGGGGCCGAGGCCGTGATCGAGCCTGGCCGCAACGACATCTACAAGTCGTGCAAGCTCGCTCTGGCCTTCGAGAACATGCTGGCCGCAGAGGATGCCACGGTGCTGACCGTCGAT
>Ga0315286_10000972_pt1 | contig 25421 bp, 25 predicted proteins | sample YL17G10_0_MG_FD_205038 | JGI IMG/M metagenome (GOLD analysis project Ga0315286, IMG submission 205038) | Sediment microbial communities from Yellowstone Lake, YNP, Wyoming, USA - YL17G10_0 | ecosystem: Environmental > Aquatic > Freshwater > Lake > Sediment | place: USA: Wyoming | collected...
TTTTAGAGGAACAATTTTCGATACCGACCGCATTGCGGTTCGGAGTGTTAGTAGATATATTGAAGGAAGCCGATCATGAGCTTGTGTCAACACTTCAGATATCGCGGTTGAACGATGCAGCGGAACAATATAACTGGGGAGTAGAGTATGTATTTAACGGAATGTTTGCATTGCGCGGCGGTTACAAATTTGCATATGATCAGGAAGATTTTGCCGGTGGATTTGGAGCCAAACTAAGTGCACTCGGGCTCAACGGTACGTTTGATTATGGATACAACAACTTTAAATATTTACCAGGCACCCACTCATTCACTTTTGAATTACAATTTTAATGAGTATCTCGATATGATACATAATTAGTACGTTCGATCGGGTAGTACCTGTACGGAATCGGAAAAGAGCTTGTGATTATTATCAGTCCCAGCCATAGAGGTTGGGATTTTTATTGTCAGTAACTCCTATGGCATTTGCGTTACCAGTGTTTGTCTTGACAAACTGCATTTATATTCTTGACTTCTTACAATCGCTATTAATAGAAACGGGCGTTATGAAAAACATAATTATGATTATCTGTATAATATTTATAACAGTTTTAAGCTCCGCTCGACAGACAAAGTTTGAAAGTGATATTATCCAAACTGCTGTCGGGAAACTGACAATTACTTTTATCGGGCATGGAACGCTGATGCTCGAAATTAAAGGTAAAATCATTCACGTTGATCCATGGAGCAATCTTGCCGATTACACAAAACTGCCCAAAGCCGACATTATACTTATCACCCATCATCATCCCGATCACCTCGACACCAATGCTATCTCTATGCTATCGAAAGAAAGTACACAAATTATTCTAACCAGTGCTACTTTTGAGATTTTGAAAAAAGGTACCGTAATGAAAAACGGTGACAAGAAGGCCATTGATGAAATTGAAATCGAAGCTGTGCCTGCATACAATACCACCAAGGGGCGGGAAAAATTTCATCCCAAAGGCAGAGATAACGGATACATCCTCACAATAGGTAAGAAAAGAATTTACATCGCAGGCGATACTGAGAACATTCCAGAGATGTCGTTATTAAAAAACATCGACATTGCTTTCTTGCCGATGAACCAGCCCTACACAATGCTTCCTGAGCAGGTTGCTGATGCCGCAAATAGAATTAAACCCAAAATTCTATATCCCTATCATTACGGCGAGAGAGATGTCTCAAAATTGAAAACACTGTTGGCAAAAAATCACAATATTGAAGTGCGAATTCGAGCGCCGAAGTAAATCAACCCTTCCTTTCGAATAATGGAAGGTTTAATTCATTAGCAACCCAATTAGCCAAACTTTTTCCTTCTGTGCTGAAAGACCACACGAATAGAGATTGAATGGGATGTTGATTCAAAATAGATTGTATCTCATGGAGTACCATTTGTTTTGCTAATCCCCTACCACGATATTCAGGTAAGACAAGTGCTGAGCATAAATAGATTGTATCGTATTTTTCCCCGAGAGGTGTGCGATCTAAGATTTCCTTTTCAGTGATTTTCCTTGTGAGGAAATCATCCATTATTTTCTTTGTTGTAGGGATGATTAACATCCAGGCGATTGGACCATTCTCATCAGTTTTCTCGGAGAGTGTGCTGGGATTAATTTCCAGAAGACATTTCATTGTATCCTCATCGACAGAAAGTTGTGCCGGATCGTTTTTCATGTCGAAAAACTCTTCCGCAAGCTTTCTCATCCGTGCTCGGTTATCTTGATGCATTAGCATTTATTGTGAGCATTACATTAAACTAAGCAAAGCACAATCTCTTATGAATGTTTAAAGCTAAGCGCAATTTTTTCCGCCGTTATCGGCATTGATTTAATTCTGATTCCCAAAGCATCATCAACTGCGTTAGCAATCATCGGTGCGCATGGTATCATTGTGTGCTCGCCAACTCCACGCGCACCTAAGGGTCCATCTGATTGAGGCACTTCTATGATAATCGGCACTATCTCATCAGGAACATCCATCGATGTCGGAATTTTATAATCGGTAAAGTTTGCATTGATGAGTTTTCCTTTCTCGTTGAACCGCATATCCTCATAAAGGACAGTAGCAATTCCTTGTAGCAACCCACCCGTGATTTGACCATTGATTAAATCGGGATTAAGTGCTTTGCCAACATCGACAGCGAGAACAACTTTGGGAATTTTCACTTTGCCTGTTTGCCTATCGACTTCAATCTTTACCGCACTTGCACCAACTGTGTAATGAACATTCGGATGACCACCCTGACTTGTTTCGGGATCACTCAAAGCTGAAGTGAATTCTGGCATGAACATTCCGCGTCCGAGAATCGGTCCGCCGCGATATGATCCGTCCGATTTCTGAATCCCTGCAATAATAAAATCACGAAGCTTTAAAGAGAAATTTATATCTGTCTTCGATTTCACGGATTCATTCTCAAGGTAAAGTGTTTTACGATCTTTCCCGAGTGCTCTTTCTACCAAGTCGAAAATTTGCTCACGCGCATCTATTGCAGCACTCTCGACTGCTCTGCCGCATCCCCACGTTACATGCGAGCCAACTGTTTGCCACTCATATGGATTTCTATCGGTGTCCGGCGTTTCAACTCGTATTTTTTCCGGGGGAACTGTAAGAACCTCCGCAGCAATCTGTGCCATGGCGGTCAATAAACCCTGACCGATCTCCATACCTGAGATGAGAATGTTGATGCTTCCATCCTCGTTAAATTTCAGAAATGCAGATGACGATGCGTTCGGCGGCATCGCGGGTGCTTTCCAAAATAATGCAATCCCTTTACCGATTGCTTTGTTCGGATCGCTTGATGTTTCCTTTTTTCCCCATTCGATTTCTTTGGCAACTTTGTCGATTGCTTCAAGCAATCCGTTCGCGTTCATCTTTCCGCCATAGTTTAGAATATCCCCTTCGCGGATTGCGTTTTTCCGGCGTAATTCAACCGGATCGATTTTCATTTTCTTCGCAACTTCATTGAGATGCGATTCGAGTCCGAATAAAAATTCCGAATAACCGAAACCACGGTATGGACCACCGGGAGGAAGATTGGTGTAGATGCATACCGAATCGATGCTGACATTTGGAATATTATACGGACCGGAAGCAGAAAGTCCGGCAGCGTTGACGACGTTTGCGCCATACTCGACATAAGCACCGGCATCCCAATTCAAGATATTATCCATCGCGATTATGGTGCCGTCTTTTTTCAAACCGACTTTGATGCGGGCAGTCAGACCTTGCCGCTGGTACGTATTATAGAATTCCTGCGCACGCGACCAGAGAACTTTAACGGGACGACCTTTTACGGCAGTCGCTAATGCCGCGCCTAAAATTTCCATTGAGACACCGGCTTTGCCTCCAAACCCACCACCGATGAACGGCGTTACAACACGAATATCTTTATGCGACAATCCGAGAGGTGCAAGTGCTTCGGCAAATAAATTTCTCTGTGTGTATGGTGATTGAGATGCTGTCCAAACTGTCAATCGGTTTGAATTATCGTACCAACCAACTGCGCCGTGGACTTCAATTGCACAGTGTGCGTAACGCGGAACGGTATATGTGTCTTCAAAAATGAAATCGGCATCTTTGAATCCTTTCTCGACGTCGCCCTTTCTAACCTTTCTAAGATGGGCAATATTCGTGTCGCTTTTTGGGAAGAACCACGGAACGTGTTTATAATGTCGAAGTTCAGGGTGAATGAGGTTTGCATCTTTCGCTAGCGCTTGCTCGACATTGAAGATCGCAGGAAGTTCGGTATAATCGACTTTCACCAGCCTTGCTGCCTTCAATGCTGTTGCAGCATCTCGCGCGATCACTGCACCAATCTGCTCTCCGACGAATCGCACTCTATCCTGAGCGAAGATGAACCGGTCGTGCATATAGAGTCCGAACCGGAATGGAAAATCTTTTCCAGTCACAATTTTCACCACGCCCGGCACCCTCTCTGCTTCACTCGTGTCGATCTTGTTGATGACAGCGTGCGCGACTTTACTTTCGACAATTGCCGCGAAGAGAAGGGCGGGCCCGAAATCGAGATCGTCGATGAATTCAGCGGCGCCGGATACCTTCACTTTACCGTCGATCCTTACGGTTGATTTGCCGATATATTTATTATCTTCCATAACACTCTCGCACGTCTTAAAATTTATTTGGTGAGATCGGTGATTGCATCAATGATAGGAGTGTATCCCGTGCATCGACATAGGTTTCCCGAAAGCGCTTCTTGGATTTCGTGCTTATTCGGTTTTTGATTTTTCGCAAGAAGCTCCGTCGCAGATAGAATCATCCCCGGTGCGCAAAATCCGCATTGAAACGAATTATGATTAATGAACGATTTCTGAAGCGGTGTTAAACCGCTGTCCATAAGTCCTTCAAGAGTAATAACTTCCTGACCATCAACTTCGATTGCAAGCACAAGACAACTGCGGACCGTTTTTCCGTTGATCATCACAGTGCATGTGCCGCAATCACCTTTATCGCAGCCGCACTTAGGACTTTTTGCCCCGAGACGATCCCGCAATACTTCGAGTAGAACTTCATTCGGATTGACTTCGAGGGGAATTGCTTCGCCGTTTAATTTGAATTTAATTTCTTGTCTCATTGTCATTTCCTTATATCACACTCGTTCCATACTTCAGACCGCTGCCATTCAATCGACTGATTGCAGTATCCAATCCTCTTTCGAACATCACTTTCGCCATGTGCATACGGTACTCTTTTGTCGCACGCACGTCGGTAATCGGTTTGATTTCTTCCTCGATTAATTGCTTCGCTTTTTCGACCAAGGAAGGAGTAATTGTTTGTCCGTTTAAAAGTTTCTCAACTTTTTTCGCGCGTACCGGAATCGGTGCAACCGCACCGAATGAAATGCGAAACGTGCCATCGATCATCGCAAGAATAAGCAAATTCACCTGTGCAAGGTCTTCGCCGGTATACCGACCTAATTTTACCCAGCAGCCAGCGTGTTTCACTTTCGGATATGGTAACGAAACGCCGGTGACAAGTTCGCCTTTTTGAAGAGCAGTCTTGCGCGGAGCAATGAACCATTCGGCGGCGGGAATATTTCGCGTGCCTTTCGATCCAGCAATCGTCACGCTTGCTTCGTATGCCGATAATAATGGACCGCTATCCAGGCATGGTACCGCCGAACAAATGTTGCCGACAACCGTTGCTCTGTTTCGAATTCCGACTGATGCAACTGTTTTGGCTATCTCAAAGATTACGGGATATTTTTCTTTAATGATTTTCGATTCGATCAAATCTGAAAACGTAACACCTGCCCCGATGAAAAGTGTATCATTTTCAAACTTAATCTGATTGAGCGCATCAAGTCCTTTGATATCTACTACTACGTCGGGTTGAACAACATTATCTTTTATCATATCAACGAGATCGGTGCCGCCTGCAAGTATTGCTACGTTCTTTGATTGTGCAAGAATCGTTAATGCCTTGCCCAAACTTTTTGGTTTTAGGTAATCGAATTTATGAATTATGGGCACTTTGAATTCTCCAAAAAATTATTTTCCATTCGGTGGTAAAAAAGCAACAATACGGCACATTGCTGATTCTAACTCGATGCCCCTCAACGGGAAGCATCCTATCCAACAGCGTTTATTGCTGAGCTTGTTGATATCGCCGCCAAGGTTTTCAGCATGCACCAATTTTTTCGGGAACAGTTTCAAATGCATTACTTGATAATATTCATCTTGAGGGAACATCTCGTCCCACGAATTCACGCCGTACTTTCGCTTCAGTTTTGCTTCAGCTTCTGTAAATCGGGCGGGATGCCATTGACGAATGATGGTGTTCATCGGATGATCTGCGCTTCCGCAATCGACACCGATCCATTTTATTTTCATTTCGAGTGCCCATTTGTGGAAATCGGGTCCCGGTCCGGGGTGCTTTACGAAATATCGAATCTCATCAGAACCTTTCTGATCCCACGCGTAACGGTTGTAACCGGTATTGATAAGGAGAATGTCGTCCTTTTTTATCTCGACTTTTTTCATCAGCATTTCCGGAGTATATAAATCGTAGTCGCCAACTTCTTTCGATATATCAACTACAACACCCTGTCCGATCCATTCGTTCATCGGTACATTCCCGATCGACCGACCGGAAGCATGAAAATGAATCTCGCCGTCCATGTGTGTTCCAACGTGATTGCTCGTTGTGATGATTTGCCCGTTTGCGCCTTGTCCCATATGTGCGCCTGCAATTCGTTTGAAGTATTGAATACCAAAAGGCATATAGCTGGGCCACGGCGGCGTGTGAATACTTAATCGCTGGGTTAAATCATAAACTTTCACTTTGTCCATGAAGTTTAAAAATTTTTGAGTCTTCATTTTATTACTCCTTATTAGATTTTATTTCATTCGCTAAACCAAGAATCGCTTTCACAAACGGTTCCGCCGGTGCGCTCAAAACGCCTGCGCCGATTTGTCCGACTCCGGCATTTTTATGCGCGACACCTGTATCAATAAACGGAAGAATATTCTTTTCCACAACTTTTAGAACATCGATACCTGTTGGTGTGCCGCGGAAATTAAGATACGGGATTTTGTAAATATTATTTTCAGCGGCGGTTATTTCATACATCTTCAACGTGTAATTGATTGCATCTTTCGTTGAGCCGCCAACAAACTGCACAATTGCTGGTGATGCAGCGATTGCGAAACCACCCAAGCCGGCAGTCTCAGTGATCGAACTGTCGCCAATGTCAGGGTTTGCATCATCTTTCGTGAAGCCGGTGAAGAAAAGTGCGTCGGGAACCGGTGACGGACTGGTAAACCATTGATCGCCCGTTCCCGAAAGTTGTATGCCGAACTCGGTTCCGTTTCTCGCCATCACGACGACAATACTTGAATTCTCGATGTTGCGTGCGGCATCGAGTGAAATTTTCGAGGCGCCCATCGAAAGATTGAGAAAGAAATGATCGTTGCGGTTGATGAACTCGAGCACGCTCGCTGCAATTTCTTTATCGTCCGTCGTTTGGAAAACGGCGGGGGCAAGCATTCGATATAAAAGCGACGTGGCGGCTCTGTTCCTGTTGTGAACTTCATCGCCCATCTGAAGCGCTTGCGCAATGATATTTTTCAAATCGATCTTTCCGATTTTTTCAATCGCTCGCTTGAGCGAGGGATAAAGAATTTTCTCCATCCATTTTAACCGTTCGATGACGTCACTGCTGAACGCGCCGTACCGGAGAACCTTGCCCAAACCCTCGTTCATCGTACAGTATGCCTTGTTGCCGTATTCTTCGTTTTGTAAAATAAACACCGCCATCGACGGAGAAACGATTCCCGCCATCGGTCCTACTGCCAAATGCTCATGGCACGGAGAAAATTCGATTTGACCTGATGTGGCAACCTGCTCGGCTTTTTTAGGAGTGCCGGCAATGCCTTCATAGATTAGAGCACCGATAATGGCGCCGCGCATCGGACCGCACATCTTTTCCCACGTAACCGGCGGACCTGCATGAAGGAGGAGATTTTTCTTCATGCCGGGGATAACGTCGAGCGCTTTCCCCATTCCGATAATAAACGGTTTGCTGTTGAGAATTTTTTGAAGCGCCTGTTTATTTGCCGCTTCAATCTTATCTACATTCGATTTGATGATCGACATCGCTTTATCGTCTGTGAACAGCGGCGGCCGCCAATCAACGTGGACCGATTTCACATTTTGTTTGTCGAGCGTTTCTTTGAACGACTTGAGTCCTATATTGACGACTTTGAGTTCGGCTTGAAATAGATTTTTCACTTGGGATTATCCTATTTTCTATGCATAATGAAGTTACTGTTGGATAGTTAATCTTTTTATCCACTCTTTAATAAAATAAGGGCAGGACTCTATATCTAAAATTGAAAAAACATCTTTCCAAAAAATTGTTTTGTGCGTTGCAGAGGGATTTCCTTTTTGGATCAGGAAAATGAACTGAGTTTGGATGCCAAGTAATTCTTCCATTAATTTCTTTTGAAGTTCTGTCTGGGTCACTCTTGGTAACTCTCTTCGGTTAAACTCATCGATTTCTGTTTGTTTGGTTGGATATGAACCTTCGTTGCTTTCAAGTTTTGCTTCGATGCAGATCGCATGATCACTTGAGGTGTGAATTACGATGTCTGGCTTTGCATTGAACGACCATTTAAATTTGCAGATTTTCAGAAATTCATCTTTGTCATCTTTGATGTTATGTTTATATCTATCAATGCTCCAATTCCCAGGACTCTCAATATAATCAGGCGATTTTGAGATAGCGCCAAAATATGAATTAAATTGAAGCGTATTGAATCGTTTTAATTCATGAATATTATTAGGTTTAAGGAATGTATAGATCAGTTCCCTCTTTTCATCATTTCCTCCTTTAATATTATACCAAAGGTCACGCAAATATGCATACTCGAAATATATTCCGAACTCATCTTGATTAATAGAAAAATTACAAGAGATAAAGTCCAGGAATTTTTGTAGGTTATCTTTAATGAGTAAAGTATAATAAAATATTGCAGCTAAGTTTCTTTCCTCACGGTTAATCGTATAGTAACCGTTATCGATTTTTAAGAATTCCCTTATATTATTCATTTGTTTTACTTTGTAAGAGTTATTAATTATTTTTGCATTGAATTATTAACATCGCCAACCTGCTTGCCGCTGCATTCGATTCCATCACATTCACGCCTTCCGCTTCGAGCGCAGTGACAACTGCGGTCCGGTTTTGCGGATCCTTGTCGGTGCCGGTAACAGAGCAAACAATCGGTAGATGCCTTTTTTGCTGGGCGGTAATTTTCTTTACTTCTTTGATGACAGGAATTATTTCCACCAGCGGATTCATATTCGAACCATAGCCAAGAACAATATCCAGCAAAATAACGGCGGTTTCGGGATTTTCTGCTTCAGCAAGGATTCGCTTGTTGCGGGTCGAGTAGTCGATCATCGGGTGCGGTTTGCCAACGGTAAATTCATCATCGCCTAAATCTAAAATCGTATGCTTCTCGCTTTTCCAGGAGTCTTTTAATTTCTTGCTGCTGTCGAATGGAATGTTGGAATACACTTCACTCAAAACATTTTGACAAAGCAATTGTGCCTCGTCGCAGAATGTTCCGCCGCTGTATAATGCGCGAAGATATTTTTGAGCGTGAGATAGTTTCGCTGCTTCCTCTTTTGCCATCTTGATGATTTCAGCTTCGCGCTTTTTCAACTCATCAGTAACGGCAGAAGCATTTTCTTTTTTCGAGTAAACAACTGAAAGCATCGCCGCTTCTTCAAGTGTTAATGCCTGATGAATATTGCTTCCTTTGAGAAGCTCGGGTGAAGCGCCGAGGAAAACACCGACGACCGGTTTTTGAATTCCGCGCGCGGCAGAAATGATTTTTTCCACAACTTCTGTTGCAGGCGGTTTCGAGACAAGGAGAATAATGTCCGTTTTTGCATCTACGGCAAGCGCTTTCATTCCTTCGATGAACATGATGCCACCGACCTCTTTCTTCACGTCGCGACCACCTGTTCCAATTGCCTGAGAAATTCCACACCCAGCGTTCGAAATCAAACATGTAACTTCCTGTAAACCGGTACCTGATGCAGCAACAACACCGATGTTCCCACGATTGACAACGTTTGCAAATGCAAGCGGCACTCCATTTATGATTGCTGTTCCGCAATCTGGACCCATCACGAATAGATTTTTCTCTTTGGCAAACTTTTTCAATTCAATTTCTTTTTCAATCGGAACGTTATCTGAGAAAAGAAATACATTCAACCCTTTGTCCAATGCGCTCATAGCTACATCACTGGCGTATCGACCTGCAACCGAGATCATCGCTAAGTTTACATCAGGCAATACGTTTATGGCGCTTTCAATGCTTGATGGATTAAAATCTTTATCATCTTTTATATTCCTCTGAGCTTGAAAAAGTTCTTCGATTTTGTTTTGAATGATTTTCGAATCAGCATCATCCTCCATTTTTATAGAGACCACTAAATCCATTTCACTTGCACTTTGAATATCCGGCGTCAACAGTCCTGATGCAACAAGAACTGATTTATTTTCACTCGTTCCCATGACGACGGCAGAATCAATTACTTTATCAAGTTCCGCCACATTTTTCGCAATCAGCATCATGGAAACGGAGTCGTAGTAAGCTCCTTTTTTTATAATACTGGTAACTTTCATATCAAAACCTTTTCAATCCAAATAGGAAACCGACTGCTTGATCGGCGCCCGATGTTTCTCCTGATGTGAGTACTCTTTTTGTGCTTTCGATAATTTCACCTTCATCGAAGTAAACAAGCGATTGAACAAGCTTTTTGAACTTTTCAAATAGCAATCCTCGGGCTGCACATTTCAAGAAAGCATTTGTAAACTGATTCTCGCCAATAGCTGTCTGGAAAATTTGATTGATTGTGCGTGAGTATTCTATGTTCGTGATTTTTTGAAGAAGATTCAGTGCGATTAAAACACCTGAGTTGAAATCATCGCCGCTCGGTGTAAGCCCCGGACCCAAACCCTTGAGCATCCTGATTCCACTAAGAATATCATCGGAAAGAAATATTTTGATTCCATCCTCAAGGCGTCTGATGAATTCAATTTCAAAGATAGATTTGAACCTGTCTTTTCTTTGATCATCAAGGAGGAAGACTAAACTTTTCGGTGGAGAATATTCAATGAGAGCAGATTCGAAGGAGAGAAGATTTAATTGAAATTTATCAATATCAAAATTGGAAAACTCAAACCACGGATTGTAAGTTGCGGAATCGGTAAAGGAAAATTTCTCGTTGTTCAAAAAAAGACAATCGTTCTCGACTACAAGTGTTCTTAAAGGATCCATTTCAATTCCGTGTAAAACAATATTTATCGGTCCTGCGCCGACGTTCTCGTTCACGAGGAAGACAAAATCACTCTTGGAGACAAAATTTGACGCGGAACGAAACTTCGAGTGAAGCTCGTATTTTCCGCAGCGAATTTGATTTCCATAACTTACGACTTCCATCATACCTGATAGAAAACTATGCCTAAATGTTTCTTGTATGCTTCTTTGCGAACAACCTCGACTTTTCCCTCTACTTTCATTCCGATCTTCGGATTTTTTATATTCAATTGTCCGGTAATTCGATGACCACCTTCTAACTCGACTATACCAAGTGATAAAGTTACAACTTCATAATCAGAGGGAGGATGATGAAGTATGGTATAGGTTAATAGCTTTCCTTTTTTGGGTAATGGAACAATGTCAAACTCGTTGTGGTCATTCTCTCCGCATTGTTTGCAAATTGTTTTGTACGGATAATGAATCTGTCCACAGCGTTTGCATTTGTAAGCATATATATTTAATTCCATGTTTATTTCTCCTTTATGAAAGTAAGACACACAACATTATTGCCGAAACCGCCGAAGTTGCATGTGAAGCCAATTCTTGCGTTCTTCACCTGTCGCTTTTCTGCTTCGCCTCTCAATTGAAGAACAATCTCATGTGCCTGACCGACACCAGTAGCGCCGACTGGATGTCCTTTCGCTTTTAATCCGCCGGATGGATTAATCGGAATTTTACCACCGATTTTCGTATCGCCTTTTTCAAGAGCGATGTGTCCCTCACCTTTTTTAAAAAATCCAACCTCTTCGCTTTCAGCAATTTCGAGAATTGTGAAAGCATCATGAAGTTCTGCAACATCAACATTTTCCGGTTTAACACCTGCCATCACGAACGATTGTCTTGCAGCTTCCCGTACTGCTAAAAGTTCGGTTGGATCTTTTCGCTCATGAATTGCATGTGTGTCTGTAGCTTGCCCAATACCAGCAAGTCGAATCATTGGTTTGTTGATTTTCTTCATGACTTCTGAGGTTGCTAGAATTAAGCAAGCGCCTCCATCAGAAACTGGACAAACATCATAAAATCTCAATGGTTCAGCAACAAACGGATTATTAGTTGATGCTTCGGGGGAATCGAGAATTCCTTCGATCGTAATATCTTCATGCAGATGGGCAAAAAAATTATCCATCGCGTTATGGTGATTCTTCACAGCAACCATTGCGAGATGTCGAGAAGTAACACCGTATTTTTCCATATAGAGTCGTGTAAACATTCCCGCAAGAGAAGGGAGAGTGATCCCATAGATGTACTCTGCAAGTGGGTGCGTCAGAGTTGCAACAAAGTCGGTGGCTTCGAGTTGGTTAACTTCTCTCATTCGCTCGGCACCGATAACCATAACCACATCGTGCATACCAGAAGCTACAGCCATGTAACCTTCCTTAATAGCCGAAGCACCTGATGCCGGACCATTTTCAATCGTCGCCGCACCAGCAGGAGTAAGACTGAGATGATCCACAACAGCACTTGCCAGCCCAGTTTGACCGTTGATCCTTCCACCGCCCATGTTGGCAACATAGAGATGATCAATTTTTTTCAAACCGCTGTCACGCAGCGCCATCAATCCAGGATAAGCAGCAATTTCAACAAGAGGATATTCGAGTCGGGTGAAACTCGTAATCCCGATACCTGCGACATAAACTTCTCTCATGTTAATTTCCCCCTAACTTTCTTTTCATGTCTATAAGTGAAGTTCCCGTATTATCCAGCATTGATCGGGTTGCTGCTAACAAATCCGCTGGAGGTTTTGGTGGATCTGAGGGAGATAATATTCCGACTTTTGCTTTTGTAAGGAGATGTTCAGGTACCGGTCGGCGCCCGACAACCAAAGTGTTCCTCGCTTTATCGAATAAATCTCTTGTCAACGACCACGAAGGACAGCCGCCTAATTCGTGCGCAATATGAAATCGCTTCTCAAGATTATATTCTATCATCCATCTTCTGAATCCTATGGGTGATTCAGCAACGATTAAAACTTCTTTTTGTTTTAAGATATCAATATGATATTCCATTTTGGCTGCAAAAGCATGAGCGCCGACACGGAGACCACGACGCAGCGATAATGTATGATAAGACATGCCAATATCGGCATTGACAATTCTTCCATTCACAATAGCAGCAATTTCACCGGCAACCTGCGCAATAAACACATATTCATCCTGCACTCGGTGAGTATAATATGAAAGCAACTCTGCGTAAACTCTTGCAGCAACTATATGATAAAAATCCCTTTCGACGTGCATTAGCGGCTCGACAAAAGGTAAAATATCTGGAATCTCATCGCGATCTACCTGCCTCACAACCATCTCCTGACCGTTCGAAAGCGTCATGAATTTGGGAGGAAACTCAGGCAGCGGAGTCTCAACCGGGCGTAAGATTTTTTCCAAATCAACTGACATAAAAGACCTCGTATTTTATTAAAATTTAGTTGACAATTTTGTAGAAATATCTACAGACTGATTATTTCATCACTTAAATCTTTCTATCTTGAACAACAATCAAAATTCAAATTGATCTTGTGATTCAAAGTAAGATTTAAAAACATACTATTTTTTTCCCTTTATTACAATTTCAAGAAAAAGTTATAAAATGTAAGGAATATGAGCCGACATTTTTTTTGCGCTTGCAACAACCGTATCTTGATAATGGTTATTTTTTTGATTTCGACCGTTATCCTTTGCTTAACATTATTCATTTAATGGATTAATTTCAGTAACGGTTTCTTTTAATATCACGCTGATTAGGCATGTTCCCCATCAAAGCCGTTTCCAATGATGGTGTTGCTCACATGGTTTGCTCTGCATCAAAGTATGTTACATCATAACTTCATATTTTTCGACAGGATTTAAATACAAAAATTTTACAAATTATGCAGCCAGAAAAAAAATCTTACGCCTATTTCCAGGAGCTTGAACGACTCACAAAGGCCGGATTGGTGGCATATTTGGTCCTTTTAACATTTGGAATAATTATTACCACTATTGGTGTAGACAAGACATTCAATTTCTTCATCCATATGAAATTGTGTGAAGTCCTATTTCTAATTTTAGCAAGTATTAATCTTCTGCAGATTCTAACCCGTGGAGTCAATAAAATTCACTGGTTAGGTGAAGCTCATATATGGCTTGATCAAAAATTCTTTGGATTTCTATTTAAATCAAACGATATCATACTCCGCGAGCTGCTTATGATACTAGAGCCAAAGGAGCGCGCGATGATCTACACATTGGTGCAACAGGAGAGAACGGCGATCGCACAATCGGTTTTCTCAAATCTTGCCGAAGATAGATCAATATTCGAAAGATTACTGAAACGCGGGATATTTCGGTCATGGATCTGGTATTGGATTGCCATTTACGGAGTTTTTGTTTTTTGTCTTTTGTCGGCAATTTCTCTCTCAAAGTCTATTCTTATTCCAACAATTTACGCCAAAACCTTTTTTACATCAATCGGTTTGGTTGCTGTTTTTCACATAATCATGATTTTATTCTTAGGAAAAAACCTTATTTCCATAACAAAACGCATTATGCGGGAAATTATCAGTCTGCACCATTCCGAGATTTTGACACTTCTTCGTTCCTTCACAAAAAAATTGTAGTAATGGAATAATTTTTCTTTAGCATTATATTGAAATAATCAATTCTAATTCGTACATTTACCATTGAGTCAAGGATTGATTATATTCATTAAATGCCATTAAATATTCAGAATAAAACATTCGTCTCTCCCGACGAACCACCAGAACAAACTCTACATTCACCTAAACCAAAGAGATATTTTCTAAAGATCAGATATTTTTTACTTGGGTTTTTTATTGTCCTTGTGGTTTCTTCAGTGACCTTCTTGATATATATACTTCTTATAAATCAAGAAAAATTAACGACACCTGGACAAGAAGTGGTCACCGAGCAACCCATCGAATCGTTACAACCAACCATCACTCAACAACCTGAGACCGCAGTGCCGCAGGTAGAACCTCCAATAGCTAAGCCGGAAATTATAAATATTCCCAGTACCTTTTTTACGGTATATATCGCGGCATATACAATAGAGCCGCCCGCCATCGAAGAAGTATCCCGTTGGAAGGAAGCGGGTCACCTGGCTTCCGTTGTTGAATCGAACAAATATTATAGTGTAGCATTAGGACATTACAACACTTTAGCCGAAGCAAGATCGTTTGCCGAGGAAATGTTTGAAGCATTCGAGAATGGTTATTGGATCGGAAATACCCGATAATTCAAATATCCAACTACCTTAATAATTCATAGTCAAACCGGAGGTGCCTTCGAAAAACCTGATGCAAAATCAGGGATTCCCTGATTGACATTATCCTCAAAATTTGTTATCATTTGAGTGTCGGAAAAACAATCAAATTCTATCGAAATCATTTAAGCTTTGAAGCGCCGCGAAATTACAATAATAAAATTCACCATCTGCTGGCTACTTCTTACAATTCTATCCATTTTATGGTTGGTAGGATGTAAAGACGGGGCAAGTGTAACATCCGAGACCAGACATATCTGGAAAACGTTTACAAGTGCGAACACGCCTGGCATTCTCAATGATAACATACACACAATTTTTATTGCAGGTAATGGAGAGGTTTGGTTTGGTTCGGAGGGTGGTACGTTTTCATTTTATAAGGGAACATGGAGCTTTTTATCCCCGGATTCTTTTAGTTACGGTACTACGAAGAAATATCGATGGGTTTTTGCAATCACAGAGGGATACGATGGAAGTTTATGGTTTGGATTGAATGGGGGTGGAATTAGACGGTTTAATAAAAACAATCCCTACAAAATGTGGCAGCGATATTCCGAACCCGATATTCCGAATATGTACATTAAAGGTCTGGCTGCATCCAAAGGAGAAAGAGGAAATATTTGCGTGACAACATTATACGGAGTCGCACAATATATTTTTACAAACGGCGCTGACCCTACCGAAGGACAATGGATAATAGTGCAAAAGGAAAACTTGACCTCCGAATTCGTAAGGTGTATTACTATCAATCCGGTTAATGAGGGGGTTTTCTTGGGAACCGATTTTGGAATTACATATTTCGGTAATTATGAATGGCTTCGACACAAGCTTCCTGCGGGCTACGATTCTCCAATCATTTCGATTGCAGTTGACAGATCGAACACCATTTGGTGTGGAAAAATGACCGGTGTAACAAGCTTTAATCCTGGAAAAAACGAAGAACATCACTATACACCATTGAACACGAGTGGAAATCTTCCTGAGAGATTCGTGAATGCGGTGATGACTGACTTTTTTGGTAAGACACGATGGTTTGGAACTAATCAAGGATTGGTACGTTTAAGTGATCAAACATGGACTTTATTCACGGCGAAGAATACGCCTGAACTTCCCAGCAACGTAATTCAAGCACTTTCTTACGATTACATATTTAAGAATTTGTGGATCGGAACTGATAAAGGTATTGTAGTTTATAACGAGGGTGGTGTAAAACTGTAATCAGCAAATCCTCGGCAGCTGCTCACCAGAGATCATATCAACAATCCTCGTACCCTTGATGCTGCTTTGCATAGTAACAATACCAGGATGCTCAGCGACCACCTCACCGATGATGACCGCATCTTTTCCAAGCGGGTGGGTTTTCATCTTTGCTAAAACTTTGTCAGCGTCAGCCGGCGCGACAAATGCAATCAACTTTCCCTCATTTGCAATATAAAGCGGGTCAAGACCTAATATTTCGCATGCACCTTTAATGGGTTCTCTTAATGGAATTGCATTTTCCTGAATGGCAATTCCAACCTTTGCCTGCCCGGCGATCTCGTTTAGAGCGCTTGCAATCCCACCACGTGTCGGGTCACGCAGTACGTGAATGTCTTTGCTCGCCTCAAACATCGTTTTCACAAGATTGTTGAGTGCGGCACAATCGCTTTTTATCGGTGAATCAAATTCCAGACCTTCCCGCACCGACATAATCGCAACGCCATGCTCAGCAATAGATCCACTAAGAATTATTTTATCACCTATAGAAGCACGCTTTGGGTGAATATCGATTCCCTGTTCAATTACACCGATACCGGAAGTGTTGATAAAAATTTTGTCTCCCTTTCCTCTATCAACAACCTTTGTATCACCAGTAATCAATAAAACACCTGCACTTTTTGCCGCTGCCTGCATCGAAAGAATTATTTTCCACAAATCTTCCATCAATAATCCTTCCTCAATTATAAATGCTACCGAGAGGTATAACGGCTCTGCACCACACATCGCAAGATCGTTTACCGTACCATTGATTGCAAGCTCACCGATGTTTCCCCCGGGAAAGAAAATCGGATTCACAACGTACGAATCTGTACTGAATGCAAACCGCTTTCCCTCCATTGTGAACATTGCACCATCGTGCTGTGCATTGAGATAATCATTTTTAAATTGCGAAAGGAACATCTGCTGGATAAGCTGCTGGCTCAACTTGCCGCCTCCACCATGCGCAAGTGTTACCTGTTCGTAATTGGTAATGGGAAGAGGGCATGCATAATTTTCATGAATCTTATTTTTTTGATTTTCCATATTCATAAACAATCTTAATTCGCCGTTGATGTGAAAGTTGTTTTTATCATTGTCAATGTTGTCGATTTTCTCATTTGAAAACCAATGGCAATATAAGCCGGTGCATCCCTAATACCTATGGCATCGCGGCTTGAAGTTCTTTTTCTATAAGTTGAATATCTTCTACCACAAGCGTAAATCCCGACGCTCCAATATTTCCTTCCACCTGTTCAATCGTTCTTGCTCCAACAATCGCCGATGTTATTGGGGGATGGTTTAAAACCCACGCCACGGCTAATTGACCGACTGTTTTTTTATACTTCTCTGCAATCGGACGCATCTTTTCAACAAAATTTATTGCTTTAGACAAATACGGCTCTTGAAAATATTTGCTGTTTCGCCGCCAATCATCGGGTGCAAGTTTATTAAAATCAAACTTTCCTGAAAGTAAACCGGCTTGCATTGGGCTGTATGCAACAACACCTATCTCATTCTTCATGCAGTAGGGCAAAATATCCTTTTCGATTTGGCGTCTCAATAAACTATACGGTGGCTGAAGCGATTGTACGGGTGCAATTGCTTTACATTTTTCTAACAACGGTACATCATAGTTGCAAACACCAATGTAGCGAGCCTTTCCCTCCTCCTTAAGGCGGACAAGAGTTCCCCATGAATCTTCAACCGGTGTTTCCGGGTCGTGCCAATGGATTTGATATAAGTCGATATAATCGATTTGAAGCCGCTTCAGACTATCATCGATTTCTTTGATGATACTTTTCGGTGAAGCATGGATTTTCATTCTCCGGCTATCATCCCAGACCATTCCACATTTCGTTGCGAGGAAAACATCCTTGCGTTTTTCTTTAAGAGCACGAGCAACAACTTCTTCCGAATGTCCGAGTCCATAAACAGCAGAGGTGTCTATCCAATTGATTCCTAATTCAATTGCGCGATGTATCGCCTCGATAGATTTTTTATCATCGACAAGGCCCCAACCGTATTCCCAAGGACCGCCAATAGCCCAAGCACCAAAACCAATTTCTGAGAGGGAGGGCCCATTCTTCCCTAATATTCTTTTTTTCATAACCAGGTTCCTCTTCCTTTATCAAGCTTTCGACTAGGAAGTCCTTTTTGCTCACCGATAGGTTCCCAATAATATCCATTAAACCATGCCAACCCTGATTGAGTTACAGCCCATATAGTACCAGACATTGTTTCAATAATATTAAACACACGGTTTGAGGGTAAACCATCATCAGTTGTAAAAAGTACCCAGCGCCACGAATCATTTAGCGTACTAAGCTGAGCCGACGAAGTTAAATTGAAGGATAATAATACAAAACAATGGAAAAATATGATAGTTAATTTTGAGAAATTATTTCGACTAATAAAATGTTCCATAAAAGATTTTTATTTCATTTTCTTCTATAATGGTAATACGCCGCACAAGCACCTTCGGAAGATACCATCGGTGCACCCAAGGGATGTTCGGGTGCACACTGAATACCAAAAGCACTACACTCGTTCGGTTTCTTCAAACCTTGGAGCACCGAACCAGCTATACATAGAGGCGATTCTTGTCGTTCTATCGTGTCTATCTTAAAAAATTTCTCTGAATCAAGATACTCAAATTCTTTTTTTAATTTCAATCCGCTGTGAGGTATCTCGCCGATCCCACGCCACTTACGATCGCAGACTTTAAAAACATCTGTAATAAGTTTCTTTGCTGCGATGTTGCCTTCTCGCCGAACTGAGCGAGCATATTGGTTCTCGACATCGAAACGCCCTAATTCTAATTGTTGAATTGCCATATAAATGCCTTGTAAAATATCAACAGGCTCAAATCCTGTAACTACAATTGGTACTTTGTACTTACTCGCAATCGGAATATAATCATCATACCCCATCACGGTACACACATGACCTGCCGCGAGAAATCCTTGGATTGAGTTCAAAGGCGATGATAGAAGTGCTTCAATCGCAGGCGGTACAAGCACATGAGCACAGAGCACAGAAAAGTTTTTCAATCCAAGCTGATTTGCCTGCCAAATAGCCATCGCATTTGCAGGTGCAGTCGTTTCGAAACCAACTGCAAAGAAAACGACTTTTTTATCCGGGTTTTGTTGTGCTAACTTGATGCTGTCGAGTGGTGAATAAACAATTCGAACATTTCCACCTTCAGCTTTTATTGTAAGTAAGTCTTTTTTGGAACCGGGGACTCGCAGCATATCGCCGAACGATGTGAAAATTACATCAGGTAAAGACGCAATAGCAATCGCCTTGTCTATCTGTTCGATGGGAGTTACACAAACTGGACAGCCCGGTCCGTGCAGGAGAGTAATTTCTTTAGGCAATAGATCTTCGATACCAAACTTCATGATAGTATGAGTTTGTCCACCGCAGATTTCCATAATTGTCCATCGGTGGGTTATTATCTTGGCAATTAAGTCGAGGTATTTTTTTGCAAGTTCACCGTTTCGGTATTCGTCGATGTATTTCATGCTTCTTGTTTTTAAGCAAGATTATTATTTCTCGCAACGGTTATTTCCCTTAGCAAACTTTGCGAGCTTTGCGTGAAAATATCAAGCGAAGACAAAACATATTTATCAGACAAATTAATTGTTCTATTTAAAATCATCATCCAAATATTCCATCTCTTCAAAAATCTTCAGCGTCTCAAGTGCCTCTTTTTCATCCAGCTTGCTGATTGCAAAACCAACATGAACAATGACGTATTCACCGACTTTAACATCAGGTACCCACTCCAGACAGATTTCCTTTTGTATTCCACCGAAACTTACTTTCCCCATCGTGGGCTGCGAGGCGTGATTAATTTCGATTACTTTTCCAGGTATTGCTAAACACATAGTTGTTCCTTTTAAAAAAAATATGTCTCGAGATTACAAAGCACTTTGCGTTCTCCGAGTCCCTGTCAGCGGCAGGCAGGGGCGCGATGAAAATATTGCTAAATCTATTGAATTGTTCTATCATTTACAAAGGACTTTCTTTCTGTCGTATTGTAGCAGCTATTTGTCCAAGAGAAATTCCTCCATCGTTTGGGGGTACACGCTGATGCCAATATGGATTGAAACCTTTTGAGTTCAATCGATGCACAGCTCGCTCTATTAAATATTTATTCTGAAAGCACCCACCCGAAAGTACAACCCGATTCTCTCCAATCCTCTTGGCAATTTCGATAATCATTTCAACGAGAGTGTTATGAAATTTTGCAGAGACGTGGGCAATATTCACTTTTCGTTTTATATCTTCAAGAATGCCGAGAAATGTGGGAGACCAGTCAATTATGTGTTTACAACTTTCGACTTTCGACCCTTGATTTTTTTCCTCAATCGCAAATTGAAAATCGCAAATTGAAAATTGATAAGCTTCATCCGTCTGTATATTTCCAATTGCCCACTCCAACTCCATTGCTGCTTGTCCTTCAAATGAGACTTGTTGATGAAGCCCAATTATTGAAGCTACCGCATCAAAAAGCCGCCCGGCGCTTGATGTTATAGGTGAATTGATTTCGTTTTTCAACATCATCGTCAGATTATGAAGCTCTGATGTAGTGAAGGATTTAATGGTTGGTAAATAATCATGAGCGATAAAATTCTCCCCGAATAGTTCATACAAAATCCCAATAGCTGTCCGGCGAGGCTCATTAATTGCTTTTTCTCCGCCTGGAAGTCTGAACTGTTTGAATGTTGCAACTCGCTGAAACGCTGAATCATCGACAAGCAGAAATTCTCCACCCCAAATCGTTCCATCAAGTCCGTAACCCGTACCATCCCACGAAACGCCCAAAACTCTTCCATCAAGTTGATTCTCCGCCATGCACGAAGCGACGTGAGCATAATGGTGTTGGATTTGTATTAAAGGTATTCCGGAGCTCATCGCATGTTGGGTCGAGAGATAGGATGGGTGTATGTCGGAGATAATCACAGATGGTTGGTGGTTGTATAATATTTTAAAACTCTCGATTACATCCTGGAATGCTTCAAAAGCTTCTTTCGTTTCTAAATCGCCGATGTGTTGACTGATGAAAACATTATTTCCAGAAGTCATTGCGATAGAATTCTTAAGATGTGCGCCAACCGCTAGCATAGGTTTAGCTATCGTGGTTTGAAGACTGATAGGAAGAGGTGCATAACCTCTTGCTCGGCGAATTACTAATTCTCGCCCTAATACAACTCTCACAATTGAATCATCTACGTGTCGTTTAATTGGACGATTGTGGACAAGAAAGATATCGGAGATACCACGCAATCTTTTTATTGCTTCATGTTCATCTGTGCAGATTGGTTCATCAGAAAGATTACCGCTTGTTGCAATAACAGGAAAATCCAGCTCGCGCGTCAATATGTGGTGAAGCGGAGTGTATGGAAGCATGATACCGAGATAGGGGTTGTTGGGAGCGACGGATGGGGAGATTTCCGATTTCCGATTTGTATTCATTAATCTACCGCGAATATCCCTCCGTTTCAGCAAAACTATCGGTGATTCGGGAGAGAGAAGAAGTCGTTCTTCAAGTTCGGAAACTTCACAATAATCTTTTATTACGTAAAGAGACGGATACATAAGTGCAAACGGTTTTTCCTCACGGTGTTTCAATTCTCGCAAACGGCAAATCGCATCGTCGTTGCGTGCATCAACGATAAGATGGAAACCACCGAGTCCTTTAACCGCCGCTATTTTTCCGTCACAAATATAACGAGCAGCATTTTGTAACGCCTCATGCTGAGCGGCTATTATTTTGCCATTTGAGTCCCATAACTCTATATGTGGACCGCACTTAGGACAGGCATTCGGCTGAGCATGAAACCGTCGGTCAAGTGGATTTTCATACTCATGACGGCACTCGTCGCACATTACAAATCGTTTCATCGTAGTATTCTGCCTATCATATGGTAGCGCTTCTATAATAGAGAATCGAGGACCGCAGTTTGTGCAGTTAGTAAAAGGATAAAGATAACGGCGATTTGATTTGTCGAATACTTCTCGGAAACAATCCGGGCAGGTTGCAATATCGGGAAGGACTAAAGTACTAATCTCACCAACATTATTACTATATCGAATTTCGAATGTCTTGAAACCAACCGGGTCAAGGAATGAGAACTCAAAACTCTGTATGAATGAATGTTGTGGTTTTTCTTTTTCAATTCTTAAAAGAAAAATGTCAAGTATTTCTTTTGCACCTTCGACTTCAACGAACACCCCTTGCGTTGAATTTAGAACCCAGCCGGTTAACTTCAGTTCAGTTGCGAGACGGAATATGAATGGGCGGAAGCCGACTCCCTGTACCGCTCCCCGAATTACAATGTGGAGTCGTTTCATTATATTACTTCTGAATGTGTTTCACAATCCAGTCACACCATTCAGAAATACCGGTTACAATGGTGCAGGATGTTTCAAACGTTCTTAACTTCGGATTAATCTGAAGTGCGTTTTGCTTAAGCTGATTGAGATTGCAATTCACATACGGCAGCAGATCAATTTTATTGATGATTAAAGCAGATGCGTTGAGGAACATTCCCGGATATTTCAACGGTTTATCATCTCCCTCGGTTGTGCTGACGATGACAACTTTCATCGCTTCACCCAAATCATAATTTGCAGGACAGACAAGATTGCCAACGTTTTCAATGATAAGAATCTGAATGTTCTGAAGACTTATCTTCTTAAGAGCATCCTGTACGAGCAGTGCATCAAGGTGGCAGCCGCCGCGTGTAACAATCTGAACCACAGGCACATTATACTTCGCAACGCGCTGTGCATCAAAGTCGGTTTGCACATCTCCCTCGATAACAGCTATCCTTATTTTACCGTTGAGGTGTTCCAGTGTTCGTTCAAGAATGCTTGTCTTCCCTGAGCCGGGTGAGCTTACAAGATTAAACGCAAATATTTTTTCTCTATTGAACAGTTCACGATTCATCTCAGCCATCTCATCATTCTTGGCTAATATTTTTCTCTCGATCGTTATAATACTCATCGGATTCCTTTCAATCTTCTAATTCAATCTCAACAATATTTAGTTCATTACCGGTAAGTAATAGGTTATCACTACTGTAGCATTTTGGGCATAAGAAGATACCGTATTCCAATTTGGATGTTTCGCTGCATGAACGACATTGTGCAGTAATCAGGATATACTCAATTTCAATAACTGCGTTTTGAAGTGTCGAACCGTTCTTCAATATGTCAAAACAGAACGTAAGAGAATCAGGGACAACACCCGAAAGTTCACCAATCTTCAATCGGATCCTTTTCACTTTTTCCCCTGCTTCTTTCGGGATATGTTCTTTGACAATCTCAATAATATTTTGGGCAACTGACATTTCATGCATACTGATTTGAAATAAACAATAAGTAAGCCACTCACTTCTCAAAGAGTGTCACAAAATGAATTGATTTTAAAGAAAATTAATAATCCAATGTAAACAATAGATGGTTCTTTCTCAAAGTTGAGATGAGAATGGCAATATCGGTTAAGATGCATCCCAATTGTGAAGGATTTCTTTTGCCCGCTGAATTAAATCTGAAATGGAACTCTGTATAACCGAACTTAAACCCTCTCTCAATTGATAAGGCGGCTCGATCTCAACCGCGAGTATGCGAATATCGGTTGGAAACTTGATCTGCAGCTTTTCGGCAAGCTTCAGAACTTCAGGCAGTCCGCCATAATGTGGAGATACAGCTGTTGCATGTTTGAATTGCTCTGCTGAAAGCTCGAGCACTGTACCGGGTTGATGTTTTTTTGTGACAACAGCATCAAGTATAAGGACTTTTTCATAACCTTGAAGCATATCTAAAAGCTCGAAACTGGCTAATGCTGTTTCGAGAACATCAATGGGTAAATTTTCAATTTGTTTTTTAAGTTCTCTGGCAGCAAGCAAGCCAACACCATCATCGCCAAGTATGTCATTGCCGAGACCGAGAACGAGAATGCTATGATTGCGAATTGTCATGTTTGTAATATAATGGAATTTTTAAAAGAGTACCTCATAATTCGGCAGAGGACTTATTCGCTCGACAAGTCGAGTCGTCGACCATTTGTCTTGATCGCCTTATTTCTGGTGGTTTAGTGGAACTACCTCCCGGCTTTGTTTTTATAGTAGGTCGATCAGTTATGAAGCGATGCCATTGGCAGCTGAGCGACCTATACTTTTATCGTTTAATTTCTTGTATTACTTCACCATTAACATCGTGAATGCGAACCACAAGCGGCATCTGCCCGGGTAGCGTGTGTGTAGCACAACCAAAGCATGGGTCGTATGCGCGGAATGCCATCTCGATTTTATTCAATATCCCATCGGTTACTTGAACACCTTTCTTAATCAATCCCTGAGCAGCTTTCTTAATCGACATTGCGATGGGCGCATAATTGTTTGTCGTTCCAACGATAAGATTAACCTTCTTCAGAATGCCACGCTCATCAGTAACATAATGGTGGGTTAACGTGCCGCGTGGTGCTTCAACGATTCCGACTCCTTCAGTGGGAGTTTCTTTTGGAACCGTTCTGAAATTTGGACTCGTAATTTCAGGATCGTGAACAAGCTCTAATGCCCGCTCGGCAGCGTACAGCAACTCGATGACGCGTGCCCAGTGAGTTGCAAGAGTAGCATGGACAGGTTTACCACCGAGGGTTTTATACATTCGCTCATATTCAGCTTGTGCAAGTGGAGTTGCCATACCATCGGCGGCGTTTAAACGTGATAGCGGCGTCGCTCTATAAATACTGCCTTCATTCCCCTCAACAAATCCTTTCCAGCCAATTTTCTTTAAGAATGGAAATTTTAAATATGTCCATGGTTCAACATGCTCAGCAATATTCTCAACATATTCCTTTGGTGAATATTTAACAAACTCTTTGCCATCACAGTCGACTACTCTAACCTTTCCATCATAGAAGTTTACCCGGTTCTTTTCGTCTACCAAACCCATAGAGTAAATCTTCAGTGAATAAGGATCGCTAAGTATAAGATCAACATATGCTTTATTTTTAAGTACGATATCTTCGAAG
>Ga0315286_10000973_pt1 | contig 25410 bp, 23 predicted proteins | sample YL17G10_0_MG_FD_205038 | JGI IMG/M metagenome (GOLD analysis project Ga0315286, IMG submission 205038) | Sediment microbial communities from Yellowstone Lake, YNP, Wyoming, USA - YL17G10_0 | ecosystem: Environmental > Aquatic > Freshwater > Lake > Sediment | place: USA: Wyoming | collected...
GCCTGTTAGAGCATCAAGATCAAGAATTTTGCTAAGCCTGAAAGATGATTTAGGGAATGTAATCGCCACATCAGGAGAGATAATCACAAGCTCATCTGGAACATTTAGATATACTTTCTATAGGCAGCTGACTCCTGGAGAGTATTCAATTGATGTTGAGTCAACTGATTACACTTTTAGCGGAACAAAATTAATCTCATTAGATATTATGCCTGCTGCTCCCGGAGTTCCTGACGCATCATCTTATCTGTCATTTTCAACTTCTTATCCGTCTACAACAGGAGGGGTGAATATAACTCCGATAATCAATGTTAATGGTGTAGGAGTGCCATCTATTGCTTACAGAGTTTATGAAGATGGTGTTGTGATCAGACAAGCAACAATATCAACATTTGGCTCACAAACCCCTATATCAAGAACTGCATCAGAAGGGCAGCACACATATAAGATTTCAGTTGATACTATCCCAGATGAACAAAATACAGGCAATAATGATTATTCAGTAGCTCTTATATTCCATATCCCTGGCCCAAGCCTGTATGTTTCAGGAATCTCAGTAAATCCTTCAAATGTGGTTGCAGGACAGCAAGTCACTGTGACAGTTTCAGTCAATAACAGCGGAGAGCAAGCAGCTCCAGCAGGATTTAATCTGACATTATATGAAGAGTATTCACAGACACTTATTGAAACAAGAACATCATCAGTTTCAATCAATCCTGGAATAGCGCAAGGTTATGTTTTCACCTGGACAATGCCTGCTAATCAGAACAAGTATTCATTCAAGGCATCTTTGTCAGGATTGCCTGCAAATGTTTGGATCAATGCATACGGTTTGTCCTCTTCTTCAGGAGGAGGCGGCATTGTCTATTCTACACAAGCGGATTTGTTTGCCTATGACTTTAGCGTCAACCCATCTCTTAACGGATCTAATACTATAGTCGCTTATGTCAAAAATTATGGCGGAGACATAGCTGAAAATGTCAATGTAAATTTATATGTCGATAACCAATTGAAAGGAACATCTTCAGGCCACACTATCAATGCATTCCAGTCAGGCATAAGCCCTTCATTTATAGTGCCATTGAATGAAGGTCAGCATGTGATAAAGGTTGTTGCATCAACAACAAGCCCTGATGCAGGATTTAGGCCAAATGAAATAGAGAGAACAGTCACAATATTTGGCACCCGTGTCTCTGATTTGGAGATAATCCCCAACGGAATACAGATAATTAAAAATGGGCAGATAGTTACATCTGGAGTTATCAATGCCGGAAATTTATTTGATATTAATGTTACTATCAAGAACAAGGCAGGATATGTCGCCTCAGATGTTACAGTCAATTATCTGATATTTGGCGAGATAGGGGAAGTAAGCAGAGGAACAATTTTAGATTTAGTAATCAATCCTTCTAGCACAAAAACAGTGTCCTTTAATAATCTAACAATAAGTGAGGGCGGTAATTATCTTATACAGGCAGAAGCAGTTACATCCACTGAGCCAAATGTAAGAACAGGAGATAATTTAGGGGCAAGAGCATTGATAGTTCAGGGATTTGATGTTGCTTTGATTGATCCTTTAGCAGAGGGGACAATAAGCGGAGTTTATACTGTAAAGGCATCTGCATCCCAGACAAATGCAGTCAGCTTCTATTATTCGACAAATGGCGGAACAACTTATACTTTGATAGGAACAGACGCAAATTCAGAAGGCGGCTGGACTGCAGACTTTAACACAAACGCATTCACTTATCAGGCAATTAAATTGAAAGCAAATGCGACCTCTGGCGGAGTGAACAAAGAGAGTGTTATAGACGCGACAATTGACAACAGGGAGAAAATATGCAATGACAATTTGGATAATGATAATGATGGCCAGACTGACTGCTCAGATTCTGACTGCTCAGCAGACACTTACTGCACAAATACTGCTCCGACAATTGTAGGCCCTGTTAGCGGGCATGTTGCAGTCTCTCCACATTCACCTTTTTCAGGGCAGATATATAATCTGACATGCAATGCGACAATCATTGACAATGAGCTGGCTGCAGGGCTGAAAGCTTATTATTATTGGTATAAAAATGGTTCAGCTACTCCTTATGCATCAGGAGTGAAGACAGGGATTGCAAACGGAACAAATACAAAAATCAGCACACTATATGATATTGATTTTGCAGTAGATGATGTATGGAACTGCACAGTTATTCCAAATGACGGGATTGTAAACGGGACACAAAGCAGTGATATGACAATTCCTGCTATTAGCCCAGATTTGGATGGAGATGGAATATTGGATAATAGTGATAATTGCATTAGTAATTATAATCCTGACCAGTTGAACAAAGATGCTCAAGATGGCGGAGATATTTGTGATGTATGTCCATTTGATGCTACTGACTCCTGTGATTATTCAAAGACTGGTGGAGCTTACATAAATACATCCGGCGGAACTGTGAAAAATGCAGATGGCTCTGTTGAGATAATTATCCAAAATGGGACAACCTTCAATGGAGGAAATTCCGGAATGTCCTTCTCAATACAGCAGATATTACAGGGCAGCAATTTCAACGCATCTGCATTCCAAAAAGTCCTGGCTTCATTTGACTTAGGAAATCCAGGAGCGACTTTCAGCAAGCCAGTCACTGTAAGATTCAAGATTAATGTTACAACATTGAATCAATCTGAAATCAACAATATGTTCTTGTGGAGACTGCCTACTGCAGGACCTCCATGGGTCAAACTAGTTCCTACAACAATAAGAGACATGACTAACGGGGCATGCACTCCATCTGACAGAATGTGCTGGGCATTTGCTACAACATCTCAGTTCTCTGAATACGCACTGGTCATAGACTATTGCGTTGATGAAGACGGAGATGGATACGGAACAGATTCATTTGAAACATGTTCAGCTGGTCCTGAGCCTGACTGCAATGATTACCGCTCAGACATCAATCCCGGAATGGAAGAAGTATGCAACGGATATGATGATAACTGCAATGATCTGATTGATGAGAATGACGTCACTCCACCTGAAACATTAAGCACTTATGATTCAGCTGACTGGACAAACCAGGATGTTGCTGTAGATATTGTCTCAAGCGATGAATGCACAGGAGTCATGTCGACAAAATACTGCATCTCTAAGACAGAATGCAATCCAATTAATGATTATTCAGAAACACTTATGATAACTGATGAAGGAATATGGAATGTTTATTATTATTCACAGGACTTTAACGGAAACAATGAAACTGTGAAGAGCACAGTTGTCAAGATTGATAAGACCGCGCCTATAACTGGAAAAGATATCGCACAGACTCAAGAGAATGGATGGTACAATACAGATGTGACTGTATCTCTTCCTGCAGAAGATTCAATGTCTGGAATTGCCGCGACTTATTACTGCGTTGACTCAGACAATACATGCACTCCAGCGACTTCTGGGAATTCAGTATTCTTAGACAGTGCGATTAGTGAAGGAACAAATTATGTAAGCTATTATTCAGTTGACAACGCAGGAAATTCTGAAGAAGTCAACATGACGATTGTCAAAATCGACAAGACTAATCCTATTGTCAGTTTGGATGGATTGGAAACTTATGATGGAGACGGAATCGCTCCTTTGAGATGGAATGGGGAAGATTTAATGTCCGGCGTTGCTTATTATGAAGTTTACAGAAACAATGTCAAGATATTGACTGCTGAAAATACCTCATTTGATGATGAAGGATTGTCAGATGGAGTTAATTACACTTATTATGTAAAGATATATGACAATGCAGGAAACTTTGAAGTCTCACAGTCAACTTCAACAACAGTTGACTTGCTGCCTCCAACTGTTCCAATAATACATAACCTTCCCCAATATACCACTTCCTTGCCAGTCAATGTCGCCTGGGATGCAAGCATTGATGTTGTAAGCGGAGTCAAGAATTATAATTTATACAAAGACGCTCTTGCAGGAATGAACAACGGTTTGATTACTTCCTACAATGATACTGATGTTTCTGACGGAGCAAGTTATGCATACAGCGTTTCAGCAACTGATAATGTAAATCATGAATCCGAAAAATCAGATTTGACAAGCACAACAATTGATACAAAAGCGCCAGTTACTGACTATTTAGTCTCAGGACAGCTTGGAGACAATAGCTGGTGGTACAAAGAAGCGATTGGAGTTTCATTCTCAGTCACTGAAACAAATTCAGGATTGAAGGAAACTTATTACAAGATAAATTCCGGAGCATTTGAGCCTTACATGGGAACATTCAGTCTTGATAATGGATATTACACTGTGACTTACTATTCAGTCGATAATGCAGGAAACATTGAAGATGAAAAATCATTCAATGTCCAGGTTGACAGCGTTGCTCCTCAGACAACTGATGATTCCAGCAATTATAATTTATGGTATAATCATGATGTGACTGTGCAGCTTAGTCCTTCAGACAATCTTGCGCAAATAGCGAGAACATTGTACTGCACCGACACTATTGGAATATGTGTGCCTTCAGAATCCGGAACTTCTGTAATATTATCCAATGAATCCGCGACCAATTACATCAATTATTATTCAGTTGATTATGCAGGAAATGCTGAGACAGTCAAGACATCAAACGCAGTAAAGATTGACAAGACTGCTCCAGTCACAACTGATGATTATGCATTCAATAATATCTGGACAAACTTGCCTATGGTCAATATTGCATTGAGCGCAACAGATGCTCTTTCCTTGGTAAAGGAAATTAAATACTCAATCAATGACGGAGCAGAACAAATTTACAATTCAGCATTGACTTTCAATGCAGACAGCGTGTCAACATTAAGCTACTATTCAGTTGACAATGCAAATAATCCAGAAACTTCAAAGCAAATAATTATCAAGCTTGACAAAACACCTCCAGTGATACAGAATATTACAGTAACGCCTAAGTCATGGGATTCATGCGCTGCAGGCGGATGGTTCTTCTGGCTGATATTCTTTATAGATACAGGAGAGATAAAAGAATATCCAGTCGTGCATGGCTGTGTTGAAGTAAACGCAGACATTGACGCAAGCATCTCTGGATTGCAGGAATATACAATAAAATTATATGATCCTAGCAATAATTTAGTAGCTTCATCAACCAATGAAGGAATCAACTTTAATTTTGTCACAGACATAAATTCATACAAGATTGTAGTTGAAGTCAAGGATAATGCGAATAATTACGGAACAACTGCAATGAACATCTTTGAAGATGATGATGAAGATTATGTTCCTGACAACTTAGATCTTTGCAAGACTATCAAGCTAGCTGTTGATGTGAACAAAGACGGATGTCCTGATCAACCTGGAATTCCAGGACAGGCTTGGGAACAGTGCGTGAATATATACACAGGCTCCGCAGCTTCATCAATATATCCAACTAGTGTGATGAATGTCTTCACTAATCAGACAATTATCAAAGGAGACAAGACTTGGTACGGATTCAATTCAGCAATTGCGAATATCAATGCAATCTCTTACATAACCATGAGACTTGAGGAAAATTCAGTCACTCAATGCTCTCTTGACTTGAAATCAGTTGATTCAACAACTGAGAAAGGAAAGAAAAAGCATATAATAATTGATAAGGATGTAAAAATCAAGGAAGAGAATAAGGATAATAATTATCAGTTACAAGAAACTTGGAAGCTTGACTTGGATGATGGAAGCAAAGTAAGAGCTGAACAGCATTTCAACGGAAACAATGATCAGACAAAGATACATATTACTTATGAGAACAAAGCTCAGGAAAAAGTTTGTTCAGATGTTTGCGATGTAAGCAAGACTACATGTTTAAGTGCAGTGGCTGTCTGCAAGAATAATTGCGGAGTTACAAAGACAAGTTGCTTGAATATTGCAAATGCCTGCAGCTCTCAATGCACTACTGCAAAGAATAGTTGCATTACAAGCTGTGGAAAAGACAATAACTGCAAGAAAACTTGCGAAAGCACAGCAACAAGCTGCAGCAATACATGCAATGCAAAGACAACTGCATGCAACACAGCCTCAGATTCATGCAATAAAGTCTGTGACGATTCAAACAAAGCATGCGATGCCACTGAGAAGACATGCAAAGACACATGCAGAGACGCAAATAATTTCAATATAAAGAATGACTACACTGGACTTAAGACAGTGTCATTGTATGACATTATGAAGCTTGTCGGATACGCATAAATTTAAAACGTCTTTTTTCTTTTATTGTTTGTATTAGGAGACTGAGATGTTAATAGGAATTGTAGGAAAGCCGAATGTCGGGAAATCAACATTTTTCAAAGCAGCGACTCTCGCTGAAGTTCTTATCGCAGATTATCCTTTTGCTACAATAAAGCCAAACAGGGGAGTCGGCTATGTAAAGATTCAATGCATCGATGTTGAATTCAAGACGCAATGCATGCCTAGAGAGGGTTATTGCCTGAATCACTGGAGATTTGTTCCAGTTCAATTGCTTGATGTCGCTGGCTTGGTTCCAGGAGCTCATCAGGGAAAAGGTTTAGGAAATCAATTCCTGGATGATTTGAGGCAGGCTGATGCTTTCATACACATAGTTGATCTGTCTGGAACAACAGACATTGAGGGAAAGAAGACTGAGAATTATGACGTTACCAATGACATAAATTTTCTTGAAGAAGAATTGGACCTATGGTTCCTGGGTTTGCTTGAGAAGACTTGGAAAGCATTTGCAAGAAAAACCCAGGCTGAGAAGATTCCATTCCATGAGGCGATTGTAAAGCAGTTTTCAGGCTTGAAGATAAATGAATTCCAGGTTAAGGAAGCATTGAGGAAAACTGGATTGAATCCTGAAAATCCTTTCGGATGGACCGCAGCGGACTTGCTGACTTTTGCAAAGATCTTGAGAAAAATATCAAAGCCAATGGTTATAGCTGCAAACAAATGCGATGCTCCTAAGGCAAAAGAGAATTTGAAAAAATTAAAAGAAAAATTTCCTGAGTTCATGATAATTCCCTGCTCAGCTGAAGCTGAGCTTGCATTGAGGGAAGCTGCAAGAGACAAGAAAATAAATTATATCTCGGGAGAAAATAAATTTGAGCTTATCGGAGAATTGAATGACAAGCAGAAGAAAGGATTGGAGTTCATTCAGAAAAATATTTTGGACGTTTATTCATCGACGGGAATTCAGGATGTTTTGAACAAATCTGTTTTTGAATTGCTGAAATACATTGCGGTTTTCCCAGCAGGCGTAAACAAGCTTGCGGACAGCAAGGGAAACATCCTTCCTGATTGTTTTCTTCTTCCTGCAGACTCTACAGCCCTGGACTTCGCTTTTGCAGTTCACACAGATTTGGGAAAAAAATTCATCAGGGCAATAAATGCAAAGACGAAAATGATTATAGGAAAAGATTACAAGCTGAAGCACCGGGACGCCTTGGAAATTATCACTTAATTTCCAGGCGCTAGAGATAATTACATGATTCCAATATAACAGAAAAAGAAAGCAAAAGGCAGATTTGCCGCCAGATCTTTGAATCAAACATGTCAATGTTTGCAATAATATTTTTATTATATTAAAAAAGATTTTCAGAATTATCTCAGATATTTTTCTTTCTGGATTAAATTTATATTCTACTTTTTTATCCCTAACCTGAAAATTTCCAAAATTTTATTTTAAAATTCTCTCTTTTTGGAAATTTTCCTGTTGCTTGTAGAAATTGATGATTAAATTGTTCGCCTTTTTCAGCAATTGGACATTTGCCCTTACTTTTTTAATCAACTGGGCGGCTTCCTCAAAAGTGCACCATCTGTAATTCTCATGCTCGTGAGAAATTCGAACTGTCCAGGATTCTGTTTTCGCAAGAAAATAGACTGCGTCTTTTCTGATTAATCTGTTTTCAAATTTGTAGAAATAATGCTGGACTTCCCTGAAATGCGGAAATATCTGCAAATCATATAATCCAGCTTCTTCTCCAGTTTCTCGGTTGATTGTCTGCTCTTCTGTCTCTCCCGGCTCTACTAATCCCTTGACAAAACCCCAGTAAGTGGGATATTTCAACAGCAAGTAATAGGGCTTTCCTTTGTCCATATGGTAGATTATCGCCCCGCAGCTTATCTGATACTGCGTCTTTTGCCTGAAAACCTCCTCTTTGGGCTTTTCTTCAAATTCAATGAGCTTTTTTTCCTTGCCCTTGAACTTCAGAACTCTTTTTTTCATAGGATTATTAATGATTGCAAGGTTTTTATTCTTAACTCTTGAGAATTCTCAATATCTGTACACAACTTTAACATTAATGTTTTCTTTTGACAGGTTTCCGTAAATCATTGTGTTCTTTCCTGCAGGCATCATGAAGTTGACTGAAGAATTCAATGGATTTTTTGGATTGACAGCCAATGAAGTCTCTAGCTGAGATTTGTTTTCTATTGCCTTGTAAGCTTTGCTATTGCATGAAATTACTCTCAATGCATGTGAGTCATCCTGGGGGTAGCTTGTATTATCTATTGGGTTAGTTCTTTGGTCGAATTCATAATTATCTTTAGCACCGTCATTATCAGTATCTATTGTCCTTCTGTCAGTATTTACATCCAAGCTATATTGTGAACACCAATAGTCTGGAACTCCGTCATTGTTAGTGTCTTTTGTGTAATCAATAGGGGGATTTACTGGAGGTGTAACCTGATTATTCTGCTCCTGCTCTCTTTTCTTCCTGTCTTCTTCCTGTTGATTGTAATAAGCCGCCCCAGCAATCAAAACAGTTCCGACCAAGAAGTATGGGCTTTTCAAGATTGATTTCTTTATCTTCTTCTCAGCAGATTTTACATTATAATTTATCTTCTGTGTTTGTTTGTGAGTTGGTTTTACTGTCTGAACTTGTGTAGTTGCTTTTGTTTGAGCTTTCTGAGCCTGGACTGCAGAATATACTGTGGCAGATGAATTGAAAAGCATCAAACCAGCCATTGCATAAGTCATGACTTTCTTTCTTGCATAGTTGAATGTCTCAACAAATGCATTTTCTCCGAGTTTATTGTCTATTGTTTTTGCCATTTTATTTTCTCATATAATCAATCCTTTTGATTGCGTTTTCTGAAGGATTATAGTTGAATGATGCAGGGTAGTACCATCCTGTTTTTGTAACATAACAAGTCCAGTCTGAATACTGTGCATTCCATTTGCAGTCTGAGGAATAAGCTCCGGTTAATGAGCAGTCTACTCCAAGAGTGCAGCTTGCCAGTCTGTTGTCAAAATAAATTGGATAATTGTCAGTCTGATATCCTGAAGAGGCATATTGGACATTATATTCAGTGTTTGAATGCGCAAAATCAAAGAAAGTTGTAGCTGTTTTAGCTGCACTTTTTGTCAAACTATTGAATATGGCTGTTCCGTCAAGTCTTGCTCTTGAATTTATGTCTGAAATTGCTGTCCTGAATTCAAAGGAGTTAAGGACATTGATGCTTACATTCTTTGAATCAGTTAATGATCCATCGCTTGCTGTTACAGTGACTTGATGCATTCCTTGGTCAGAATATCCTGTTTGCTTTGTTGCTGAGTTCATCCATCCAGCATAGCTGTAGGTTATGCTGTCTTCATCTGGATCAGTTGCTGAAGGATTGAGGGTTATCAAATCTCCTTCGTAAGCGTTGATGTCAGCTATTGAGCTTAACACTGGATTTCTGTCGATATTATTCACAGTTATTTTTACATTTTTGCGGTCAGTCAAGCCATGTTCGTCTTGAGCAGTCAAGCTGAAGTAATATATTCCTGATTCAGTGTATGAAGGAGTCCATGAAACTTCTGCAGCATTGTTGTTTATTTTATTTACATTCAATTTTGTTGAGTTTGCTGAATAGGTTATCTGGTCTCCGTCAACATCAGTTGCTGTTATGTTAAATTTCAATTGCTGATTCTCATTTATTACTTGATCTGCAATTGCGATCAAAATAGGATTATGGTTTGTAGGAGTTATTCCGCTTACAGTTATGTTAAATTCTTGTGTGGCGTTTAATGAACCGTCGCTTACACTTATTTTTACGTAGTTTATTCCTACCTGGGCAGTTGTTGGAGTCCATGTCAATGTTCCGGTGTTCATTGTCATTCCAGTTGGTCCAATTATCAAATCTTCACTTGCTATGCCGTCCCCATCAGGGTCTGAAGCGGCGATATCATAGGTGTAAAGCTGGCCTTCAGTTGCAGTTGTAATAGGAGAAACATCTATTGTTGGAGCTCTGTTAATATTATTTACTGTAACATTCCAATATTGTGAGGCAGTCAATTGGCTGTCTGAAACAATCACGGTAACATTATGATTTCCTTCTGAAAAGAAGTCTGGGATGTATGTCCAGTTTTGATTGGTTGACTGCTGAACACTGTCAAGCTTCCATAAATATGTCAAGGTATCATTCTCAGCGTCTGCAGGAATTATGCTGAACTGCAGAGTTGAATTCTCATTTACAGAAGGATTGTCTGAAGGTGAATAAGACACGATGCTTGGAGCAGTATTTGTGCCGCTTATTGTTCCGTTTACAGAAACATTCCAAGAGTAAGTCTCATTTATTTCATACAATTGGATTATTGCTTTTACTGTATAGTTTCCTTCTGTGTTGAAGATTTTGCTGAATGAGCTTGAGCCTCTGCTTCCAACTTGCTCAGTATCGTTGATATACCAATAAACAGTTGAATTGTCGCTTTCATTGACTTTAACGACATTGAAATTAACATTATTTCCGGCATTTATTGCTGAGCCAGTTTTTGGATTGTAATCTGTAGTCATATTTGAGAATTTATCTACATCTTTTGTAATCTGGATTATTGAGACTCTGTTGAAATAATCCGTGCTCGTGCTGATGCTTCTCATTATTGAAGTAGGGGTAGATCTGTATAGATTGGAATAAGCGCATACTGAATAGCATCCTGTTCCAGGAATATTATTCCATTTGGTGCATGGAGTCAAATCATCAACGTAATTAACCTGGCCAAGGCTAGGATCAGCGCAGTTGGCTCCAGAGTAATATAAGCTTCCTGAAGAACCTGAGTCATATTCATCCATTAATTCTCCGAACGTGTGCCCGCCCATCTCGTGCATGAATAGGTTTCCTGCCAAAACAGTGTCTATTCCGCCCATTGCTACAGTAGGTCCACCATAACCGCAATAGCCGACATTATTTACCATGATATAGGTTTTGTCAGTAGGGCAGTTTGACTGTGCAAGAGCTTTTGCAGCAGCTGTTGAACATGAACAGCTTGTGCAGCTCAAATCAGCTGACTGGTTGACATATCTTATATTGAACATTGTAGAATAATTTGAATATGGCTCTTTAGAATACAAGACACCAACTATGGTCAAAGCATCATCTCTTAGTTTGTCCATCTGATCAACAGTATATCCGCTTCCGACTATGGTGATATCCGCCCTGTTTTCTGAAGGGCCTGTTTCCTGGATTATGGTGCAGTTTGTAGCGGCTGAAACAACTGAAAGCAATGCTAAAAAAATGAAAAAAATCATTCCGATCAGGGTTATTTTTAAAGTTTTCATTTTTTTATCCGAATATGTAATAAAATACTCCTTTTATTACCTCAACTAGCTGAAGGAAAATTGATTTCTTTCCTTCATTGGAATTAGTGTTGGTGCTAGAAGAATAATTACTCTTGAATGTATTGTTCTGAGTAGCTTGATATTCAATTACGACTTCTTCGCTTTGTTCGTAGTTTCTCTCTTCTCCATAGACTGAAATAGCAAACTGCTTGAAGTTCATGTTCGTGCGATTAAGGACTATTCTGTTTGAAGGGCAGGTTATCTCTATTCTTTCAAGTGCTTTGAAGTAAGGGATTATTACTGCGAAATCAACATCATTCAATTCTTGTATTGTTCCAGTCATGTCTCCGCTATATGGATTGATTATATCCTCAAAACGCTTGTTTTCAACATAGAATGAAGTCTCAAAGATTTGTTCGTTCTTGTCAGAGGCTTTCAAAAGGCATTTGTCAAGCCGGACATTTGCGTCTTCGGCAAAAGGCATATAGAATCCATTTCCAAGGGCCATTTCTTTTACAGTGACTTGATTGTTGTTATAGTTCAAAGTCATGAAGATAAGGCCTTGCTGATTGTCAGCTTGAACAGTTGAGAGAAAGCTTAAACTAGCCAAAATCAATAGAGCTGCAATGATTATTTTTTTTATCATTTTTTAACAACCTTTTAGGTCCTCTTTTGTTACTATCGAATAGTAACAATTCTTTATAAATCTTTCGATTTGGCCCCTTTAGGTCTGTTTTTATTGCATCTTTTTGATAAGCTGCCTTGCCTCATTTTTCTAAATTCGCTCTTTTATTTATTACTTTCTTTTTATCAAGATTTTTAAACCCAGTAATGTCTTCTAGCACATGAAAAAAGAGATAAAAGCGGGGAAGAAAATATGCCCATAAGATATTTTGACGCTCCAGATATTAGGACGCAGGTTGAGCATATCAAGAACAAGTTGGGAATGCATCATGTTGATTTGAGCAAAGTCGCATGTTTCAGGAGCAAAGGCTCTGGAACAAGAAACACCATCGCAAGATGCCATGGCCTGAGCAAAGTCATGCAGCTTGGCATGAGCATAGACGCTTTTTATGTTATTGAGGTAATTTCAGAAAAATTTGACCGAATGCCGGAGGAAGAAAGGACAAAGACTTTGATTCATGAGCTGATGCATATCCCCAAGAATTTTGGGGGCGGCTTCAGGCATCATGATTTTGTCAAAAGAAAAAACGTCGATATGCTGTATAGAGAATATATGCGGATCTAAATTTTATAAAGGGTAAAAACTCAAGGCAAACATTGACATGTTTGCTCAAGACTTCAGGCAAATATCAATTTGCCCTTCTACCCTGCTTATTTTACCTTATAAAATGAAGAATGAAATTATTGGTGTTTCATACATTCTTCATGATAATCGCAGTACTGGCATTCCCAATCCTGAATTTCTGGAGGGACTGGCGGAAGAATGTTATTGTCAATCATATGCTTCAGGATGTGGAAATCCTCCATCAGTTCTTTTGCTTTTTTCTCGTCGTATTCAATCTTGAATTCCTTCAAATCCTGATTATCCTTGTTCTCATATATCAGAATGCCGTCTTTTATCTTGAAGTAATGCAGGTACAGCTGGAGCTGGCAGATGTGCTCTTTCTTCGGGTTATCCAGGCATTTGAATCCGTATGAATTTATGCTCTTTATTTCTACAACCGCTGGCTTGTCATTCATGTTCACTATGGCGTCTGCTCTTCCATGGATTATTTCCTGGGCTGGAATTGTTATTTCAGTCGCTTTTACTAATCCCAGCGAAAATAGCACAGACATTATTCTCATGTGAGTGTAGTCTCCATGATCCATCAGCCTGAGGACTCTTGCGTCCTTTGCCTTTCTAGGCAGTTTTTTCCAGGAATAGTAAATTGCCCTCGCGCACTTTCCGGCTTCGCTTATGTAGAAGTAATTTCTGTCTTTTTCAGTCTGATGAGCAAGATAGAAATTGTCAATCTGTTCCTTTAGCATACCCTAAATATAGCTGAAGTATTGAAAAACCTTTCGCATCCCCTGTTCCCGTCGGCAAAAATCCCCGACGGGGATTTTTGTCACTCACTAATAACTTCGTCGGTGAAAGAAACATTTATATATCTCTTTTGGGGTGTATTAGTAATGATCTTATTATGTCAGAAATGGAAACATTTCTGCGCCAAAGAAACAGTTTAGTTTCTTGGGCCCTAAAAAGCCGAAGCTTTTTTTGGCATCCTAAAAACCAAGATATTGGTTTTTTGATTGATCGGATTTGAAAGGAGGTTAAGGGTATAAAATGGGAAGCATTCTTGTAAAGAACGCAATTAAAAGAAAGCCAGGCTATCTATACTACGTAGACGGAAAAGGAAATGTCTGTGAAGCAAAGATGGCCAGAGGCGGAAAGAAGAAAAAAAAGAAGTAAAATTCTTTTTGGAATCTTTCAATTTTTATTTTATTTTTGCCTTATTCTTTTTATTTTTTTATTGCATGACTCTGGTCTCGTAAAATCTTAAAAAGTGCGGATTTCTTAGTATAATATGAAGAATTTATTTTGCCTTGGAATAGAGTCAACAGCGCACACTTTCGGCATTGCAGTCATCGACGATAAAGGCAATGTTTTATCCAATGTTTCTGATACTTACAAGACTGAAAAAGGGGGAATAATTCCTGTGCAGGCGGCTGAACATCATGTGATGGTTAAGGATCAGCTTCTTCAGCTTGCCCTTGAGAATGCCAAACTTGATTTGAAAGATATTGATTTGATTTCTTACAGCAAAAGCCCAGGACTAGCTCCTTGCTTGAAGAGAGGATTGGAGTTTGCAAAGGAATTGGCTGAGAAGACTAAGAAGCCATTGATTGGCGTGAATCATTGCATAGCACATTTGGAGATTGGAAGAATAAAAACTGAAGCGAAAGACCCTGTCTTGCTTTACGCATCCGGAGCGAATACTCAGATAATTGCCTATGCCTCGGGAAAATACAGGATTTTCGGAGAGACCCTGGATGTTGGAGTTGGAAATTTTATTGATACTTTTGCGAGGACTGCAGGATTGGGATTTCCCGGAGGCCCGAAAATTGCCGAGCTTTCTGAGAAATCTGACAAGAAGTTGATTGAATTGCCTTATTCAGTGAAGGGGATGGATGTTGCTTTTGCAGGATTGCTGACTAATCTTCAGCAAAAACTAAATTCTGGAAAATATAAGCTGGAAGATTTATCCTATTCGCTGCAGGAGACTGCATTTGCCATGCTTCTTGAAGTAGCTGAACGGGCAATGGCTCATCTTGGAAAGAAAGAGCTTCTCCTGGGAGGAGGAGTTTCATGCAATAAAAGGCTGCAGGAGATGGCACAGATAATGTGCAAGGAAAGAGGAGCAAAGTTTTTCTGCCCTGAAAGGCAATTTCTTGTAGACAATGCAGCGATGATTGCATGGCTTGGGATATTGATGCATAAAGCCGGAAACAAAACAATTTTGGAGAAAGCAGACTTTGATCCTTCAGAAAGGACAGATGATGTTTCTGTAAACTGGAGAAAATGAAGCAAATCAATTTATTTTATTCAGAACATTCTGAAAAGTATATAATCAATGAAAAAAGGGAATTTACTTCGCAGGTTCCAGGGGAAAATGTAAAGAAAACCCTCGAAGATGCATTGAAATTCATATCAGATAAATATCCAAAAAGAAAGCTTTTTCTTGAGATGAAAATTCCAGAAAAAGACCAGGAATTTGTTAAAAATTACTTCTCGGACAGCAAAAATATAGATTATAGATTCAAATGAAAACCAAAAAAACCTAAAAAGTTTTTAGTGCCAAAAGATTGATTGCAATCTTTGGATCCAGGAAATCCCAGATCTCCTTGGTGTTCAGAAATTCTTGATTTCTGACAACTAATTGTTTTAGAAAGCTTTTTAAAGAGACTGTTTCTTCTAATTTTACCGATGACTTATAGGAGGTAAGAATGGATTCTTATCAAATCGTAGAAATCGCAAGAAAAACAGGCAAAATTGAAAAAGGAACAAATGAAGTAACAAAAGCAATAGAGAGAGCGACAGCTAAATTAGTTGTTGTTGCAGAAGATGTCAATCCGAAGGAAATAATTCAACATCTTCCTGTATTATGCAAGGAAAAGAATATTCCATGCGTAATGGTTGACTCAAGAAAGAAACTTGGAATATCCGCGGGATTGAATGTTCCGGCCGCAAGCATTGCCATAATTGAAGCTGGAGAAGCAGCTGCTGAGATTTCTAAACCAGAAAAGAAAAAATAACTCATAAGGAGTTTTAACAATGCCTGAAGAACAAGTACCAAAAGAACAAACTCAAAGAGAAGCGCAGAAGGAAGCGAAAGAAGCGAGGAGATCAGAAAACCTTTTCCCTGCTGTTGTTGAAGAGATTATAGGAAGAACAGGATTCAGAGGGGAAATCACACAAGTCAAAGCTCATATTCTACAGGGTCCAGACAAGGGAAAAAGCATAAGAAGAAATGTCAAGGGGCCAGTAAGATTAAAGGATGTTCTTGTTCTGAGAGAGACTCAGATTGAAGCTAGAAAGATAAGAACAAAGGTCATGAAAGGAGCATTCACTTAAGATGGCAAAAATAACCTTTCAAGCTGCCAAAATTTTGACAAATTTAGTCATAATGAAAGGAGCATTCACTTAAGATGGCCAAGTGCAGTTTATGCAACAGTCAGATAACCCAGGGAAGGGGAATAATTTATGTTGAAATGTCCGGCAGAATAATGAATTTCTGCTCAAGCAAGTGCAGAAAGAATTATCACATGGGCAGAGTCGCCAAGAAGCTGAAGTGGATATCAAAAGCTGAAGAACAGGAGTAATTCTAACACCAAAAAAATGAAATCTACACAAAAACACGCATTTTTAGGGTGCATGAAAATTCAACAGAATTTTCTGCACAGCAAATCAAGGATTTTCATGTGCTCAGAAATGGGGGTACATTTCTGACATGGGAGAAAAAGATATTTCTAAGATGAATTTAGGCCAGCTGATAGCTGAACTGAATAGCACTCGCGACAGCATAAAATCTTCTTTTAAGATTAAGGATGGAGACCCAAACGCTGAAAAGATTATGTCAAAAAGGGATGAATTAATAAAATATGAAAAAAACATTTATGCTCAATTAGACAAATTGGGGGATCAATATAATTCTCCCAAGCCTGAGCGAGTCTTCAGAGAGTAATTCTATTTTTCGTTAACTTTTTAACTTGCTTTTTCTATCTTTAATCTATGGCCAAAGAAACACATATGTTCCTAGGGCCAAGGAAATTATCAAATTTCCTGGAGCCTTAAAAGTAGCGACTTTTACGGCCCTAAAATCAAGGAGATTTTATGGCAATCAGACAGCCCATAATAACTGTAGTCGGTCATGTTGACCACGGAAAAACGACTATTCTAGATGCAATAAGGTCAACTGCAGTTGCTTCAAAAGAGGCTGGCGGAATAACCCAGAAGATTTCCTTCACTTCATTTCCATTTGCTTATTTAAAAGAGAAGTGCAAAGACCTTCTTGATTCATTCAAGATTAAGCTGGAGATTCCAGGATTTCTGTTTATTGACACTCCAGGGCATGCTGCATTCACTAATCTGAGAAAAAGAGGCGGAGCTCTTGCTGATATGGCAATATTAGTCATTGACATAAATGAGGGAATAATGCCTCAGACAGAAGAGAGCATTGAAATTCTCAAGGCAAACAAAATCCCATTCATAGTCGCGCTGAACAAAATAGACTCAATTGCAGGCTGGAAGAAAATGTCAGACAATCTGAAAGAAGATATTGAAATGCAGGCTGCATTCACAAAAAAACATTTTGAGGATAAATTCTACAGGCTCCTGGGTTCTTTATCAAATTATGGATTTGATTCTGAATTATTTTACAGGATAAATGATTTCACAAAGCAGATTGCATTAGTTCCCTGTTCAGGAAAGAAGGGAGAGGGAATAAATGAACTGCTTGTAATGCTTGCTGGATTGTCCCAGAGATTTTTGAAAGGCAGATTAGAAGTTGGAAAAGAAGCGAAAGGAACTGTTCTTGAAGTGAAAAAGGATAGGGATGTCCTGTATTTAGAGTCTATTCTGTATGATGGTCATCTGAAGGTTAATGATACTATTGTTATCGGCGGATTGGAAAAGCCTTTTGTCACAAAAATCAGAGCTTTGTTTGAGGCATTGCCTCTGGCAAAAGGATTCAAGAATGTTCAGAATGTTTCTGCAGCCGCAGGAATAAGGATGCAAGTTCCTGAAGCGCAGCAAGCCCTGCCTGGAATGCCTTTCGTCTGCATGAAAGACATTAAATCAGCCTCAGAGGAAGTCCAGAAGGAAATTACCGAGGCTGTAAAGACAGACAAGGAAGGAATTATAGTCAAGGCTGATTCCCTGGGAAGCTTGGAAGCTCTTCTTTATCTTTTGAAGAAAAATAAAATAAAGATTGCAAGAGCAGGAATTGGGGACATAACCAAGATAGATGTAATGTCCGCAACTGCAAATCTTAAAGAAAAGCCATTGGACGCAATTGTTTTAGGATTCAATGTAAGCATTTCTGAAGAGGCAAAGACAGAAGAGAAAATAAAACTGCTTGCCAATGAGGTCATCTACAAATTAATTGAGGATTTTGAAGCGTGGAGAGTTGAGAAGGCAAAGGAGATTGAGAGGGGAACGCTTGCTGAATTGACAATGCCCTGCAAAATAAAAGTTTTGAAATATGTTTTCAGGCAGAGCAAGCCGGCCATATTCGGAGTCAAGGTGGAAGGCGGATTTTTGATGAAAGATGTGCAATTAATCAATGAAAACGGAGAAACTGTCGACAGAGTGAAGAATATACAGAGCCAGAAAAAATCAGTTGAAAAGTCAAAGAAAGGAGAAGAAGTGGCTATTTCAATGCCAAACATAACCTATGGAAGGCAGGTCAGAGAGGGAGAAGTATTATATTCAAACGTCAATGAGACTGAATTCAAAAAGCTTAAGGAGAGCAAGAAACTTTTAAATAGCGATGAAATAACAATATTGCAGGAGATTGCGTCAATAAAAAGAAAAGAGAAATCTACATGGGGAATATAACATGGCCAAAAAATTTGATAATTTTCTTGGCCCTAAAAATCGGAGATTTTCATGAAAATAAAAGCTAATAGCACACTTGAAGACATTCTAGGAATAGCCGGGTTGGCGATTGTAGCAGGTGGAATATATGTTGACATGCATGTGTTTAATGGTAATGGCTCAGCAGGATTTTCAGGCGGATTATTATGCTCAGGAGCCATAGGCTATATGTACTCAAAAATTGTATATGACAAAAAGGATTAGGGCTAGAAACATTTAAAATACCTCTTTTTTTATAGATTATATTAACACTAATAAACAATGGCCAAAAAAACCGAAAGGTTTTTAGGGCCCTAAAAGCATCAGCTTTTAAGGACCAGAAAATTTGATAATTTTCTTGGCCCTAAAAATTTAGTAATATAAAGGAAAATTTTTATGGCGTTTAAATTTGAGATAGGACATGGAAAAAGGACAGCTCATCTAGAAGCTGAATCAGAATCAATTATCGGAAAAAAGCTTGGCGATAAGATTTCCGGAGAGGAAATTTCTTCTAACTTGAGCGGCTATGAGCTCCAGATTACAGGAGCATCAGACAAGGCCGGCTTTGCGTCAAAGAAAGATCTTGACGGAACCGGGCTGAAGAGAATCATGGTAACAAAAGGATTTGCCTTGCACAAGCTGAAGAAAAAGAAAAAAACAGCAAGAAGAAAGAAAGTCAAGAAAGGCTTGAAATTAAGAAGGACATTGAGGGGAAATACCATCTCCTCAGACATGGTTCAGATAAATCTCAAGGTTTTGAAGGAAGGAAGCACAAAATTTGATGAAGTATTCCCTCCAAAGCAGAAAGAAGTGAAAGCAGCTGCTCAGCCAGCTGCATAATTCTAGATTTTCATTGAAGAAAATTGATTCTACTGAAGATTTGGCTGCTGAAGAGATTAGCATGGCCAAAAGGGAAGAGCGCAATGTTCTTCGTGAAAAGATTTACTAAATTTGATAATTTTTTCTAGGAAAGTTTTAAAAGAAGCTTATTTCTTTGAATATTAATGGCATTGCTAGAAACTAGAGAGTTTCTGGCATCCTAAAAATTCGGAGAAATTTTGATGATTACTAAACAACCAGTATTGAATATCGGAATGGTCGGACACATTGACCATGGAAAGACAACCCTCTTGCAGAGGCTGACTGGAAAGTTCACGGACACTCATTCTGAAGAATTGAAGCGTGGGATTACCATTAAACTGGGCTATGCCGATGTAATCATAAGAAAATGCAAAGAATGCAGCTTTTTGACTAGAGAAAAGAAATGCCCTAAATGCGAAGGAGAGACTGAAGAGATTGAATACGTAAGTTTTGTTGATGTTCCAGGGCACGAAATGCTCATGGCGACAATGCTTTCAGGGGCAAGCATAATTGATGCTGCTCTTTTGGTTATCGCAGCAAATGAACCTTGCCCAAGGCCTCAGACAAAGGAGCATTTGGTCGCTTTGCAGGCAAAAGGACTCAAAGAAATAATCATCATCCAGAATAAAGTTGATTTAGTTAACAAAGAGGGAGCTTTGAAAAGTTACAATGAGATAAAGGACTTTGTCAAAGGAACTGTCGCTGAAAATTCTCCAATTATTCCTGTATCCGCTCAACAGGGCGTGAATATTGAATTGATTTATGATGCAATAACTAAACTGTCTTTTCCTCAAAGAGATACTGCAAGCAAACCTATTTTTTTAGTTGCAAGATCATTTGATATCAATAAGCCGGGAACAGAATCCCAGAATCTTGGCGGAGGAGTTCTTGGAGGGACATTGAAGCAGGGAATTTTAAGAGTTGGAGATAAAATAGACATCAAGCCGGGAATGACAATAAAGAAACACGATAAGACAGAATATCTTCCTATTCAAACTACCATACTCAGCATGCAATCAGGAAATAATAATCTGATTGAAGCTATCCCTTCAGGAAGCTTGGCAATACAGACAGAGCTTGATCCATTAATGACCAAATCAGATAACTTGGCTGGCTGCGTTGCAGGATTAGCTGGACAGACTCCTGACGCTTCAAACTCATTAAAGCTTAGAACATCTTTGTTCAATGAAATTTTGGGAGTTGAGAAGAAGCAGGCAGTCGATGCCATAAAAACCAATGAGCCTCTGCTGTTATCTGTAAACACAACCATCAGCCTGGGAACAGTCGTAAAAATAAAAGGTCATGATATCGAATTAATTCTTAAAATCCCAGTTGTTGCCTTGAAAGGGTCTAAAGTCGGAATGGCCAGGAACATTTCAGGCCATTGGAGGCTTATAGGCTATGGGGAAATTGATTAAGCAAATAGATTCTCAATCTCAATTAAGCTTAAAACTCATCTTTTCATCTTATTCTCATGGCTGGCCTGGATGAAATAATGAGCAAAGAGGACCTTGTCCTTAAAGGGTTCAAAAAGACAGGATCCCCAGATTATCTCTACAAGCTTATAGACGGAAAATTTGTGTTTTATCAAAAGCAGGAGAACGGCAAGGATTACCAGAGGATAAATGCGCATTCCGCTTTTCCTACAAAGACAGCGCAAAAAATGCATTATCTCTAAAAGAAATGTTTTTAAAGCTAAAAACCGATTTTATACTATAAACTTACTAAAACGAGGTTAATAAAAAACATAACATGACAGAAGGAAGATGCATGAAATGCAAAAAGCAAGTTGAGATAAAGAACGCCGAAGACACAACCATACAGGGAAAAGCAGGAACATTAGCTGCTATACACGGCGTTTGCCCAGACTGCGGAACAAAAGTATTCAGAATAGTCGGAAAGAAGAAATAGTTCTGAACTGCTTTTATAGGTAATTTTGTTAGACAATTCTAGAAATGAAAATCGGAGAAATCATCTTAGGAATAGTAATTTTGGCCATTTTAACTATGGCAATCTTCTTTAAAGATAAGATTATCTCTACTCTTCCAGGAGTCTGGAATACTTATTACACGGCTATACTCCTTATAGTTGGCGTATTCCTTCTTGTTTACGGCGCAATAAGGCTTGGCACTTTAATCAGACACGGCCAGTATCCCTAAGTTCTTAGATTTTAGAAAAATGCAAGTATATATCAAAATTGAATTATATTCTCTGTCAAGGTTATAGTAGTTTATATTGTGCTGCTCGCAAAATGTCAATTTAGAAGATATAATCACAATCCCAGTTTCAATAAATCTCTTATGTCTTCAATTTCAAAGTCTGCTCCGCTCAATCCTTTTTCAGTTTTCTTTATGTCTCCGTATCTTGCAAGGCAGGTTTTTATTCCAAGAGATTTTGCTGTCTTTATGTCCCTTTCAACTCTGTCTCCTATCATCAATGCCTCTTCTGGCTTAATCTTCAATGCATTCAGCGCAGCCCTGTATGGGGCAGTTGATGTTTTCTGCTTCCTTACATCAGCGGCTGTGATGACCAAATCAAAGAAGTCTTCAAGCTTCATGCTGACCATCCTTAGCCATGCCTGCAGTCTTGGTGCGTCTGTTATGACTGCAAGAGTATATTTCTTTTTCAGCTGAATCAAAGTTGGAATGACCCCTGGATAAGGCATAAGATAAAATTCCCTTATCTTTCTGTAGGCGATAACCCCGTGGACCAAAATCTTGTAATCTATTTTCTTGTCTATCTCAAGAAATTTTTGGAATATCTGCTGGTATTCAATCCCGTATTTATCATAAAGTTCATATAATTTCTTCAATGCATCTTCTCTTTTCATGTTCAGTCCGGCTGCAATCATTGCATCAATAGCCGCTTCGCATGATTTATGCTTCATTGTCATAAAATCAATAAGTGTTCCATCAATATCGAAAAGAATCGCTTTAATCATGATATCAAATATTCTTGGAAACTTAAAAACCTTTTGAACTAATGATTACTTCTAATTTATCGCTTTTTGCAAGTTCATATTTTATAATTGTATAAGCACTTTTTAAGAATTATTCTCTTTTCTTTTGATGATTATTCAGCCTCAACTTCCTCGCCTTCATCATCTTTCTGGACCTTGACAACAGAAGTGACTTTATTGTCATCTGAAGCCTTTATGATCTTGACTCCCTGAGTATTCCTTGACATCTCTCTGATATCTTTCATTGAAACACGGATGACAATGCCTTTAGCGGTTGTTACAATAACTGAGTCTTTGTCATCAACCATCTCTATTCCCACAACTTTTCCGTTTCTGTCCGATGTCGCGATGTTGATTACTCCCTTGCATGCTCTTCCAGTCAATCTATAATCCTCTATTGTTGTTCTTTTTCCAAATCCATTTTCTGTTACAGTTAATATTGTAAGATCTTTTGTTTTTGCAGGATCAATCACAGTGACTCCTACAACAATATCCTCTTTCTCTAGTTTTATTCCAGTAACGCCGTAGGCGTTTCTCCCCATTTCTCTGACTTCAGACGCTTTGAATCTGATTGCATTGCCTTCTTTTGTAGCTAAAATGAGCTCTTCATTTCCATTTATCAATTCAACATCAATAAGTTTGTCTCCATTGAGATTGATGGCATTGACTCCGCCTTTTCTCGGATTTGAAAACATATCCATATTTACTCTCTTGATTATTCCTTTCTGAGTTACCATTACTAAACTTCCTTTGAATTCCTTAACAGCCATTACTGTTGTTATTTCATCCTGTATATTCAGGATATTGATAATTGCTTTTCCTTTTCCATATCTTGCGACTTCAGGAATCTCATAAGCTTTGAGCCAATATAATCTTCCGCCTTTTGTGAATAGCAATAGATTATCATGTGTTGAGCAGGTTATCATCTGTTTTACAAAGTCCCCTGTAGCAAGATCTGCTCCGACAACGCCTTTTCCGCCTCTTTTCTGCTCTTTGTAAGCTTTTATGTCCATTCTCTTGACATATCCTTTTGAGGTTATTGTAAGAATAACATCTTTTTTCGCAACAAGATCTTTCTCTGTGAATTCCTTGACTCTTTCAAAGATTGCAGTAGCCCTATTATCTCCATAGACTCTTCTTAATTCCATTAATTCTTTTCTTATTAGCTCAAGAATATCTTTAGGACTGTCAATTATTTTCTGCAGATCTTTTATAGTAATCTTTAGTTTGTCATTTTCTTCTTTTAGCTTTTCTACCTCGAGATGAGTGAGTTTTGATAACTTCATCTCTAGAATTGCTTCTGCCTGCTTTTTTGAAAGCTTTAATTTATCTTGCAAGCTTTCTAATGCTACTGTAGTATTTGCGGATTTTTTAATTAAGTTTATCAAGAAGTCAACATCTTTCAAAGCAGTCATCAATCCTTCTGTTAAATGCTGTCTGTCAGTTGCAACTTTTAAATCATATTTTGTTCTTTTTAGGACAATATCTTGCCTGTGTTTTACATAAGTCTCCACAATTTCTTTTAGATTAAGTAGCTTTGGCATTCCTCTGACAAGAGCAAGCAAGATTCCGTCAAATTTGGTCTGGAAGTTTGTATAATTTAACAGAGAATTTACTGTGAATTGCGGATTGGCCTCTTTTCTTAATTCAAGAACAACCCTTATTTTTCCTTTTGCTGATTCATCTCTTATATCTGAGATGTCAGGCAGTTTCTTGTTCTTCATCAATTCAGCGATTGTTTTTATCAGTTCAGCTTTGTTAACTTGATAAGGCAGTTCAGTTAGGATAAGCGCATCTTTTGATTTTATCTTTTCTGTTGTGAATTTTCCTTTTATTATGAAAGAGCCCTTTCCAGTCAAGTATAAATCAGAGATTCCTGCCCTTGATATCTGTCCACCTGTTGGAAAGTCAGGCCCCTGTATAATATCAATCATTCTTTCAATCTTAATCTCTGGATTTTCAATATAAGCAATAATCGTGTTAGTTACATCAGTTAAATTGTGGGGAGGAATATTTGTTGTCATTCCAACTGCAATTCCCTGAGCTCCATTCAATAAAAGATTAGGAAGTTTTCCAGGAAGAATTTCTGGTTCTTCCATTGAATTATCAAAGTTTGGAAGCATTTTTACAGTCTCTTTGTCAAGATCAGAAAGCAGTTCAGTAGAGATTTTAGCGAGCTTCGCTTCAGTATATCTCATGGCTGCGGCAGGATCTCCGTCAACTGATCCAAAGTTTCCCTGCCCATGTATCAAAGGGTATCTTAATGAGAAATCTTGGGCCATTCTTACCAAAGTGTCATAGATAGCGACATCTCCATGAGGATGGAACTTGCCCATTGTATCTCCTACGATTCTTGCGGATTTTCTTGTTGGCTTTTCAGGCTGCAATCCCATTAAATCCATTGAATAAAGAATTCTTCTTTGAACAGGCTTTAATCCATCTTCTGCGGAAGGCAGGGCTCTTGCTACAATGACTGACATGGCATAGTCTATGTATGCTTTCTTCATCTCATCTGAGATTTCAGAATCAATCACGCCTTTTTCATTAAGGTTCTTGAATTCTGCGACAGGAATTACTGCTTTTGGCGCTTCCTGCTTTTTTTGTTCTTCTTCTGCCATTTTTTAGTTTTAATCATTACTTGCCGGCATCATTTACTTTTTTCTTTATCTGTCAATTCAGCATTGCCGATGCAGTCCTGTATCTTCTCATAAACTGTCTTATTTTCCGATTTCATTTTTTATTTACCCTCTTATCTGCTTTGTTCTTTAGCTCATCATTATACCATGATTTGAATCCCCATACTGCAATTAATGCGAAGACTATATACTGCATCATGAAAAAATACTGCTGGGTTATCAAGCCATATATTATCCATAGAGCATCTCCAATCACCCATAATACAAATCCCCATTTGTTCTTCAAAACATTCATGATTCCACCAATTATTCCAATAACTGCGCTTATGATTTCTAATTCTAGTGCCATGTTTATTTTAACT
>Ga0315286_10000974_pt1 | contig 25392 bp, 24 predicted proteins | sample YL17G10_0_MG_FD_205038 | JGI IMG/M metagenome (GOLD analysis project Ga0315286, IMG submission 205038) | Sediment microbial communities from Yellowstone Lake, YNP, Wyoming, USA - YL17G10_0 | ecosystem: Environmental > Aquatic > Freshwater > Lake > Sediment | place: USA: Wyoming | collected...
CGTCCAGACCGTCGAAGAGGTTGATTGCGTTTGCCGCGCCCACGATCCAGAGCACCGTCACCATGCCGCCCATCACGCCTAGGTCGAGGGCGCCCCCACCGGGCAGCCCCAATACGGAGAACCACCATCCCCCGTAGACGATCAGCGCGGCCGCGGCGAACTCCACCAACAGTTTCTTGGCCACCGAGACGCCGACTATGTCGTCCACCAGCCCCACAGTGAAGACCATCCCGGTCGCAACGAACAGCGCGACCAACTCGGCCTTCGAGACCCGCCCCCCCCAGGTGGTCCACTTCATCAACGCCACGGAGCCCGCGCCGAAGGCGACCCCGATAGCGATGGCAACCCCGCCGAGGCGCGGCACTGCACCACCATGGAACTTCCGCCCGCCGGGATAGTCCACCGCCCGCACCGCAAACGCGATCTTGGCCGCGAACGGCACCATCGCCGCGGTCACCACGCCGGCGATCGCCGCGGCGAGACCCGCAAAAAGGGCAACCTCAAGCATCTTCAAGCCCCGGCATCTGTTTCCACTCTAGCACCCCAGTTGAGGTAGGAACCCGCGAAGCTCGCGATCCCACGTGTCCATGGTGCCTTGCCTGCTGAAAAACTCCTGGTAGACCCGATGACAGCGTCGCTGCAACTCCACAAGCTTGTCCCTGCTGCTACTCAGGTCGCACAGCTCCCGCCCCACCTCCAGTGCTGAGTCCGCGTCAAGAACCCAGCCAACTCCGTGCTCGCGGATCCAACGTGCAATCGAGGAGTCCCGCGAACCAGCAAAAACTACGGGGCGGCCCACAGCAAGGGCCGCCACGAACTTCGAGGGCACAACTATCCCGGTCCAGTTCGGCCGCAAGCTCACCATGTGGATGTCTGCTGCGCCCAGCCGCCTCGGTAGCGCGGTCTCTTCCGCAAAGTCAACAAGCCTGACGTTGGTGTCGTCGGTCTTGACGGAGTTGCGAAGTTCATCCTCTCGGTTTCCCCTGGCGGCAAAGCAGAACCCAACACTCGATGACCTCGTGGCGCGTGCTAACGCCAGAAACTCCTCGCACGAATGGGCCCTCCCGAAGTTCCCCGAATAGAGAAGCCCGACCCTTGCATCGCCAAACAACTCCCGGCGGGCCTCGACGTCCATTGGGGCGGGCTCGGATGGTTCGTACAGTGCCCACGGGACTAGCGTCATCCTGCGCGCCTCACCCCCATGACAAACAAGGAGGTTCCGCATGCACGGTCCTACATCGGCTATGAGATCACAGGAGGCATAGGCCCTGCGCAGCACTGCTCTGACAGCCCTCACCGACCATGCACGGGGCCTCAAGATCCCTTCGGCGATCACCGCCTCCGGATAGAGGTCGTAGCACCAGTGAGCGATCCCGATCCGAGGCCGCAACCTCCTCACGATGAGCGCAACAAGCACACTCAGTGGTGGATCTGTTCCGATCACAACAACGTCCGGCAGCGTTCGCTTGCCACGACACACCAGCATTACCCAGGCGCCGATCATCCAGACAGCGTTCAGGAGTCTTCCCGCCGCCGATGCTTGCCTGAAGCCTGGCCTCCAGACCCGGCGGATCGCTACACCTTGCCACTGCGTACGCAGCGGATATTTCCTCTCCTCGTCTCTACATCCCCGGTTGCAGGGACGGGCTTCCACCTCCCAGCCACGTTGCACCAGCCCCTGACAGAACTCGTCGAAGTGGCGTGCGCTTACGACATCGTCGGGATAGAAGTAGTGATAGAGCACAAGCGCTCGGGGCTTCATGGTCCGAGCCGCATCCGGGTGTGCGAGAAATGCCTGATCAACGCGTTGGAGGCTCAATTGCCCTCATGTTAGGTGCGAGTTTCGGCCGGCCATGATCTCATCGTAGATCCAGGCATATGTCTTCTCGAGTCCCACTTCCAAAGGGATGCTGGGGGCCCAGCTTAGTAGCTCCTTAATCAGAGTGTTGTTGCTATTACGCCCGCGCACACCTTTCGGCGCGTTCAGGTCGTAGCGTCGCTCCAGCTTCACCCCAGCGATTCGCTCGACCATGTCCACCAGTCGGTTGATGGAAACCATCTGGTCACTGCCGATGTTCAGGGGATCAACAATGCCGCTCCCCATGAGAAGCTGTGTTCCCGTCAGGCAGTCCTCGATATAGGTGAAGCTGCGGGTCTGTTCCCCGTCGCCCCAGATCTCGATCTCATAGTTGCCGGAAAGCTTGGCCCGGATTACCTTGCGGCAGACGGCCGCAGGCGCTTTCTCTCGTCCCCCGCCCCATGTGCCATGCGGCCCGTATACGTTGTGGTAGCGTGCTACTCGGGTCTGCAGTCCGAAGTCGTCGCGGAAGTGCCGGCACATCCGCTCGCTGAAAAGCTTCTCCCAGCCGTAGCCGTCCTCGGGCATCGCGGGGTAGGCGTCCTCCTCCCGGAGACCCTCCTCGAGGTGTGTTGTGAGCTGCTTGTCCGCAGCGTAAACACAGGCCGAGGAGGCGTAGAAGTAGCGCGCAACACCGTTCTGGCGAGCGGCCACCAGCAGATGCGTGTTGATGAGCACCGAAAGCATGCAAAGCGCCTTGTTGTTCTCGATGAACCCCATCCCACCCATGTCGGCCGCAAAGTTGTAGATCTCCGAGGCCCCTCTCGCCGCCACCTCGCAGGCCTCCTTGACCCGGAGGTCGAGCTGCAGATTCTCGGCTTGGGGGAAACGTTGATACCACTGATCAAAGCGCTTTATGTCAACCGCTCGCACCTGGCGCCCTCGCCGCACCAGGTCAGCGACAACGTGGCCCCCGATGAAGCCGCCGGCGCCTGCAACCAGTACCAGACCTCGGTCGTGACTCATGCCAGCGGTCCTTCCGCGTCACCTGTCAGTGAATCCATGTTGCCTGCTCCAACCCGATCGTTCGCGGCTGTTTCAACCTTCGTCTACCGAAAGTTGGGTCTGGGCCGTGGGGAGATGACATAGCATGCGTTGCACTGGTAACCGTAGGTTTTCTCAACGTCGTCCACCGCCGTGATCTGCTCGAGGGAGGCCGGCAGCCATTTGACAACCCTGCCGAACAGGGTCCTATGGGGTATGTAGTATTCCTCGGCCAGCACGAAGGACCCTTCGAACAATCGCTTCACGCGTGACAGGTCGTACCATCGTTCAAAACCAGCGACGAGCTTCTCCTTGCTTGCGAAGGGGAAGGTCAGGACGATCCTGCCGCCTGACTTCAAGACCCGTTTGGCCTCTGAAAGCGCAACGAAGTCGCCGTCAGGACAAACTGGACCGCCGTAGCTCCCGAAGCCGATGTGCTCGATCGTAGATACCATGACAACGAAATCAAAGGTGCTCTCAGGGAGTCTGTTGGTAAGGAAGTCGCCTTGAAGGGCCAAAAGATTGGGATGGCGCTCGGGATAATCGCGCACATCGTAGACCGTTACCGAGAGCCCCCGCCTCGCCAGTTGGAGGGGCAAGAGCGACTCTGATCCCCCGACATCGAGGACTCTTGTGCCCATGCCCGTCACCTGACGGTTTGCGAAGTCATACTCGAGATCCCGGTTGGACAGGCCGCCGAAGAAGCGGATCGTTCGGCGTGCCAACTCTCGAAGCCGCACCCTGAGCTTCCCGTGACGCGCGGTCACACCTCGCGCTCCCCCCAGTCTTCGCGGGGACCCAGCCCGCTCACCCTAAAGGTTCGCGACAGGCGCATTGGTGCTTCCCTCACCCCGTTGAAGGCCACGACCGACGCAGCTGGCGTCATGCGCCTGGTTTCTTGCACGAAGCCACAATCGATTTCCAGAGCAGCGGTACCCGTCCACATCCGGAAAAACGCACGCCCTGAAAGCCGGCCTCTAGCAGCAGCACCCTAAGCGTTCTCTTGCTGAAGAACTTAATGTGCCCGTGATCCGAGAGGGCGTTGAAGTGACGGTCCATGCCCCCAGTGAGCGCGAGGACGAGGTTCTTGAGGTACCCGTGGTATGGCGTCGAGATGATCAGGGTGCCGTTGGCCCGTAGCATCTCCTTGGCGCGCTGCACCAGCAACCCTGGAAAGTAAAGGTGCTCGATCGTCTCCAAGCTCACAACGACATCGAATTGGCCCACGAATTCACCAGGTGTCTCGGCGTAGACGCTCCTGCAGAGATAGACCGCCCCATCGGCGCGTTGCCTTGCTATGGCAATGCCCGATTCCGATTCATCGCAGCCAACCACAGTGTGCCCGAGCCCCGCCAGCTTTGAAGCGAACGCCCCGTTGCCACAGCCCAAGTCCATGATCCGGTTTGGCGAGGCCGGGATCAGGGCCACCACCACCGGCCAAAGGTATGCCAATGTGTGCTGCGGATCATCGCTAATGTGCTCGTAACCCCCTGTCATTGAAGGCATAGGGCCATCAAGGCGACAGACTTCCACCCGGGGCCTGTTCGTCCATCGCCAGCAGTTCCACCGTCTTCAGGACCACCATTCGCTCGTAGAGCGCCATCAACTGACAGTAGGCAAGCCCCGGACGACCGTCCAAGAAACCCCGGCGAAGCACGTAAAGGTAGAGAAACCTCAAAATCGGGCGCAACGGCAACCAAATAGAAAGGTCCTTCAGAGCGCGCCGCCGTTTGGTAGCGTCACGGCTAAGAAGGGCTCGTGAGCCGGGACGCTTGGTCCGGCGCAAGGCAAGGCCGCGTTCCGCCTCGACCGTCGAGTACCGGTTGTGCTTCGCAAACCACGCCTTAAGCCCCTTCGAAAAAGGGAAGTGTAAGTAAGGCTCCCGCAACGTCCCGATGAGAGCTGGGTCCAGCTGTTCCCGTTGACCATGACCGACTTGGACAAACCGAAGGCCGGGGTTACGGCCCAGCCGGACTTGGTAAGTTGGATAGGTCGCCGCGTGCCGAAGCCACTTTCCCATGAAGAATGTCTTGCTGGGAACGCGAAAGGCCTGGTAGTGCCCGTCGGATACCGCTGCTTCGATTTCCAGGCGTAGGTCGGGCGTGAGAATCTCATCGGCGTCTAGGTGGAAAATCCAATCATGTTTGAAGCTCACATTGTCGAGCGCAAAGTTGCGCTGAGCCGCAAACGTATCGAATGGGTGCTGCACAACGCGTGCCCCAAACTCCCCTGCGATCTGGACCGTGCGGTCCGTGCTCAAGTCGTCCACGACCACAACATCGTCACACCAGCGGACGGCATCGAGACATTGCGGAAGATCGTGTTCCTCGTTCCGCGTCAGCACCAGAACAGATACTGACATCAGGCCGTACCTTCCGATTCCACTTGCTTTGCCCTGAGGACTCTCGTTTTGAGCCGTCTCGCGGGGTTGCCGACGACAACGGTCCACGAAGGGACGTTGGTGAGAGCGACGGCGCGGGCCGCCACGACCGCGCCCTCGCCGATGGCGACTCCGGGGCCGACGAAGGCGTCGGCGCAGACCCAGGCGTCGTCACCGATTCGGATTGGCAGTTTCAAGAGAGGCATCTCCGGTTGTGTGTAGTCATGCGTCCCGGCACAAAGGTGCACGCGCTGCGAGATTGTCACACGAGATCCGATCTTGACTGCCCCCAGGTTGTAGATGAGGGCATGGTCGCCCACTGCTGACCACTCCCCAATCTCGAGGTTCCAGGGCATTGAAACGACGGCCGAGGGACACACGTTGACGTGCTTGCCGACGCGCGCACCGAACAACCTCAACAGGGCCCGCCGCCAGCCGAACGCGAAGCGCGGGCTCATTCTGAAGAGCGGCCATGCGAGGGCCCAGAACGCCCTCCGTATGTTCTCCCGCCCCGAGTACTTCGCTGCGCGCCGGTTGGCGGCCACGTCAACGCGGTTTGACGCCATCAATCCCTCATGACGCATTCTGGAGCCGAACCCCTACCGAGAACCCACTCGTACACCTGTCGCATCTCGCGGGCGACGCGCTGCCAGCTGAAACGCTTGCGAACGAGCTTGAGTCCGCAGGCACCCATGGCTTTTCTCTCTCCATCCGTCATCGAGAATAGCTCAGTCAGGGCTTCCGCTATGCTGGCTGGGTCGGGCCGTACCGCAATCGCGGCGCCTGCGGAGAACCCATCAGGGAGGTTGCACTCCGCGGTCATCAAGACGGGCACACCAACCGCCCATGCCTCCAGCGGAGCCATAGGCAGACCCTCACTCAGAGAAGGAAGCACGAAGGCATCGGCCTTCGCGAGCGAGGCCCACTTGTCACCGCCAAACTGCGGGCCAACGAAGGTGACATGCTCGACCCCCTCCTCCTCGAGGAGCGCCTCCAACCTACTCCGATAGCCGCCCTGGTCCCAGCCCGCCACCACGAGCTCCCATTCCTGCGCCAAGTCCGGTCGACGCTGCCGGACCAGGCACCACGCCCGCATGAGGTTCTCAATACCCTTCTTCGGGTGCAGCCGGCCCAGGTACAGCAGCACTTTTTGCCCGGCTGTCAGCTTCTCAGCCCAGGTGGGCACCTTCGTGGGAGTGTCAGTGGGGATCTCGATGCCGTTCGGCAGAACACAAATCGGGTTGCGGAGGCCATAGGAACGGGCCGCCTCCGCCTCGGCAACGGAGTTTGCGTGGATGCAGGCTGCCTTGCCGAGATGCGCCCTTTCGAAAGCCGCACCGGCAAGGATCTTCTTCCAGCGGGAGTTCCTGAGCGCCCACGAGTCCAGCATGCCGTGCAGCGTCACCATGTGCGGCCCGTGCGTCCGTGACTTCCACCTCAGGCACGCAATCGAGGGGTACATCCACAGCACGTTGGTGTGGACAATGTCCACGCAAAGCTCGCACAGCTTTGGCACCAGGTCTGGCGAGTAGCCAAACAAATTGGGGCCGACAACGTGTGCAAGGTGAAGCTCGGCAGGCGCCCAGGCCGATACAGGCTCGGGGTACCGATCATCGCGGAGCCCAACGACCACAACCTCCACGCCGCTGGATGCAACTAACGCCCTGCCCAGTTGACGCACAATCTCCGAGATTCCCCCGCCTCTCGGTGACACCAATGCGGCCAGCAAACCAACTCTCACGTTCTTTCCCTATCGGCAAGGACCGCGACTACGGTGGCCCGTACCCTCGGCTTCGCGTCCTGACATGGCCAATCTTTCCCAGGCATACCGAACGTACTTGATTAGCTCTTCTTGAAGTAGGCTTCTGGGCCTGGCTCCCCGCTGTCCGTTTCCAAGAGGCGCTCCGGGCTGCGATTTCTCATGCTGGCTCGGCTGCGGGTACCTGCCGGTGCGCCGCGGTCTTCACCTTCGCTCTCCCTTGCCTGCACATTCACTGAATCGTTCGCAATAAGGCATGGCATGACCTGCTTTTTCCGCCTTCGGCACCAAACCGCGCCCAGTTCGATGGACAGGCACTCCAACGGGTCACGGTCCGCCAAACAGTCATGGCCATGTGGCACCGATGGGAACCCTAGCTTGCCTCGTCCTGCCTGGCTTTCGGCTTCACTGCTTGGACAAACGCGGTCATCGTCCTAAGGTCGACGTCGCTGAGACCCGCGAAGCGGCTTGCCAGCTTGTGGCGGGGCAGCGGAAGACCCTCTACCCTCTCGTCAGTGCGAACCCGGAACCCAGCCTGTTCAATGAGCGACATATGCGCCGAATGTGGCAGCCTGTTGATCCAGAATGGGCGACGCCCAACCACGGCCCGCCAGACAGCGTCTGACACCGTCCAGTGTCCATTCCAGTCCCTCGTCGAAGCGTGTGAACGATAATCGATCGCGTGGGACATAAACCCGCCTGGCCGAAGCCATCGATACATCGCGGAATAGGCCATCTTCGGGTCGTTCAGATGCTCGAGGACCGCTTGCGAGTAGACCATATCAACGCTGTCTGGCGCTGCACTTCCGGTGTCCCACGGTGCGTGCAGTTTGATCTGTACCCCATTCGCTCGGCCTTCATTCTTGGACAAAGCAAGCCGGATCGAACGAATCCTCCCTCCATCGAGGGCTCTGCCAAGTCTTGCTGACGTGAGAATCTGGCCGGGAAAGGCGTAATCCCCTAAGAGCGGGGTGACTTCAGGGAACTCCTCCGGCCCCGGGATCCGCTCTCGCCGATGAAAGAGTCCTACCAACTCATCAAGCACCACAAGGTTGCCCTGCAATGTCCCGTAGCGGACCGCGTCGAAACCAGCGTAAGAGGTCGCACCAGACAACAAGGCCGCGATGCCAATTCCCAAAGAGTCTCCCGGCCCCAGTTCCGCGACGGCGTCCGGCGAGCTGTTTAGGCCCGCGTCGTGAGCACGAATTAGGTGCCTGAGCCAAACGGAGTAGCAGTACCGACTGGAACACGTGCCACCGGTACTTCGCCACGAACTGCTAGCAACCGGAAGAAGGAGCGTCGACAGCCCCCTTAACAGGGTTCGCAATCTCACCTGTCTCATTGAGTTCATGGATTCCGTGGCATGGTTTGTCGTGCATCCACTTGCCTCAGCAACCTCCACGCCGTCGAATGCGACCAAGGACCTATCCAGTTGACCCACGATCTCCGAGATTCCCCCGCCGGCGGGCGAGACGCACGCAGCCAGAAGAGCGACCTTCACGGTGCCTCCTAGGCCGTCAGGCATCAGGACGCCCTGGTTCCTTCCAAACAGGATTTTCCGCGCATTGTCACCTGGCGGCAGCTGTTCACCTGACACCCGAAGGCGCCGGGCGTGAAACCCTAAAGACGGTGCCATCAGCGAACTGAACTGGGGGCGTCAGATCAGTGGCACGACGCACCTCATCAATCCCCACTTGGTTGCCTCCGCAGGGACTCACGTTGTACCAAACCAAGTACCCCGAGGTGGTTTCCAGCCACGGGGTACTCAGCGGGTGGCCTGCGGCGGCTCGCGCGCCCTCGCTTCTTGCGGATCGAGCAGGCACTGGCCTTGCTCCGGTCATGCCCAGCAGGTACAGGAAATCGGGAAGGTTGATGTAGATCGGCCCGCGGTAAGCCGACGAAGACCATCGAAGAAATGCCGTGGTTCGGTTCTCCTGCCACGGCTGACTTAGGAGGCATAGCCCCGGCAAACCGACTCTCACGATCTTTCCCGACCGAGCATTGCGAGGCTAGTAGTCGGTATGCTCAACGTAGCCTTCTGACCCAAGGTACGAAATCACCCTGCCGGGAACGCCGACTACAACAGCACCATCGGGGATATCGCACGTGACAACACAGTTGGCACCGATTGCCACATTGTCACCGACGTGGACTTTGCCTATTACTTTGGCGCCCGGTCCGATGTAGACGTGGTGGCCAATCACTGGGTAACCCCTGCGTGGGCCTCGGTTACCCTGCCCGAGCGTCACCCCATGCGAGATGTTGCAGTTGTTGCCGATCACGGCGAAGCCGCTAACCACGATGCCGCCAAAGTGTCCGATGAAAAGCCCGCTGCCGATTCTCATCGTGTACGGGATCTCGATCCCGTACTTGAAGGTGTAGCGGTGACCGAAAAACCTCGCAACGATGAAGAGCGGCCAGAGCAACCTGCGTTCTTTGAGGTATGCCGAAATCCGCATCAGGAAAGAATACTTGAAGCCCGCATTCCTGAAAAAGTCGTGAGCGAAGAGGCCCATGCTCGTTCGTCCATGGTATCGATGAAGATCTGAGCGAACTAGGAAGAGAAACTGAGATAAAGTCATCTGCACGCCCTTTTGGACTTTCCCCACCTATCCCTCCACCACGACCGAGTGTGCGTTAGCAGGTACCGTGTGGAGAACCTCCCTGCCCGACAAGGTCTACAGATTGCCTTTCACGCCCGTCACCTCGGCTGGGCCAACCCTTTTGGAGCGACTCCCCGTGCAGCAAGCAGCGCACGAAAGAGGGCGCGATCGAGCAGCCCCACTTCGGGCATCCCTGACCCGGTGGCGGTCGCTGCGCCGTTCCAGAGGCTTCGGGCAAACAACTCGAGCGACCAGCGACCGATCATCCGCCGGCTGGCCTGACCCATGGCCCCTAGATCACACTCGCCTCCGGCGACCTTCAGCATCAGGCTAACAAGCCTACCCGTGTCCCGCGGATCGAAAGTGAAACCATTGACACCCTCCTCGACCAAGTCCGGCGCGCATCCGCAGCGGTTGGAAACGATCACAGGCAAGCCCGTTGCCATTGCCTCGTTGATCACGAGGCCCCAAGCCTCAACTGTGCTGCAGTGGATAAAGGCGCTCGCCAGGCCATAGTAGGTCGGAAGCTCGTCATACTGCTTGAACCCCGGCAGTACGACCTTGTCGGCAATGCCCAGCTCATGCGCGAGGTGCTCCAGGGCCGACCGCAGATCGCCGTCGCCGAGTAAGACCAACGACCAGCCTTGCGCTCCTGCGGCAGCCCTGTACCCTGCGAACGCATGCAGCAGGCCTGAGAAGTTCTTGACCGCGATGAAGCGCCCCGACGCAAGGAAGAACCGCCCCGGCAGGCGTAGCCGCTCCCTTTCGACGGTGGCGCGCCGCCTTGCAACGTCAGCTCTGGTCTCGAAATGGTGGTTGTCCACGACGTCGTAGCCCACTTGAACCCTCTCAACTGGCATACCAAGGGTCACCACGAAGTCACGAGACCTTCGCCCGCCAACCAGAGCCGCGGAGCAGTGCCTGACGATCGCACGCCTTGCCAAATTCCGCAGGCGACCACTCATTGCGTTCTCGGCCGCTGTTTCCGTCATGAGAACTACCGGCACCCCGCGACCGCGGGCCCACCGCAGTGCCGCCAGAGCGGCGAGGTCAGACCAACCCGGGATCGCAACGACAGACGGCTCCGCGTCGTTCAGCACCGTCGAGACACGTCGCGTCACCTCAGGCATCGAATGCGGACGTGTCTCTCGCACGAGGAATAGCGTCACCTTGCGAAAGCCTTGCGACCCGTTGATCGGCTGCCACGCATAGGTCGCATCCACCGGAACGGTCTCCACCGCTATGACATCACCCAGAGTGGCAGCGGCACGCACGCGAGCGTGGTGGTATGGACCCAGGCGATGGAACAGGATCGCAAGTCGAGGACGCTTCACCGATGGTGGTTGTGCCTTGCTGGCCAGCATTGCTCCCTATAGTGAGTAGAAATCAGAGTACCTCGCAACGATGCGAGAGATCTCGAAACGCTCGGTGAAGCGGGCAACCGCCCCTCGACTGAGGACCGCCAGCGATGGTGGGTCCTGGTAAAGCGAATCGATGGCCGCGGCCGTTGTCTCCGGCGTGCGGGCCACGAGCAGGCCCGTTTTGCCATGGATCACTGCCTCGGGGATGCCACCGACCGATGTCGCGATCACCGGCAAGCCAAGCGACATCGCTTCGATAATGCACATCGGCAAGCCCTCATGCGTGGACATCACCGTCAGCACGTCGAAATCGGCCATGAGCGTGTCCCTGGGCTCCGAAACCCAGCCCAGGTACCTGATAACACCCGGATTCGCGCGAGCGAGCGCCTCGGCTTTGCCGGCCTCCGGGCCGTCTCCGACGATCACCATTCGCACGCGCCTGCCGCGCCGGGCGAGATCCAGCACGGCCTCAGCAGCGATCCGCCAACCCTTAACCTCCCCGATTGATCCAACATGGCCTACCGTGAAGAAGTCGTTAAGCTTGAGCCAGGGGCAGGCTCGCCGGTCGGTCGAGGAGACGCCATTCGGTATCACCGTGAAGAGCTCCGGCGGCAGACCAAGCACACGCCCCGCCAGTGTGAGGTTGAAGGCATCAACCGAAGTCAGGCGCGCGCCGTGCCGCGGCAGCCGCCGAGCCATCCAGCGGTGGATCGCGCGCCGAACCGGCTGCCGCTCGAAGACACTGTTCACGCTGTGGAATGTCGCAACAGGGGCCAACTCGAGGGCGGACAGCCGCTGGAGAGGCAGGTAGACTCCGGACATCCAGGCGTTGTGGAAGTGGAGGATGACCCGGCCAGCCCCACACTTCGTCGCGAGGTCCTCCGCCCACTGCTCGATGCCAGGTGGCCGCACACGCAGGAAAAGCCATGCAACCGTGGATCGCATTGGGGGGAGCGACACTTGCCAGAACGGCAAGCCGACGTTCTCGAGCTCGTGCCGGTACTGCTTTGGCCAACTCGCCTCGGCGACGATACCAAACCCGACGCCCGCGTACCGGCCAGAGGAATGCTGTGCCAGCGCGAGCTGCTTCATGACCGCCCACGGGCCCGTGACTGGGCTTCGCGCCACGTGCAACACACCGGTGGCCGGAGGCTTTGCCACGTCAGAAGGAAGGGTGGCGGTCATGTCACAGCCGAGAGGTCAGGACACGCCATCATCCGACGCTCAATAATCCTAAGAAGGCGCCGCGCGTAGGTGTCAACGGTGTACTTCTGGGCGGCGGCGATGCAGCGCGGGGCCATATATGACACCAGGGTAGGGTCTCGCACAAACCGCTTGATTGCGTCTGCCAGGGCGCTGGCGTCCCGCGGCGGGATCACGAACCCCGTCTCGCCGTCGTGAACCACCCGTCCGCAGTTCGGTGTCACGATCACTGGCAGCCCAATGGCCAAGGCTTCGAGCTGCGTGATGGCGAAGCCGTCCGAGAGCGTCGGCAGGACAAACACATGATGGGAGCGGTAGAGGGCGTCGACGCGCCCGCGGGGAACCGGACCCAGCCACCGGATGTTGCCTGGGGCCTTCCGCACCCTCTCCGGTCTTATGCCGATCGTTCCCGCCACAGTGATTTCGAGCGGCTCGTGCTGGAGCATCTCGGCGGCCTGCAGCAAGTAATGAATCCCCTTGCGGATGTTCGCAGAACCGACCCAAAGCACTTGGAGCGGCCGAAAGGGGGGCATTGAGGGCCTGGGCAATGGCACAGGAGGCTCATATGCGAGAGGCATCACCTCGAGCTTTTCTGCCGGCACGCCCTGCGAGAGCAGAGCCTCTCTGGTCCACTCCGAGTTGACGACGACGAGGTGCGCCCGGTCCCATTCGGCGCGAACACGCCCGAAGTATTCTGTCGGTGCTTCCTCTGGAGGCATCGCGAAGTCCGGCCAGCGCCGCGCCTCCTCCCTGACCATTTCGTACTCCACCTGCGCCGGGTCAATTTGATCCACAACAGTGAAGACGCCTCGTGCCCGTTCGGCCTCCACCAATTCGAGCGCCGCGTAGCTGTAGGCGATCAGCACATTGTGCGCGGGTAGGCGTAGCCGCGCCACGCGGCGCGCGAACGCCGTCCCCGCAAGAATCGAACTCTGGTAGTGCGAGCGCCATTCGCGGCGAAAAGGCCCCCACACCCGCTGTGCCACGTCCCACAACGTCAAGGTGGTCACGAGGTTGCGCTGTAGCTCATCATGCCTGGCGGCAAAGACTCGCGCTACCGGCTTCCACCGCGACTGCGCGAGCCGATCGGCGAACCCACCACCAAACGGGGCGTACCGGGCGGTTAGGAGCCGCACAAGAGCTCCACGCCGGTGCAACGCCCTCGGAATCAGGAAGTGCTCGCGGGAACCGATCTGCGCCACTACGGCCCGCACCGCCGTCACGGTTTGGCCCCCGTCGCCGTGCGATCGTGCTCCGCTTCACAAACTGGATCGGCACCGGTTTCATCGGGCCGGCTGACCGTTGGCTCAAACCCGTATGCGCGCAGCAATGCACAGACTGAGGTGCCAATCTCGAAGGGCGAGCAACGCACCGCGTGAAGGGCATCGCGCACCGATACGCGCCTGCCTGCCTCCAGTGCCTCGGTCACCAATGCAGCCCATCGCTCCGGCGGATCGCACGGCGACGCCCAACGAAACAGCTCCGGCACAACCACGGCTTCGCGCGTAATCACGTTCGACGCCACGATCGGCAGACCGGCCGCCTGCGCGTGGATCAGTGCGAGTGGCAGGCCCTCGTGACGCGACGGAAGGACGAATACGTCCGCCGCAGCCATGAGCCTGGGCACATCCGTTCGAAAACCCAGAAGCATGCACGACTGTCCCAATCCGCGCGCGGCAATATCTCCCTCCAGCCGAGCGCGCGCAGGCCCATCGCCAACGAACAGCAGCCTTATCCGCTCTCGCTTGCGCATCGAGCACATCACGTCGATGAGCATTCCGAGGTTCTTCTCCTCGGCAAGCCGGCCGACGAAAAGCAGCAGCAGCGTGCCCGGCAGGAGCCCCAACTCCGCCCGCACCGAGCCCCGGCACTCGGCTTCGTCAGCCGGGAAGGCGGACGTGTCGATCCCACTGTAGAGAACCTGGGCCGACCGTGGGCCATTGCCCTCAAAGAACGCCCGTCTTGCATCTCCCGAGCAGCAGAGGGCAGCATTCGAGAATCGGACGGCGGCCTGCCGCAGGAGCTTTCCCGCAAGCCTTCGGCCCAACGGGGCTCCTGGCCCGAAAACGAAGCGCGTTGTGTGGACGTGGAATACCCGTCTCGGTCTCCCAGCAAGACGAGCGGCGAGCATCACAAGTCCCGATACGTAGTCACCGTGACAGTGCACGACATCGTACTCGCCACGCTTCATCAACCGCGCCATGCGGGCGACGACGATCGGGAGCCGCGAGTAGTGGAGCCGGATGTGGTGCACACGGCAGCCGAGCGCCCCGAGGACCGGTTCATACCGCCCCCCTTCGTGGAGCAGCGTGAGGAAGTCGCATTCGACGCCGGCACCGCCAGTGCTTCTGAACCTTCTGACCACATCCAGTAGCCACGTTTCCACGCCGCCAGGCTCAAGGCCGCTGAGGACGAAAAGAACCCTCCAGCCCCCGCCATTACGTGGTGGCCGCGCCATCTTCGTTCCCACCTGACGCCCCCGAGCCTGAGGCGCGGCGCAAGCCTCGCAAGTTCAACAGCCGCGTCCTTTGACCAGCCCATGCCACCCGTGCGGCGGGCCCACGCCGCGCGCTGGCGCGCGCATGCTGCAGCCCTACGCCGGTACCGTACGCGGCGAAGAGGCCAACCACGTGCACCGTTCCTTCAGCCACCGTGGTCGCTTCAAAGAACCCATGTGAGAATTGCGCCAGGACCAGGCCCAGCGACCAGATGACGACGGGTGGTAGCGGCGGCCGCAGCCTCAGCAGCGCGCCGAACAACGCAAAGCACCCCCACAGGTAAAGGACTCCGGAGATGATCCCGTAACCGTTGAAGAAGTGGAGAATGCCGTTGTGGGGGCCCATCTCAAACCCCAGCCTCCAGCCGTAGGTGACAAGGCCATGACCGAAGAGCGAAGGATGCTCCAGGAAGAAGTCCCACCATGCCTGCCACACCAGTGCCCGCGCGCCTCGAATGTCGACGAGACGCTCCCAGTCCTCCGGGCTGCGTGCCAGCGTCGTCTGAATTGTCGTGGCGGGTTCGGGGACAGCCGCGAACAGCACAACCGCCACCACGCCAACGACGAGCAGCCGCCGCCAGTTGAGAGTGCGCTGGCGCGTGAGCAGGTACATGACCGCGAGCTGCAGCCCACCGGCCACCATCGCGGAGCGCGAGCCGCTCCTGAGGATGAGAAGGATCGGGGCAACACTGAAGACTTTGAACCATCCAGGCAACGCCAGGGTGGCGCTGAGCATGATGACCGCAAACCAGCCGATCAGGCTGAAACCAGCCCGCGACCCGCCCTCGGCGAAGATCTCGATGTTGTTGCGGGCGATGGACGCATATGTCGCAAGCGCGATCAAAACGGCAGTGACTGCCGCAATGACGCTGAGGTTCCTCTCGTTGGCCGCTCTGCGTGCGAAGACACCGGCGAGCGCGAGGCAGGCAAGCCCCTGGTTGATGGGGAAGAGCAGGTCTACGACCATCCCCGAGGCCACATAGCCCGCTGCGCCCAGCAGGTTGGCGCACGCAATCAGGATGATCGGTCGGGGTATGGCTGAAAAGTAGCGCTGGTTCAACGCCAGGTAGACGACCCAGCCCAGGATCGTCCATGGAAACGGGCTTTCGCCAGGAAAGAAAGGAACCCCCCTGAGGAAGAACGTGGGGACAACCTGAAGGGTCGCCAGCAGACCGAACTCGCAGAGCAACCGCCACAGTGCCAGCCTCCCGGCAGCCTTCGCACGGCCTTGCGGCGTCTCTGGGGACCACTGCATCGAAATCGGCAAGGCGCTCACATCAGCCTTGGACTACGACTCTGCGGGACCCTCATCAGGGCCAGCCAAAGGCAGCCCCACGCGACACGCGCCGGGAAAACCGGCTCCTGCGGCGTCCCCTCGCGCACCCTCGCAGTCCGTCACCTGCACCACAAAAAGCTGCTCCACCAGGAGGGCGCAGCTGGTGTGATCAGCCCGAGCGGGAGCGCCACCCTAACCTTTCAGCGCCCGCGTCACCACATCGAATAGCGCCACCGCGCGACGAGGGCCAAGTATGCCCACTCCGGCAAACAAAATCCGGTAGGCGATCCACTTTGCCGAAACCGGGCAGCTCGCGAAGGCCTTGCCCGCATACCGGAACCCGACGGCCTCCTCGTCGATGCGGAAGTTCCAGACCGCGGTCGTTACTAGGAGGCGCAGTAGCCTGTCGCACAGCGACCCTCCAGCTCTGCGGACGTCGGACACATGTTCGAGCACGGCATCCATGTAGCTGTTCCAGTGAGCGACCAACTCCGGGCGACCCGAGGTGTTGGAAAGCCGCGGCGCCCCGTGCTGCCGCACGAGTGCAAGCAGCTCGGGAACGTGCACGGCCACACCTCCAGCCAGGCCTACGCGTAGGTTCCACACCCAGTCTTCAAACACTCTTAGGTTCTCCGGCCACGGGCCGGCCGCGTCGCAAATCCCTCGTTGGTAGAGTCCTGCGCACGGGGTCCAGAAGGCGCCGCCCAGAAACCGTTCAGCCATGGACTCTGGTCTCGCTCCCGCCTCGCCGCGGATCCTCAGGGCACTCCGCGGGGAACCCTCAAACTCTCCCCACAGGCAGCTGGCGACGTTCGCCCTCGGGTGCTCATCGAGCGCACGGAGTTGCCGTTCGAGCTTTGCCTCTTGTAGCAGGTCGTCCGAGTCGAGAAACTGAGTGTACCTCCCGCGGGCCACAGCAAAACCGCTATTGCGTGCCGCCGACGGGCCGCGGTTCGGCTGGCGCACCGTCACGAGACCACCGACCTGCAGCGATAACGATTCCACAGCCTCAGCCGTCCCATCCGTGGAGCCATCATCGACGACCACGAGCTCGATCCGGTCGGCGATGGTCTGTCGGCTAACGGACTCGAGGGTCTCGCGGATCAGATCCCGCCGGTTGTACACCGGCACGATCACGCTGACGAGGGGTTCGTCGAGCCGCCTTATCACGGTGGTCGAGGCTTCCACTCTTTGCGACTTTGGTTTCGTTGTCATCAAGGCTTCACGAGGACCGCAATCAAGTCACTTCGCTTGCCATGCCGGTCGAACGGCGGTCCGTCAGACCGGAAGACTCCACGCACCCAACGAGCGTGGCTGACAAGCCGCAGGCTTGTTAGCAGCACCCTGACCGCGGTCCGCACGGGCGAGGGGGCACGAGGGGCTTCGTACCCGCCGAGTGTGTACCACCCGAGCAACTGGAGCCTGGCTTCCCCGGCATACCGGACGAGCTGGTCGATGCCCAGGTAGTAAAGGTGCTCGAAGCTCCTGGCAAACCCCAGCCACCGCTGCCAGCCGACGTGCCGGGCGCAGTCGCAGTTCGGAGTGCTCAGTGCGAGGTAGCCCCCCGAGCGAAGCAATGAGCCCGCCGCAGCGAAGAACACCTTCGGGCTCGGGAAGTGCTCGACGACCTCGAAAGCCAGGATGGCGTCGAAGCCGGCCTCGTCCCGCACCCGCTCAAGTGGCACCGCCTCGAATGCGATCTCTGGAAAGCGCCGCCGCGCCTCTTCAATGATCTCCACAGACAGGTCGATGCCGAGCACCGTCGCACCCGCCTGTACCACGAGGTGGCACACCTCGCCCGTCGCACAGCCGACCTCCAGGACCCGCTTGCCCGCCAGCGGCACGTGGCGCATGGCGAGATCGAGCCGAAGCCGGCTCTCGCGCAGAAACCCTTCGCTTTCTTCACCATCCAAGTAAGCGTCGTAGCCTACCCCGCGTCGCCCGGAGCTTGTTTTGGTGAAGTACTCGCCATCATAGAGGCGCGCGACGGCATCGGACCTCGGGCGGGGATTCACATAGCACAGCCCACAGCCGGCACACTCGACAACCCGCAGCCCATCGGCGCGGACGACCCGTAGTGTGTTGGCGGTGCCGCCGCACAGGTCGCACGCGACCGTCTCGAGGTCCTCAGACTTCCACAACGGTGGCAAGGGGCCGCTCCCGCATGCCGTGGAGGACGACCAGGTACGTGAAGGGGACAGTGATCGCGGTGTGGACCGCAAAGGCGATGACATTGGCGCCGGCAAGCCCTACCGCCCCGTGACCGCGCAGCAGCCACGTCGCCGCTATGAGGACGGCTGACCACACGGTGTTCAACACCGCACCCCACCACATCCAGCCCCTGCTGGAGTACACCTGGCCGATCCCGTGCAGGCCTGCATTCAGGACCGTCGCCACCATCAGGACCACCAGCGCCGTCGAGCCCACGGCGAACGTGGCCCCGTACGCGCTCATGATGAGCCGCGAGAGTGTGGCGATTGCGATTGCCGGCATAAGCGCCGCCAGGTAACACGCGAGTACGCTGGAGCGCAGGACCCGCCTGTAGCGCTTTACGTCCTCGCTGCCGGAGAGGCTGGCAAGGATCGGCAGCACCACGCTGACCAGGATCGAGGGTAGGTAGAGAATCAGGCTGCGCCACTGGTTGGCCGCGTTGAAGACTCCCATCTCGCCGTACCCGCCGGGCTGGTTGACGATGAAGGTGTAGCACACCCAGTTCGCCGGTCCCATCATGAGGCTGCTTAGGAGCGCCGGAAGACTGAACCTCCAAAGCACCGGCCACTCCTGCATGCACCCCTGCGCAGTCATCACCACACACGCCCGCGCGGCCTCGCGCCGCAAAGCGAATTGGTTAAGAACCCAGTTCAGGACGGTGCTTGCGACCAGGCCCCAGACGGCGCCGTCGAGCCCCGCGACATATACGCCACCGACCATCAGGGGGAAGGCCGCAGCCCCGGCGAGGAAGTTGACCCACGCGATTGTCTTGAACGCCTCGAAGCCGGCCAGTGCGCCAGTCTGCACCCCGGTCAAGGCGTTGAAGAACAGCAGAGCGGTACCGATCTGCAGAAGGCCGGAAAGCCGCGGCGCCGCCAGCGTGCGCGCGGCCAGCCACGGCGCAAGAACAATCAACGCCACCGCTGTCAGACCGCCCGTAAAGAGAGCAATGCGCTCGGACAGGGCCATGATGCGTCCTGCTTTGGCAGCATCCTTCTCTCGGAACTCGGCGACGTACTTGGTGGCCGTGAGGCCGAGGCCGAAACCGGCAAACGTGCCGAACATTCCGACCGTGCTCTGGATCACCCCGAGCTCGCCGAAGCCCTCCCTGCCGAGCATCCGCGCAACGAGCACGGAGGCGAGCACGCCGAGCACCCTTGATATGACGGCGCCGACGAGGCTCCAGAAGGCGCCACGGGCGAGGCGCAGGCCCAGCGACGAGGCTTCGAGGCGCCTCTGCACGCTCGACGTGAGGTGCAATCCCTTGCCAGCAGTGGAATTCAAGGTGGGGCTACCTGACAAAAACCGTGTTTCAAAGACGGCCGGCTTGGATGACTCTTGCTAATGGGCGCTCAGGTGGGGCGGGCGATGACAACCCAGGAGTCGTGCACCGCAAGAAAACGGATGATGCCTCGCAATGCGTGCGCGAACGGCACGACGAGAAAACCAGGCACTCGTCCCAGCGCCCTGACCCGGCTTTTCATGAGGTTGGGCTCGAAGTCGGGATCCCCGATCTCCTCCACGATCTCCAGATCGCAATCGTGCAGCAGGCGACGAAGTGACCGAACAGAGAAGTAGTGAAAGTGGGCAGGAACAAGCCCCACCTGGAGCAACTGATAGAAGGGACCCGTGGCGGAGAGACGGGCCATCTGCAGACAGGCTCGAAAGAGCAACCCCCTAGAAACCGGGACTTTGACGGCTACCAGCGCAAGCGAGTCTCTGAACTCCCTCAGCACCCGCCGGAGCATAGCGGCTGGTTGTTGGCGGTCGAAGTGCTCGAGCACATCAAGCAGAGTCACCACAGCAGGGGGAAAACCAACGGCGCTTCCAAGGAGGGGTTTCTCTTCGCCCGGCGTCGCAAGGAGCCGCAGATCAACCAAATGACTCCCTATCCCTTGCGCTTGTAGTCGCCCAACTGCGTAAGACGAGCCGTCAACTCCAGCCAGCATCGCCACGCCGGCCTCACGGCAAGTTTCAAGGAACCACCCCTGGCCTGCCCCGATATCCAAGATGCGATCGGTACCACCCGCTCGGCGCAATGCCTCGAGCACGAGAAGAGCCTGCCGCTTCCGGGTAGCTGCGAGGGCGGGCAGGAAGCCATCCTGGTCGTACTGCAGGTGGTAGTCGCCCGCCGATCCGCGGCTGACCCATTTGTGGGCAATGACCCGGTGACCGCACTCTGCACAACGCGAGCAGCGAATCATGCTCGTGTCCAACTCCGTGGTCATCCCCCCCGATCGGCAGATCGGACAGGGCGTCATCGCCCAAGATCCAGCAGATTGGCGTGAACTGCACTCCTCGGCGCGCTGGCGACGTCGTACTGAACAAAGCCAAGGAGAAACTGCACGCCCAGGATGAACGGCAGGCCAGCAAGCATGAACGTGCCACTGGAAAACACACCCGCCGGTAGCCGAGCCGAATAAGTATCCAACTCACAAAACGGCGCACTGAGCACAGGCCCGGGAGTGGTCGCGGGGTGTCTTAGCCCCATCGGCTGATCTGCTTGAACAGCCCGATGCCGCCCCTCGCATAGTTGGACAATTCGTAAGGAGTCCTGATGTGGAAGAGAAGGTTCAGCAGCCTTCGCGGATCTCGGTAATACTCCTTGTTGGCCTCGGCAAGCAATCGTTCGATCTCCCTCGGTGGCACCACGGAGCTGCCGATGACGCATCTCTCGCCGACGGCCACGAAGTTCTTCCAGTCAATCTCCGATAGGAGGACTGATGAGAAATAGTGTTCGAACTCCTTCGTCCCGGGATAGGGGACCAACATGTTGAAGAACGCGAGGGTGGCGTTCACCTTCTTCGCAAAAGCTATCGTCTCCTCCATCTGGGCCCTTGTTTCGCCCGGTGAACCGAAGATGAAAAAAGCCTGGGTCTTGAGGCCGACCTCGTTGGCGATTCTTATGGTCTCCAGGGCCTTTCGAGGCTTGATGGATTTCCCCATCCGCCTGAGTATCCCCTCGTCCGAGGACTCCACCCCGAAACCAATGCTGTAGCAGCCCGCCCTTTTCATCACTTTGAGGACTTGTCGGTCGACGGAGGTGACCTGCGAAAAGCAGAGCCAGGACAGATTCAGGCGCCTGTCGATCATCCCCTGGCAGATCGCTTCAAGGCGCTCGCGGTCGATGGTGAACGTATCGTCGGTGATGAGGAGCTGCCGGGCACCGTGGTCCTTCTTCACCATCTCCATCTCTTCCAGGACATACTCCGCCGAGTGTGCCCGGTACCTCTTTCCGGAAACGATCCGCGAGGCACAGAACGTGCAGTTGAACGGACAGCCCCGGCTGGTGAGGATGGAAACACAGTGCCGGTAACGGGCGTTGTGCAGGTTCGGCCAGAAGAGCCTCTGGGGGATTAGGTCCCGTGCAGGTGGGGAAAGCGAGTCCAGGTCTTCGATGAAACCCCGAGGCGCGGTGCGGAGGACTTCGCCGTCCTTTCTGAACACAACGCCTGCCAGGACTTCCAGTGGGGAGTTGTACTCGTACGCCTGGACGAGCTCCAGCATGGTCTGCTCGCCCTCCCCGACCACGACACAGTCGATGAGGTCGCCGTGATGCTCCACGATGAACTCTGGGAGCGCCGATGCATGGACCCCCCCGAGCACGATCTTGGCTCTGGTCTGCTCCCGGCAGATTTTGGCCAGCTCGAGCGCCCTGAAGAAATTGGGGGTGGCACAGGTCAGACCGATCACATCGGGATCAGCCTCCTTGATGATTCTTGTGAGGTCTCCGTACGTCAGCTTTTGAGCTTCCGGTTCGTACATCAGAACCTGGTGACGACCACCGCGCCGCAGGGACGACGCGATGTACCCCAGCCCGAGGGGGAAGTATCTCCCGGCCGCCCTGCTAATCGGGCCGTAGAGATCCACGTACGGTGGCGATATCAGGATGACCTTCGCCATGGCCTGCCCCGCGGAATTCTTCCCCGGCAGACGCCGACCCGCGGGCGGGGTCTCCAGACCAGCCAGAGAACGCCAAGATCGACAACTATGAGAGATGTGCCGGGCGTTTGCCTATCCTTCGGAGTCTTGCAGGAGAAGGTGGACGGGAACCCGCGGTGTGTTAGCAACGTCGTACCCAACGAAGCCCAAGAGGAACTGCACTCCAAGAATGAAGGGCAGAGATGCAAGCATGACAGTGCCACTGGAAGCCGTAACACCGGAAGCGACGCTGTCGTACCAGTGCCAGGCGCCAAAAACCGCACCAAATGCGCACAACACGAGTCCAAAGGCCAACTGCACCGAACCGAGGTTGAAGTCGCGCAGAAAGTAATTGTAAACGAGCCGCTTCAAGAGGCAGCCGAGATGCTTCGCTGGAAAAACAAGTGCCTCGCGCACCACTCTCAGGTTGCTCCCGCCCTTTTCGTACATGGCTCGCATGGGCACGTCGGCGACAGCGGCCCGAATCGTCGAGAGCCGGAAGAGCACGTCACTCTCAAAAAAGAAGCGCTTGTCGAGTTTGTCAAGCGGAAGTGCACGTACGCAAGCACCGTGAATTGCGGTAAAGCCGTTCGTCGGGTCCATGACGTTCCAATAGCCACTCGAGAGCTTGGTGGCGAAAGAAAGAATGGCATTGCCTGCCAGCCGGAGTCCCGGCATTTGCCGGAGAAGGGTATGGTGGTAGAAGCGGTTTCCCTTTGCATAATCCGCCAGCCCTTGACGCAGAGGCGCGACAAGCTGGGGTATGAGACGAGGATCCATCTGCCCGTCACCATCCAGCTTCACGATGATCGTGGCGCCCTCCTGCAGCGCCAACCTGTAGCCCGAGACGGTGGCTGCACCTACTCCTAGGTTCTGTGCGTGATACATGACCCGGACTCGGGGGTCGCGGCACGATGACTCGACCAACCTGCCGGATCCCTCCGGGCAGCCATCGTCAACCACGATAATGCGCTCGACCTCAGGCCCTATCTTGGCTATGACGTCGAGGACTTGGTCGGATACCCGATAGCACGGAATTACGACCCCAAGCTTGTCCGTTCGAACTGACGGTCGACCGTCCTTCACACCGCTCTCCTTCCCAGGTTGGCGTGGTTAGCGATGCCCCGACACTAATGGTGGACGAGAACGAGAATACCCTCGGGCTCCGACTCCACGCGCCATTCGTGCTGCGCAGGCGATACTCGAGGCCGCTGCTCGGGAGCCGCGGAGGTGATGATTCCGTCCCAATCGGATCTCGTCAGCAGACCGTAGTCGAACGTCCCATCAAACAGCCGTTGGGGAATGTCCGAGTAGGAGAACTGGTCCGCCCTGAAGTTGCGGTTGAACCACACGTCAAACATCCACTTGCAGCCCTCGGCACGGTTGAGGGGACGTGCCAGCATTCCGTACTTCTCGAAGACGCCCGCCGACACGAACACCCGGGTGGTCTCGGACAAGCTCAGGAAGCGTGAGAAAGCTACCAGCGGATAGAACCGCCGTTCGACAGCGCGAATCGCATCTCCACGCGCCACGATCGTGCCCTCCCGGTACACTGACGGCAGCGCGACGACAAGAATGCACGCCAGTGAGCACACCGCGACAAGTGGTTTGGTCTTGAGAGCCGCGCTCTCGAGCGCGAGCAGGATCAGCGCAGCAGTGGGAGCGACTATGACCACAAAGAGCGACTTCTGGTCCCAGCCCAGATCCTGCAAGTGCCATCGCCAGGCCCCGTAGACGGCAAGAAGCACTGCACCTCCCAAGGCCGCAGGAGCGACAAACCAGCGTCCCACCGACACCCAGGGGGAGTGCGCACCACCGCGCGCTTCCGGCATGGTTACCCCAAAAGAGGAAGCCGCCAGGGCACACACGACGGGCAACGCAGGAACAACGTAGCGCCCGTCCGCGCCGAAGCGCCCTCCGATCATCGCGACGGTCAGGAACCCCAGAATGACCGGGGGCAGCCACCAGACTGGCAGCTCACAGACTCTTGGCCGGTTACTGCCGAGCCTCGAGGCATTCAGAAGATAGAGGAGCCAGGGAATGACCATGGCCCAGCCGAAGATAATGGCCAGGTAGCTGACGGCTGAGCGGTCCTGAGCCGGGCCGAAGTTGAAGCCGGCAAGAGTCCGGTACTCGGACGCTCGGACTCCGAACAGCGCATCACCCAGCAGCCACCAGTTCAGCACGACAAAGAGGAGAAACCCAAGGCCGGCCCCGACGGCAATCCACCTGCCGTCCATGATGAGCCGGGACCAGCGGGAGCGGTCATTTTCACGCCGAAGAAACCCGATGAGAAGGAAGGCCAAGCATATCCCGACCTCCTTCGTTCTCAAGCTGAAGAAAAGCAGTGCTCCGAATGTTACGAGCAAGGCTGTCCGATAGCGACTTGTCCGCCACGAGGCCAGGTATACCGCTACCCCTACGGTCATCAGGAACATCAGGGTGAAATCCGCATACGTCACACCCGTACAGCGCAAGATGAGCGGCTGCATGAACAGAAGCACCACGGCAACAGCGCCGCTGACCGGGCCGCCACCCTCGCGCAGATTCCTGGCGAGAGCGTAGGTCACAAGGCCCGTAGCGGAAATCAAGAAGGCCCAGAAGATTCTTGCTCCGGCAAGCGGATCCCCCGCGAGGAGAAAGAACAAACGCTGGAAGTAGATGTGAAAATAGCGGTTCAGAATGTGCGGATCGGCAGCAGGGTTGAGCGACAAGTCCATGTACAGGAGCTCGTCCCAGCCCGTCGGACCACCACCGTATTTCGCAAAGAAGAAGAAGGAACCAAGGAACACGCTCAAGACCAGCGCAGTTTCCCAGCCGTACTTGGACACAAACCGCCGAAAATGCGGCAGTCTCAGCAAGAGACCGGACCTCAGGTTTTTCCTTCGCGGGGCATGCTCGGCTGAGGGCACGTTCTGCTCCAATGATGCGGCTCAAGGAGGTTTGACACCCACGAAATCGGCGCAGGCGGAGACGATGCGGCCGGTGGCCTTGCCGTCGCCGTAGGGGTTGTGGGCGCGCGCCATCTCGTCGTAGGCTGCCTTGTCGGTGAGAAGCTTGCCGGTCTCCTCCACGATCTTGGCTTCGTCCGTGCCGACCAGCTTGACGGTGCCGGCAATAACGGCCTCGGGGCGCTCGGTCGTGTCGCGCATGACCAGCACAGGCTTGCCGAGGCTCGGGGCCTCCTCCTGGACGCCGCCGGAGTCGGAGAGGATCACCGCTGAACGATTCATCATCGCCACGAACGGCAGGTACGGCAGCGGCTCGATGAGGTGGATGTTGCTCGTGCCGGCGCTGCGAAGGATCTGGTTGACCGGCTTGCGGACGTTGGGGTTGAGG
>Ga0315286_10000975_pt1 | contig 25390 bp, 19 predicted proteins | sample YL17G10_0_MG_FD_205038 | JGI IMG/M metagenome (GOLD analysis project Ga0315286, IMG submission 205038) | Sediment microbial communities from Yellowstone Lake, YNP, Wyoming, USA - YL17G10_0 | ecosystem: Environmental > Aquatic > Freshwater > Lake > Sediment | place: USA: Wyoming | collected...
CGAAGTGGGTACGGGGCCTGACATTCGTGGAGCATGACCAGCCGGGCTTCTGGGAATCGTCAGGGTACCACATGCGTGGCGACCCCTGGGCAGAAGAACGCTATTCTCACTAGGGGCAGTTGTCACATCCTGAAACGGCGGGGAATACCGATACTACACTACGGATGTTGGACTGAGTTGTGTTCTCGCCATATATTAGGAGGCTGAAGGCACCCAAGTCCTGGCATCGAAAGGAGGGTCGATCCTTACTTGGGGAACGGCCAGCAAACTCGAAGCGAAGCAAGGAAGGAGAACAACACGGTGAAGATCGGTAAGTGGATCAAGGCCGCCGGAATGATTGCAGCGGTATCCGTGCTAGGACTGGCAGTGCTTAGCATCGGCTGTGGCGGTGGCGATGATAACGGCGACGGTGGCGGCGGCAAATCGACGGACAATCCCGAGGAGTATGCAGCGGCGGTGTGTGAGACCTTGGCCGGTCGCATCGGCGAGATGGAGGCACTCTTCTCTGGCGAGACCGAGTTCGAAGATCCAAGCCAACTCAAGGACGCCATCGAGGAGGTTCAGCCCACAGTTGACCAGTTGGCCAAGGACCTGGACAAGATCAATCCGCCTTCGGAGATCAAGGACTGGCATGACAGTGCAGTGGAGGCGATGGCTCAGGCGGCCGACCTGTTTGACCAGCTAGGTAACATACTCGACAAGCCTCTCGATGAGGCGATGGCTGAGATGGAAGACCTGATGCCAGAGCTAGAAGGCATGCAAGAGCCGTTCGGAATGGCGGACCTGCCGCAGGAGTACCAAGATGCCTTCGAGAACGACCCCAAGTGCCAGGAGTTGGATATTCTCGGCTAGTACGTTTAGCATAGTTCACTGTCGTTCTCATCGCCTGGCCGGCGCAGACGACTGAGTGAGCCAACAAGGATCGGGCAAAGAACGCTGATGAAGACGCGGCAGAGCGTTTACCATCCGCATTCCTCGCCCGATTCCATTTGCAGGGCCGGATATCCAAGTGCTAGACTGAGTTGGGCCCCCATCGTCTAGTGGCCTAGGACGCCACCCTTTCAAGGTGGAAACGGGGATTCGATTTCCCCTGGGGGTACCAAAGCATCCAAGCGTTGGGTATACACGTCTCCTCAACTAGCTGACTTTGCTTGACGGCTGGGCACTCATCGCCACCAAGGGTGGGCACCGACAAACGCTATGCCGCCTTCTCGTCCGGCTGCATGATAGCGAACTGATTGCCTTCGGTGTCACGACAGTAGGCAAACCAGCCTACGCCCGGGATCGCCATCTTGGGAGTTACGACTGCCCCGCCGTTCGCTTCGACCTTCATGGCGTACTCGTCGACGGTCGGTACGCCGACTGTGCAGATATAGGCAGTCGGCGAATCTCCCTTTGCGTCTCCGGCTCGGCGCATTATCGCTCCGTTGATCCCCATCTCACCTTCGGGCCCGGTTGTGATGAGCCAGTACTCCACCGGCCCTCCCCAATTGTTGATCTCCCAGCCGAAGACACTTCTGTAGAAGTTGACGGCTCGTTCCGGGTCATCCGCCGGTATCTCGAAATGGATTACTCTCGGCATCTCTCGCACCTCCTGATCTTGATGATAGCATTTTCTTAATCCCATCGTTTGACCCGTCATAGTCGGGCTGCCTATCATGGCGAAAGATCGCGACGGCGCAGTCGGTTCTCTTTCGGATGGACGGCTCAGTCGCCGTAATTCGGCGGATATCCGAGAGGGATAGGCTGCCAATGGCAGCGCTCCAGATTACCACGCGGTCTTGTCATTATGTGAGCCGGGTGCCTATACTCATGCCGTCGCAAACCAACGCCCAGAAAGGGCTCCTGCGACTACACGGCGAACAAGAGGCAAGACGGAGGAATCTTCATGCTGGACGGGACAGAAGTATCTCGGCGCGGCTTCCTGGCAGGCGCTATCACGGCCACGGCGATCGCGGGTCTGGCTGCAGCCGGCTGCAGCGGTGGCAAGGAGGAAGAAAATACCCCTCAGCCCGGCGGGACGGCAGAGGGTGAGCCGAAACGCGGTGGAACTCTCAGAATCGCCAGCACCCAGTTGCTCGGCCTCGACCCGATGATGACTGAGGGCGTCCCAGTAGCTGGGTACTTCTATAGCTATGCTGTGTTTCTTACGGACTGGGAAGGGACAGTCGGTGACGTGGCATCCTCCTGGGAGGTCGTCGACGACGTGGAGTGGGTATTCAAACTCCGCAACGACGTTCGCTTCACAGATGCGCCGCCGGTTAACGGCCGGCTCCTAGTCGCCTCCGATCTTGCCAAGAGCATCGACCGCAACAAAGGGATCGCAGGCGCCAGCGAATCATGGAACCAGTATGTCGCTTCCTACGAGGCGTCAGATGACGTCACGTTCAAGATCATCACCAAGAAACCCTACGCCTACCTGCTCTGGCTGTTGGGCATCTGCCCCATAGTGCCCATGGAGGCGGTCGAGGAATTCGGCGACCTGCGAACCAACGTTGCGGGCAGCGGACCCTACGCCCTTTCAAAATACGAGCGCGGTCAGGGTCTGGAGATGGTACGAAACCCCCTTTACTACCACGAGTACCCCTACATCGATGGGGTTAGCGTCAAGGTGCTCGTCGACGAGGCTTCGATCCAGGCCGCTTTCCGGGCGGGCTCAATCGATATCTACGATGCAACCGACAAACTGAAGGCGGACACGGTATCGAAGGTTGAGGGCGTCACTATTTCCCGCTATCTGGAGCGCAGCTATGCGAATATCCGCCTCAACGGCTCTAAGTTCGCTCCCTTCAAGGATGAACGCGTCCGCGAGGCAGTAGACTTGGCGCTTGACCGGCGGGGCATGATCGACAAGCTCCACTTTGGGGACGCCGAGTTGGCGGGCCCACTTCCACCGGTGTTTGAGAACGCGCTACCCAAGGAAGAAATAGAGGCCGCATACCAGCGCGATGTCCCGCGGGCGAGGCAGTTGCTCTCCGCCGCCGGGCAAGAGGGTCTGGAATTCGAACTGTTCATCAGCACTACTCCGCCTGGGCCCGACCAGGCCGCTATAATCAAGGCCAACCTGGTCGAGGCCGGCATCACGGTGGACATCAAGAGTGCCGAGTTGGGGACATGGATCGCCGACATGCTCCTCGGCAACTTCGAGGCGACGGTCTTCAACCACCTCCCGTACGTGAGCGATGACATACCGCTTCAACTCCTCCACAGTCGCGGCGACACGCGGACGGAACGCAACTATCTGGGCGTAGATGATCCGCAGGTTGATGCCTTGCTCGACCAAATACACGAGACCGTTGACGACGCGAAGCGAAAGGAACTGGCTTGGGAAGTGCAACGCCTCGTCCTGAAGCGACACGGCCCCACCTTGCTCCTTTACCAGCCCTACGGGTACTGGTGTGCCTACGACTACATCAAGGGGTACACGCCGACGGCCTACGGCTTTGGCCTGCACAAGTACGACTACTGGATCGACAAGGGATAGGACTGAGCGGGGCGTTCATGGCAATAGAGGTGCCCGCGCCTCGGTGTTGCGGGCAAGAGCGTTATCCCTGGATGACCCCAGAGCGTTCTAGGAGACTCAAGAAGCGGGCGTAGGCTTCATCCCAGAGGTCGCCATCACTGGGCTCGTAGGCTGTTATCTCGAACGAGCGCCGCACCAATTCCCGACCTTCCTCCAGCGACGGCAGGAGCCCCAGCGCCATCGCTTGGACAACGACGTTTCCGATGGCCGTTGCCTCTACCGGCCCTGCCAGGACCAGCGTTCCCGTTGCATTGGCCGTGAATTGACAGAGCAGGCGATTCTGCGAGCCCCCGCCGACTATGTGGATGACCCTAATCTGGCGACCCTGCATCTCCTTAATTCGTTCGAATATCCATCGGTACTTGAGGGCTAGGCTCTCCAGCACGCAGCGTGCCATCGATCCTTTGTCCTGCGGCGCTGCCTGACCGCTGTCGTGACAGAAGGCTCTGATCGCGCTCGGCATGTCGGGAGGGCTGAGGAAAGACGGATCATCCGGCTCAATGATCGCCGCGAATGGTGGCGCTGCCTCAGCCAGACTGGTGATCTCATTGTAGGAAAGCGGTTGGCCCTGCTCTGCCCACACCCGTCGACACTCCTGGAGCAGCCAAAGGCCCATCACGTTTCGGAGCAGGCGAAAGCGGCCGCCAACCCCGCCTTCATTCGTGAAGTTGTTGACGAGGCTTTGCGCCGTTATCACCGGCTCCGGAACCTCGACGCCCGCCAGTGACCATGTGCCGGAACTGACATAGGCGTAGTCGCTCTCGCTGGTGGGTACCGCTGCCACCGCCGAGCCAGTGTCGTGGCAGGCGGGCGCCACAACCGGTACCCCATCCATCCCTGTCTCCTCGGCGACGGACGGCAAGAGATCTCCGATAACGGTTCCCGGCGGGACGATTGGCGGCAAGAAGCCGGTCGGAATGCCGAGCCTGTCAAGAAGCGAAGTCGCCCAAGTACCTGTCCGCGGGTTGTAGAACTGAGTCGTCGTGGCGCTGCTGAACTCGCAGACGGTTCGACCCGTCAGCCAGTAGTTCAGTAGGTCGGGAATGGTGAGGAACGTGTGCGCCTGCGCGAGAACCGGTGAACCGCCTAGAACCATGGAGAAGAGCTGGTACAGCGTGTTGAACGGCAGGAACTGGATCCCCGTCTGCTCGAAGATCTCGGCGCGTGGCACTCGCTTGAATGCCTCCTCCATCACCCCCTCAGTGCGGCTGTCCCGATAGTGGAACGGCTCGCCGAGCAGCTTGCCTCGCTTATCCAACAGGGCGAAGTCGACGCCCCAAGTATCGACGCCGATGCTCGCCGGATTCCCGTATTGCTCCCGGTAGAGGGTCAGGCCGTACTTCATCTCCTCGAACAGCCGCTGGACGTCCCAGTGGAGCCCATCCGCCGCCCGGACAGGCCCGTTGGCGAAGCGATGCACCTCAGTCAAGCGCAACCGCTCGCCGTCGTAGCGGCCTAGCATGGCGCGCCCGCTCTCGGCCCCTAGATCGAAGGCAAGGAACTTCTCAGTCATGGTTGTGGAATTACCCTCTTGGGATAAGGACTCGCTAGCCGCTCTTCGTGCTACGGTGGCCTGCAAGCCCTTTGATCAGCATCGATGATAGGATGACGCGGCTGGCCTGCTCCAGGCAGGATGTCCACTCGTAGGCCTCCTCAACCGTCTTTCCCACCGCGAACGAGCCGTGGCCGCGCACGACTGCTATCCTGTGCTCACAGAGGGTCTCGCACATCGCGTCCGCGAGCTCCTGCGAACCGGAAGCCGTCGCTACTTCGACTACTGGGACCCTGCCCACGAGCACCGTCGACTCCAGGTCGAGGGGGACAATCTCGTCGGAAGTTAGCGAGAGCGCGACGGCAGAGGTTGGGTGAGCGTGCACCACTGCCAGCGCCGGTGTGGCCAGGTAGATGGCTCGATGCACCACCAGCTCCGTCGAAGCTGAGACATCGGTGCCGTCTGGTTTCCCTAGCCTCGTCTCGACCAGGTCACCCTCTTTCAGACGGCCCAGCATCGAACTGTGGCGGGTGATGATGATGCTATCGCCGCGGCGCACACTCATGTTGCCGCCGTGCGAAGAGATGAGGCCGGCCACAAACAGGTCACGGCCGATCTCTTGAAACTCCCGCAACAGGTCCAATTGCCGGGACGAGCGTCTGGTTGCCATTCCTCCTCCGCCTTCCTAACTCCCAGTCATGCTTTGTCTCAGTATTCTCTTCTCGCAGCCAAGCAGGCGGCGACTGCTTCCGGCTCTCAGGTCGAGGGAGAGCCGGTCGACGCTATGCGGCACTGCTAACTGCGGGCGAATCGGTAGTCGGGCGAGAGACTACCAGGTCTTGTAGTCCTCGCTCATCTTTCGGTACTCGACGAGCGGCTCGTCGATCGTCTTTGCCGCCAGGATGATCTGACAGGCCTCCTCCAGACAGGAGACCCATTGGAACGCCTCGTCCAGCGTCTGGCCGATGGCGAAGCAGCCGTGGCCGCGCAGCATGACGATCTTGTACTCCTGAAGGGCGGCCGGCAGCTTCTCCACCATCTCGGACGAGCCCGACGCGAACTCCGCCGTAATCACCGGCACCTTGTGTAAGAGATAAGATGCCTCGTTGTCTATGGGCACGATCTCATCGCGGGAGAGGGAGAGAGCGATGGCCATGCGGGGGTGCGCGTGCACCACCGCTAGCGCCGGCGTCGTCATGTAGATGGCACGGTGCACGACCAACTCCGTCGAGGCGAGCATTACGCCGCTGTCCGGCTTTGTCAGCCCTGTCTCGATGAGGTCGACTTCCTTGAGACGCCCCAGCATGGCGCCCCGTCGCTTGATGATCACGCGATCGCCGAAGCGCACACTGATGTTGCCGCCATGCGAAGAGACGAGGTCTGCTACATAGAGGTCTCGCCCGATCTCCTGGAACTGGCGGAAGACTAATTCGTCGATCATGCTCTCGCTATCAGTAAGCGTGCTGCCTATCGCAGCAGGTCTTGCAGCCCTAGCTCTTCCAGCTTATCCTTGCTGGGCACGCCGTTCTCGTCCCAGCCGCGGAAGCTATAGTACTCGTCGAGCATCTCCGGCAGGTGCGATACCGAGCCTTTGCTGGGGCCTTCAGCCACCGGTTCCTCCAGCATACGTCGCGGCAGGTTATCGTCAGCCCGGCTGAACCCCTCTCGGAGATTGTACAACCGCTCCATGTTCCATATCCTCTCACCCGTGCGGATGAGGTCGCCTGTAGAATAGGAAACGCCGGTCGCAGCCGTCAATGCCCGCGCCAGGTACTCCTCGGCCACGGCCATGTTCGCGAACTTGCAGATTACTAGAGAGTCGATAGCGGCGGCGCTGTTCTGGTGCAGTATGACCATGCCTGCCTTGCCCTGCACCTGGAGGCGATGCACCAGCTTGGGCAATCCCAGGACCTCGGGACCGAGCATATTGCCGCGTGTGTGACAACTGCCTCGGTTTGAGGTGGCAAAGAGCAGCCCTTGACCCTGCATGCCGCGCGGGTCATAGGCGGGCATCTCCATTCCTTTAACGCTCATCGAGTACTCGCCTCTCTCATGCTTCTCGGCGAAGCGTCTGCTTCCCTCAGCCATCTCATCACCGAGCCCGCGCCGGTCTGCAATGTTGCGGATCGTCGACTCCAGTAGGTCGGCGCGGCCAAAGCGGAGATCCGAGTCGATGATGCCCCGCTCCGCCATCTCCATAGCGCAGGCGATAGTTGAGCCGGTGGAGATGGTATCGAGTCCCAGGTTGTTGCACAGGTAGTTGGCCTCGGTGATCGCCTCCAAGTCGCCGATGCCGCAGGCCGCGCCCAACGCCCAGACCGATTCGTACTCCGGCCCCTCGCCCTCTTGGTGCGCTGTCTTAGTGACGCGCGTGCAAGCGATGGGACAGGCCCAGCAGGCCGTCTTCTTGACGAGGATCTTGTCGGTGATCGCCTCGCCTGATATCTCCTCAGCCTGCTCGAACTGCGACTGCTGGAAGTTGCGGGTAGGGAGCGCTCCGATAATGTTCACGACGTTGAGGACGCTGGCCGTTCCGAATTGAGGCAATGCCTGCGCCGTGAGAGGGCTCGCTGTGAGGTGCTTGCTCGCCTCATACCTGACAAAGCGGAAACGCTCGCGGTCGGCAAGCTCAACCTTCCCGTCACCCTCGACGACGATCGCCTTCAGGTTCTTCGAACCCATGACCGCGCCTGTGCCGCCGCGACCGAGGGCACGCTTGCCATCGTTCATGATGGCGGCGATGCGCACGAGCTTCTCGCCCGCCGGGCCGACGCATAGGACGTTACGCCCCGACGCCTGGCCCAGCTCTTGGGTCACCTCCGGCACGTCTTTGCCCCACAGGGGGGAGGCGTCCTTCAGGGTTGCTCCGCCCGGCGTTATCTCTAGGTAAACAGGCTTGTCAGCGTGGCCTTTGATGATCAGTGCGTCCAGACCGCTGCGCTTGAGACGCATGCCCCAGAAACCGCCGGAGTTGGCGTCTAGGATGGTGCCGGTGAGCGGCGACTTCGTACTGACCGAGAAGCGGTTGCTCGTCTGAAAGGATGTCGCCGTAAGGGGCCCCGTGCAGAAAACGAGAATATTCTCCGGTGAGAGGGGATCGACTCCTGGGCCAACCATATCCCAGAGCAGCCGCGCTCCTAGCCCTCGTCCACCCAGGAACGACCGCGCCATCCCGGTGTCGAGCGGGTGTGACTCGATTCTTCCGCTGCCCAGATCGACTTCAAGGATTTTGCCAATCCAGCCCTGCAAACCGGTCTCCTGTCAGGCCGTGGGGAATCCGCCGCCCTCCCCGTTTGAAACGCCCCGCTCTTTCGCTGTCCTCTCCCCGTAGCCGCTCTCTTTGAGAGCCGAGATGGGATCGGGGTGCAGTCCCATCTCGACGCGTACCTGCGCGAGCAAGGGGCGCACGTCCGTTTCGAAGGCGTCAGTGAGAACTCGGTGAGCGCCCAGCACGTCGCCTACCGCCTGTCGCTCCGCCAGCGCCCTGCGATCGACGATCAGCGCCCGGGCATATGCCGTCTGAACGTTTAGAACCGACAACACCCTCGCCTCGATTTTGGCCTCGATGTTGTGGCTTTGGTCAATCATGTATGCTACGTCGCGCGCTGCCTCGGGGTCGGTGGCCAGCTCGTTGTAGATAAGGAAAAGCTCAAAGGGGTTGACGCTGCCCACGATCAGATCATCGTCAGCGTACTTGCGGGCGTTGAAATGGAACCCGCCCAACTTGCCTTCGTCAAGCAGGAAGGCAACGATCTGCTCTACGTTCGTCCCCTGGGGATGGTGCCCCGTGTCGACCAGCACCTGCGCCCGCGGCCCCAGCTTCAGGGCCATTGCGTAGGCTGTCCCCCAATCCGGCAGATCAGTGTTGTAGAACGCCGGCTCGAAGAACTTGTACTCAATGAGCATCCTCACCTGGGGCGACATGGCGGAGTAGACCTGCCGCAGAGACTCCAGAAGACGGTGCTTGCGTTCGCGTAGCGAGTCTTGGCCGGCGTAGTTCGTGCCATCGGCGAACCACAGGCTGAGAAGTGTCGATCCCGTAGCTTTCGCGATCTCCACGCACTCCAGCATGTGCTCGACGGCTCGCCGCCTGACAGCCGCTTCCGGGTGACAGGCGCTGCCCAGCTTGTAGGCGTTGTCCTGGAAGAGGTTGGGGTTGATTGCGCCGATGCGCATGCCCAGCGACTCGGCGTAGCCCCTTAGTTCTGCCCAGTCGTCGACCTTATCCCAGGGGATGTGGAGGGCGACTGATGGGCAGATGCCGGTTAGTCTGTGCACCATGGCGGCATCGGCCAGCTTCTCCCGCACATCGCGGGCGGCTCCCGGCCAGGGGAAAACGGCGAACCGGGTGCCGCTGTCGCCATATCCCCACGATGGTGTCTCAAGGTGCTGGGACTTTAGGGTCTGCTTGATCGCCTCGACGTTCAGGCCCTTGTCGGCCAGATTCGCCATCAGGAGGGCGTATGTCTCCGAGTGATCAGCCATGTTTCGCTTCAACCCTTATCTCACGCGGGCCAGCGACGACGAGCGTGACACTGCCCTCAACTAGGATAACATCCACGATCTTAGCCCGCGACCTGGCTGCCTCATCGGCCTGCACATCACCGGCATCGCCGACGTTTACCTCCCGCCATCCGCCGGGATGAGAGGGCAGCGTTACCTCTGCTGTGCAGCCCGCCGGGACGGTAACGCGCATAAGGAAGCCACCGTCCTTCTTCTCCCAGTTGACGGGAATATCACCCTTGACGGTAGGGAAGACACCCTTCGCCCATTCCAGGTCGGCAGGCTGAGGAGCGATTCTGACGCGGTCGAAGCCGGGCTCCAGAGAAGCTACTCCCAACACCTCGGTCGATAGGTCGAAGGTTGGTGTGGTCGACCAACCGTGGCACTGACTCACCAAAGGATGCCAGACCTCCCAGATCGTCGTTGCGCCCGCCGCGATCATGGCGCCCCAGCGCCGGCGGATGTTGTCCAGCATGTCGCCATGGCGGCCGGCGGCGATGAGGGCGCGGTGGACGTGATGCATGAAGAAGGGCTGCGCCGTCACTATATTTCGTTCCTCATCGAAGTCGGGCTCCGGGATATCGGCTGAGCGCATCCCCGTGCGCGTGATGACGAGGCGCGTCTCATCGAGGATGGCGCCGAATATGCGGTCCCACCGCTCCTTGGGAGCGATTCCGTAGGCGATGCAGACGGAGTTTGCCTGCTGGCTCACGCGACGGCCTCTCTCGCCGTCGGCGCAGGCGTCCACGTAGACGCCTCGCGCTTCATCCCAGAGGCGAACGTTCAGAGCATCACGGATGCGGTCTGCGCGCTGTGCGCAGCGTTCTGCGATCAACGGCATTCTCAGCCGATTGGCTAGGTCTTCCGTGATCCGGAGGGTACGGTAGAACAGGGCATTATAGGCTGTGCTCTCGCCGCGGCGATCCAGGTGGGCCCAGTCGATCAATGTCCATTCCGGGAGGTTGTTCAGGAGGCCGTGCTCGTCCGTGAAGCGATTGAACCAGTCGAGGAGCTTCAGCACGGGGGCGATGATCTCCTCGGCCAGGCTCAGATCGCCGGTATAGTCCACGTATTTGCCGAGCGTGAGGACCCAGTAAAGTCCCCAGTCGGGAATGGACATGATCGATGCTCTGGCCGCCAGATCGCCGGGGGCTGCCATGGCTGTCATGCCATCGGGTCGCTGGCTCTGCGATAGCTGACGCAGCGCCTGAGCGACGAGTTGAGTATCCCCAAATGCCGCGTAATTGGTGAGCGCCTCGACGTAGATGTCGCCCATCCACTGCCGCTGCTCGCGATGAGGGCAGTCCTCGTAGCCGTCATGCATACAGCGGCGGACGGTCTTTGCGCCTGCCTGCCAAATGCGGTTCAGCAAGGGGTCAGAGCACTCAAACGAACCCATATCTTCCACGGGATACCCGGTCTCGTTCAGAGCAATCTTGTGAATCACGACGGGGCCCTGCGGATTTCGCACCGTAATCTGCAGATAGCGGAGGCCCACCCACTCGAACTTCTCCCATGTCTGGCGCCCATCGCGGGTAATATAGCGGTGGACGTTTGATGAAGTAATGGGCCCTCGCTCTGGCATCTCCACCTTTCCGTCACTCAATCGCTCGGAGTAGGCGATATCGATAACGACTCCTGCGGGGGCAGTCACGTCAAGCCGAGGATAGCCAGTGACCGTGTCCTCAAAATCAAAGAGGATACAGGCATCGAGCGATTCGTTCGCTGCAACGGTTGCCGGGCGCCCTTGAAGCAACCCTTCGCCATCCTGGATCCGGTCGGCTGCAGCTTCTTGAATCGATTCCTGTTCCGCCTGCTCGAAGGGGTCGGCAGCATCTCTTGCCGGCTCTAGCTCGGCGAACCCGACGATAGCAGAGGGCAATCGCTCCCCCTCAGCCAGATATGGTATGGCGCGGGGCGTCATGTAGGGGAATGGGCCGAACGGGTTGAGGTCCCGCGCCCTTTCCCAACCACCGTCATCGAAGTCGGGCAGCATCCAGCCGTCAACCGCCTTCCCAGCATCGAATACCTCCATGAATCCGACCGATCCGGCGCGAGTGTCCTGCTTCCAGGCATCGGCCTTCGCGTAGCGCCAGGAGTCGTCGGAGTCAATCGCCTTCTTTGACCCATCCGGCAGTTCGATGTCGGCCTGGAAAAAGACGTTGGCGCACCCGCAGGCGGTAAGCTGAAGGGGCGAAGGGAGCTGATACCAGGACATGTCTCGCCCGTATGAGTGGAGAAGGATCGCCACGACGTTCCGCCCGGCATGCAGGTGGGCAGTAATATCGCGTGTATCGAAGGACTGGAAGGCGGGGTCGCAGCGGGACGGTCCTCGCCCGACAAACACTCCGTTCACATAAAGGTGGTAGCGCCCGTCGGCTGAGACGTGGGCGGTTGCCTGCTGGGGCGCTGATGGCAAGTCGAACGTCTTGCGAAAGTGCCAGAAGGCGTTGATCTCTGTGGAAGGTTCAGGGCGGCGGCCGGAGAAAAAGACCTCGTAGAGAGCACCGGGGTCTAGAGTTGACATGACGGGTGATACCCAGTGCGCTCTACGGACGAAGGGGTGGCTCATACTTCACCTCTCTGTTTTTCGTGCTGACGCTGGTGCAAGGGGAGGGAGCTTCGCGGAGACAAAGCCCGGCCTTTCAGCCGAACTAACCGTAGCATACCCAGAATGATAAACGAAACTCATGTTTGCCTAACCGAGAGGCGATCTCTCGGCCTTCCCTATTGAAGGAATCGGGCTGTGAGTCCCGTGTCTATCGCTTCCGCTTGTGGTCGCCGACCTGCGGAACGTCGATGAACGTGTCAGGGCCGAAGTAGCGTAGTGTCACCAACGGCTCCGTCCCGGAATTCTCGAAGACTACCCCCTGGACGGCCGCCTCGTTGCTGACAAAGACCTCGTCTTCCGTCATCTCTCCAAAGCGGATCATGACGGGGGTGTCCAATCGCATCTTCCCGATGCGGCCGCTGCCCTGCACGGTTATGAGACCGTAGGAGCCGCCGTCCTTTATGGTGCACTTCACGCCCGGCTGCACGGTCAGTTCCTTGGCCGAGAAGCACTGCTTGCCCTTGACCGTCCCATAAGTGATCCACTGGTCGAGCCAGCCCTCGCTCGACGAGTCACCGACGGGGATCGGCTCAAGGTAGTGACTGTCCTTGAAATGGGTATCCGTGTTTAGGGGCCAGTCCAGTTGCTCCACGAGATAGTCGAGGTCCTGATGCTTCTCCTGGGGCACGTCCTTGACAAGCAGGTCCCAGGGTACATAGCGTCCCTCGACCATCGACTGGTACATCCCGAAGACGTCGCTGCCCCACTGGGGCTCGTAGGTCAAGAGCGATCCAGGGGCATGGAGGATGCAGGGAGGGACTAACCAACCGGTCCCCGGCTTGAGGCGGTAGGCCCGCGAATAGTCCAGGATCCCGTTATCCCCCTTGTTCCAGTCCTCTAGACAGCGGCGAATGTCTTCCTTAGTTGTGCCGGGTTCCAGACCGAAGAAGGTGTGGGGAAACGCGTTCCCGGTGTTGTTTAGCTGAGAGGGGAAATAGTAGGCCTCAGGTTTTCCCTTCTGGCCGACGAGCTTGGCCTGGGCATCGTTCTGGTGGATGTGGTGGGGGATAGGCCCCAGGTTGTCAAAGAACTTGGAAAAGACGGGCCAGCGTCCGTATTCCTCCCACATCGCCTTGCCGATCAACCTGACGCCCTCAGCGTCGATGGCGTCGCGCAGAGTGAAGCGGCTATCGCCATGCACTACGTAGCTTAGCCCTTCGTCCGGTTGGCGGTTGTCGTTGGCAGCCTCGGTGGTCGAAGCAAACCAGCGCTCGTCGATGCCGCCTCGATGCGCGCCCAGAGCGTAGTAGTCGTCGGGGTGCAGTTTCAGCCGTCGACCCGGCATGAGGAACGAGCGCGGCACCCAGCAGGGGGCCAGGCGCAAGATGCCTTCACCCGCTTCCAGGGCTCCGCGGACGTTGGGGTTCTTGCTCACACTGGGTGTAGGCGTTGCCATCTTTATCACCTTCCTAGTCGATTCACCACTTGATGTGACTGACCAAGCAACCTTCACGCATATTCCAGCAGCAGCATCTGGAAGATGTTCAGTTCAGGCACTACCACCTCAACGTAGTCGCCTTTAACAGCAAACGACAGGGGACTCTCGACTGGCAGTAGCGCTACCCGAACTGCCCGCTTACCGCCTAGCTTTATCCTGACCGTTGTATTGAACACCGGTACTGGTGGCAGGACTTCCTGCTCGTTGACCAGGTTCACTATGTAGCGTTTCTTGTCAGGCTGATGAAACAGCGTTACCTCTACCACCGGCGGGGCTTCCACCTCGAAGGAGAAGGACGCGCTCGCCAGGCTGCGGACCATCTGTACGAAGACCTGCCTGTGCGGTTGCTGCACTGCCGCTTCCAGCGGCGCCGCCACCCAGATCACGCTGCCCTTGCCGAAAGGACGGCACACAACCGAAGCATAGTCGGTCGCTACCCCTGGAGGGTTGGAATGAATGGAAGCGATCTTCCGGGTATCCTGCGGGTCGGTATACGGCAGTGTTAGGGTGGCCATCACCTCATCAGGGTTCATTGCTCTCGCCTTGACCTGGCGACCGAATGTCGCCGTGGCCGAGGACGTGTCGACGAGCGCCGACGCCGGCACTGCGGCGATGCTCAACGGGTACGCGGGATCGACACCGACCAGAAGGCCCCTCCCCCGCGAGGTGGGCGTGATGTATGTGACCGTCTCGGCGGTCTCTCCTTCTGTGGATATTCCGAAGACCTTCTGAAGGTGAGTTAGGTCTGTCTGGCCGCTTGCGTAGAGGCCGCCGCCATCCTCGACAAATTTCGTGAGGGCGGCCGCTTCCTCCTCGCTCAATACCAAGACATCGGGCAGAATGATGACCTTGTAGGCCGACGTATCCTCCAGGTTGTTCCTGCTGATCACGCCGAACGGGATGTGGTTTTCCCGCAGCGTCCTCGCTGCTCCCAGCGCGGCATCCAGATGAGGGATTTTTCGGCTGCCCAGATTGGCCGGTTTGCCGTTGTCGCTGAAGTCCATCTTCGAATCGAGGCTGAAGTAGATGGCGATGTCCTGGCACATCTCGCCTCCCAGGTATGGCTCATAGTCCCTGGATTTCCCGAATATCTCACCCATTCTCTCGTACACCCTTGGGTTCTGAGTGCCCACGGGGTCGATGGCGTCGATGAAGAAGAACGCTCCGTTGTGCGCCATTGCCAGGTATGCGTGAAGCTCCAGCATCTCCTTCGACTTCATGGTGGTATGGTCGCGGAGGCTTGGGTAGCAGCGAGATGTCATGAACTCGAAGGGCTGATTCGGCGTGATGCTGTGGTAGAGCTTGCAGACAAACGACTGCTCTCCAAACCCGCCGTACAGATCGCCGGCGATGTAGTCGTTCTGGTCGCGCAACCCGATGGTCGTGCCGATGAACCAGGGCTGGACCAACGGGGCGGAGTTGTGCTCGACTGAGATACCGGGGCTGAGTCTCTTCGCAGTGCCGGTCGCGAACGCCGCGAAATCGATGAGCCACTCCTCGCGTTTCTTCTGAAACGCCACCCACTGCGGGTCCTGCCAGTTGATGACCGTTGGCATCTCTCCACCGACCTCTTTCGCATAGCGCTCCCGGCAGGCGGCGCAGAAGCACACGCCCGGCCAGAACGTCATGTCGAAGAAGATCCCCTCCAGCTCGTAGCCGGTGCACAACTCTTTCACCTGCGTCTCGACGAATGCCCAGTATCCCATATTGTTGGGACAGACGACGCCGTATCGGCCCAGGGGTGGGATATCTCTTGAGGGCGTGCCTCCCTCGTACAGGATGCGCCACGACGGATCGTGATCGTAGGCCCAGTTGTTGAACACCAGCGTGTAGTAGGCGACGACGTCGATCCCGTTCTCGTGACAGAGCTCGGCAATCTCACCAAACATGTCCCGGCCGCGGATCCCCCGATGCATCTGCCCGCTGCTCGTCGGCCAGTAACAGTAGCCGATGTGGGAGTTAGCGTAGACCATCGCCGACTTCACATTGGCCGTCTTCAGCATCTCCACGTATGTCCTCGGGTCGAGTTGCGACAGGAAACTCTCGTCCCAAGCGTCGATATGCATGTCGACCAGATTGCGCCTGTAGCTTCTCTCAAACCATTTCGGTTCTGGCATTGGAGACATTACCTTTCATTGCTGACAACGTCCGGTTCTGGGCGAGAATGCCGGTCTGCGGTCGCCGCCCGCTCCCCTCGAATTCGAGACTGCATTCGTCTGCCTCGCTTGTGCAATCGTATTCTAGCATCCGCTCGTGAGTCATTGCCACGACCTCCCGGGCTGACCAACCACCTGTCCGTCTATCGGGCCAACACCACCAGAGTTTCCTCCCGTTTGTAACAGGCCATTCACTCAAACTCTCAATAGGCCACGGGCCTAGGGACCCATGATGCCCTCTTGGATGTCTTGCTTGGCCTAAAGTCAGTCCCGGCACGGTTGCAGTTCGAGCATTCTCCGCCTAGACTACGCTTCTGTGGTAATCGATCTGTTTCTGGAAACGCGGCCATCTCCCACCGGCATGTGCGTGAAAGGATCGGACCCTGCATAGCCCGACTCCTGACACTACGCAAGAGGGCCAGGTGGAAGCGACTCGACATCCCAGACGAGTGCTTCGCCGCATCTTCGCGTTTTTACGAGCGGATGCATCCACCAGCTCTACCCCGCTCGCCCAGGACCCCCAATCTCACGGCACACGCCATCAGCGCTTCGGCGCCAAGTTGGTGGGTCGCCGGCTACTCCCGCTGTACATCGGCCTTGCCGTAAACGCCCTTTTCGTCGTCGCCTATCTGTGGAGCGCCGGCGGGGCGACGACTCACGTTCGTATCTCAGCGGCCGACAGCGTCTACACCGTATTCGTCGACGGAAAGAAGCAGGTTGAAGCCCGCTGCGAGCAGTTCAGTGGCGGCGCTGTAGTCGTTAGGCTGCCCCCAGGGTACGAGTCATCTGCTTTGCCAGAACCTCGCGGGCTGGACCGACTCGTCGTCACAGATGTGGACTCGAAGAGGGTGCTTCTCGACGACAGCTTCCTGAAGCTGTCCGACAGCAGATGGATCACGACAGGGGATCGCTGGCACATCCTCACTCTGGGGGACATCTCCTGGCACAACTACACCGTCGACGCCTACTTCAAGAACCCAGCGCAGGCCTCCATAATGGTCCATTCGATGGAACCGAATAACGGTATAGTCTACTCTTTCCGTCCGTTCCGGCACTTCGATAACGGCCTGGACTTTGTGAAGAACGGCAAGGCCGAGAAGTGTCCAATTACTTGGCTATCCGGAGGGCAGAACGGGTTGAAAGCTGTCGGCGATGCGAGCGTCCCCAGCGTGGAGTTGGCGAAGAGTGAGACGCTGAAATCCATGGTGGCCATGACGGTGCACTCTTATCCATTCATGGTGATTGCCGTATGTGCGCTGCTGATCATGGTGGTCATCCTACAATGGGCGGGAATCGAGGGCCGTCTTCGGCGTCTCCGACCGTCGAGGGTGTCCGCTCCAGAGGGCGTTCTCATCTACCTGATCGCTGTCGCCGCTTTCGGGGTTCTTGTGTACATCGCCCGCAACGTCAACCAAGGGATGCCGCACGTCCCAGACGAGGTGTCATACGTATTCCAGGCGAAGATCCTCGCCTCATTCCATCTTACGGCTCCTATCCCGCCCGTCCGCGATGCCTTCGAGTTCTTCTATCCGAGCCTACTCGTCGATTCCGGAGGGCGATGGGCAAGCATCTATCCCTTCGGCCATCCGATGATGCTGGCCATTGGCCAGTTGGCGGGCGCGGTCTGGATGGTCCCGCCAATACTAGGAGCGCTTTCGATAGTGCTGATCTACGCGGTCGGCAAAAGGATTCATGGCACACAGGTCGGGATCATTGCGGCCGCGCTGCTCGCTTTTTCGCCATTCTTCCAGATGACAGCCAGCAATCTTATGTCTCATAACACAGCCGTTTTCTATATCCTGGCCTGCCTGTTCCTGATCACCGTCAACTGGAGATCCAAATCCTTGTCATATGGACTAGCCGGAGTCTGCTTCGGCCTCCTTCTAAACACCCGGCCCCTGACAGCGACGGCGCTCGTGCCACCTTTCGCTCTGCTATTCTTGCACGACTTGGTGTCTGACCGGGGACAGAGAGCCGCAATCCTTAGGAGGAGTGTCGCCTTCGCCGCCGGCGTTCTTCTGATGGTGGGTGCTCTCTACTTGTATAGCCTTGGCACGACAGGCTCACTGGACACCGGCTACGGGGCCAACACCAACTTGGAGACGGTCATCGGCTTCGGCGAGAAGAACTCCGTGGCGCGAGGGATGCAGAACGAGCAGGTCCAATTGGCAGCGCTGTTGCCGATCCTAAACGGTTGGCCTCTCATCGTGGGACTAGCATTCCTGTTCTTGCCCTTCACGCTCGGTAGCCGAAGCCACTGGGACGTCTTCCTTTTGGCCGGCGCGCTGTTCGCTATCGGGATATGGACAGCATATGAGTCGAGTGGACTGATGCACGGCCCTCGCTACTGGTACGAGGCTATGCCATTCCTCATGCTCTTGGCAGCCAGAGGCCTGGTCCTTCTCGGAGAGCGCGTGGCCTATTGGGCAAGTCTGATGCGCCGCAGCACAAATACCCGCGAGGAGCCAATTGTCCTTGCCCGGGCCCTCAGCTGCGGTCTGCTGGCGGTCCTGTTGGGAATGAGCGTGCACGGGTGGATGCTGGGGAGACACTACGAGACAGGCTGGGCCGACTACGTTCCTCGAACGATTTCCGAGCTAAAGGGGTTCAATGGCGCCGACGACCGCCTCCTGCGGAAAGCGCAAGAAATGGACTTGCACAATGCCCTGGTGCTGGTAAAGACCTGCGGCAGCTGGCAGTGCTACGGCACGGTTTTTTGGAGGAATGCCTGGGATTTCAATGGCGACATCATCTACGCACGGGACGTGCCCCAGATGCGTACTCCAGAGGCGCTTGCCCGCTACTCAGGCCGCCAGGTCTATCTCGCGGACTATGGCAAGGGCACTATCGTTCCTTACGACCTTCCTCTCGGACCGCTGAGACCAACCGCCGGAGACTGACTCCCGTTATGCTAGCTGAGCCGCAGCAATAGAGGTTGCCTCATCGCTTGCCAGACGGTAACGTGCAGTGAGCGGGACAAAAAGCAAGCCCTTGGGAGGAATCACATGAGTCTCGGTCGGAGTGATGACTCATCACAGCGAGCGACGGGCCCAGCATCTGGAGTCGAGCCCGCGAGCTTGACAACCCCCTCGGAGAGTTCGATCGACATATCCGTAGTTCTCCCATGCCTAAACGAGGAACGGACGGTCGCAACCTGTGTTCAGAAGGCCCGCCAGTGGTTTGAGTCGGCGAACGTGCGAGGAGAGGTGATTGTCGTCGACAACGGATCCACGGACCACTCCCGCGAGAGAGCGTCGGAGGCAGGAGCCCGAGTAATTGATGAACCGCGCCGGGGTTATGGTTGTGCCCATCTTCGCGGCTTCGAGGAAGCAAAGGGGAAGATCATCGTCATGGCCGATGCCGACGATACGTACGATCTCAGTGACCTTAGCCCTCTCATTGAGCCTCTTGGCCAAGGGTACGACATAGTGGTGGGCAACCGGCTCAAGACACTCTCTCCCGGCTCGATGTCGTGGAGCCACCGTTTCATAGGCACGCCCCTTCTGACGGCGCTCCTCGGCCTCTTCTCAGGGTCACGCTTGGGAGACAGCCAGTGTGGCCTGCGCGCTTTCACTAGAGCAGCCTGCGAGCGCATGTCCTTGAAGTCGACAGGGATGGAGCTTGCATCAGAGATGATTCTAAAGAGCGCCCGCAGGGGATTGAGGATGGCCGAGGTGCCGGTACCCTATCACCCGCGGCTGGGGGAGAGCAAGCTCAACACGTTCCGGGACGGCTGGCGACATCTTCGTTACCTCATTCTGGAGAGCCCAAGCTATCTGTATACGATTCCCGGCATCTTTCTGATTCTCTTCGGCCTACTCACACTGGGGCTGGCGCTGCCATCCTCACGTGGCATCGACATTGGGCCCCTGCGCTGGCAACCGATCTTCGCGGGGACGATATTCCTGGTTGTCGGAATGAACGCCGTGTTGCTTGGGTTGGCTTCGCGCATCTACACTACGGCACGAGGCGACACGGAAGCGGACTGGCTGCTGCGCTTCTACCGCAAGTATCTGGGGCTGGAGGGGCTGCTCTTACTTGGCTTGTTCTTGATGTTGGCCGGCATCGGCGTTGATTTGTTCCTGTTGATTGACTCGCCCTCTGAGGGTAACCTGCTGAACTGGGTTGACATCGCTGCCGTGGCCCAGAGCCTAATCGTGATCGGCGCCAATCTACTACTTGTGGGGGTCCTGGCCGGTGTCCTCGAAGCAGAGTAGCAAAAAAGGGCTGGCCCATTGCGCGCAGGCCGTTGTCAGAGTCTCGTTCGCTGGCATGAGGGCTATGCTGCGCACGCTCATCGGCCAGAAGCCACCGACATCCCTGATGCCGGAGAACTACCGCGAGACGAGGGACATCCTTCTTCGTGGAGGGGGTATCTATTCCCCTGGCGAGGAGAGGACGCTTCTTGATGAAAAGAATGGACGGGGAACGTGCGTGACAGGTGGCGCAAAGCTCAGGAATACGAGCTGAGATTCTGGCAGAGTCATGCTCGACACCTCCGCGAACGGGGCAGGCCCGTTCCACGCGACCTCGACTACGTTCTCGCCGCCGGGCTCGAGGGAAAGCGCGTACTCGATGTGGGCTGCGGTCCGATAGGCACGGTCTTCCATGCGCCAGGCGCGGTGCGTGTCGGGTTGGATCCGCTTGTCGGGGAGTACGTCACGAGCCTCGGCTTCTCCGCGTGCGGGGTAGATCTCGTGGCAGGGATAGGCGAGAATTTGCCATTTGTGGACGAGACTTTCGATGTCGTCATCTGCGGCAACGTCCTGGACCACGTCAACCAGCCGGGTCCCGCGCTGGCGGAGATCCACAGAGTGCTGCAGCCCGACGGAAGGGTAATGATAGCGGTTCACATCATTCCCCGTTGGCTTGTGGCGCTGCGCAGACTCCTCGACTGGATCGATACCGCGCATCCTCATCATATGACCGGCTCCGACGTCAACCGGCTGATCGAGGCCGCGGATCTCGAGACAGAAAGCGGTCGCACTACGTCACCAAAGCTAACCTGGCTTAGCCCGAAGGCGGCGCTCGCCAATCTCGCGATGCGCAATCTGCTGGTGACGTGCCGGCGGGCCGACTACCAAGCACGAGAGTCCACTTCATCGAGAGAGTGTCTCTGATGGTGCAGGGAAAGCCGGGCACCCGTCGGGTTAGTGGCGTGCCGGGGCAAATTCACACGCTCGAGGGGGTATTGCCCGGTGTCCTCTAAGCAGAATGGCGAAAGCCGAGGGTTCCGTATTTGGGGGCAATTGTCAATGCTTCAGCCACTGGCGTGGCACCTTTCCCTGTTCATTCTGCTGTGGCCCACCGTTCTCTATCCCTTGACCCTGGCTGCCCTATCGCGTCGTTCTGGCAAGAGGATCGCGGCCAGGTCTGATTACGAGCCCTCGGTCACCATCGTCGTGCCCACCTACAACGAGGCGAGCCTCATCCGCCGCCGACTGGCTGACATCACCGCCTACGAGTACGACCTTGATAAGGTCGAGGTCATCGTTGTTGATTCGGGTTCGAGCGACGGCACAGCTGAGGTGGTGCAGTCGATACAGAAGGAAGGCCTTCTGCCGCGGCTTATACTGATCAGGGAGGAACAGCGGAGGGGCAAGGCGGCAGCGGACAATCTAGCCCTCAGCCGGTCAAGCAGCGATATCGTGGTTATCACAGACGCGCCAACTCTCTTCCATCCCCAGGCTCTACGAAGGCTCGTCTCCAATTTCGCCGATCCTTCCGTGGGTGCGGTCACCGGCGACTTCCGCGTTCCGGACCAATCGACCTTGTCCCAGGGCGAGGAAGGGCTGTTCTGGGCGATTCGTAACAAGCTCAGGCGACTGGAAGCGGATTTGGATTCCACCCCCTTCCTTTCCGGCGAGATGTGCTGCTTCCGGCGCAGCCTAGTGAACTGGGTAGACGAAGATTCGATGGCCGACGACATGAACATTGCTCTGCAGGTCAGACGGGCAGGATATCGCGTGGTAGTGGACCCTTGGGCGAGCTTCTCGGAGCCGCGCTCGGCGAGCTTCCGGGAGTTGAACGCAGCGAAGGCTCGGCGCGCCGTGGGGGGCATCCAAGAGCTTTTCCGCTTCCGGCGCATGCTGTTCCGGCGACGCTACGGATGGTTCGGCATGCTCATCCTGCCATCTGATCTACTCTACTATCTGCCGATCCGGCCGTTTGCCATTGCCTTTCTGGGATGTCAAGTGCTCAACCGACTGGCTAGGAGACACATTCTATCTCCGGCTCTGCTTGTCCTGGTGGCGGGATGCCTGCTCCGGGCGAGCCGTTCAACTGCCGCGAGGCGAGCTGTGTTAGTAGCGTTGTTCAACGAGTGGGTATTCCTTCGCGGGTTCCTGAGTTGGGCGAGCGGTCGCTACAGTGTCGCCTGGGCTCAGGAGCGCTCAACGCGTCTTCCCCTGGACGGCAGCGCAGTACTGGGAGACGGTACCGCGGCGGACAGCGGACAAGGCTAGGCAGATGAGTGGGCACTTTGACGGGTAAAGATGTCACAGGTTCACCTTTCCGACGCTACCTTCGCGCCTATCTGAGGATAGCGCCGGTGTCCATCGCGATCCACCGAGCCGTGGAGGCGGGTTACCTAGCACAGGTCCCACTTGAGCGGCCCTTGCTCGATCTCGGCTGCGGGTTTGGGGAGTTTGGCTCCATCTTCCTCGAGGAGTCAGCCAACGTCGGCATCGACGTCAACAGAAAAGACCTCGAAAAGGCCTTGAGTAAGGGTGTGTATCGCTCGTTGGGCCAGGCCGATGCGTGCTGCTTGCCCTTCTCAGGTGAGAGTTTTGCCGCAGTCATCAGCGTGAGCACGCTCGAGCATATCCCAGGGGCCGAGGATGTCTTGTCAGAGGCTTTCCGTGTGCTGCGGCCCGGCGGCGTGTTCTTGTTTACCGTTCCTTCGGACAGGTTCTCCCGAATGCTAGCCGTACCGAGGATGCTCTCGGCCCTCCATGCTGCCGCTCTGGGCCGGGCATACGCCAGGGCAGTGAACTCTTTGCTCAGCCATGTGAACCTCTGGAGCCCTCAAGAATGGCGGGCCTGCGTTGAGCGGGCCGGCTTCGATATCGAATGCTGCCGGGAGATAATCTCGCCGAGGGCAACCTTCATCTGGGACCTGGGGCTCGTGTTTGCGCTGCCGGAGCGATTCTGGCGGATCCTCACGGGGCATCGCCTTGTCAAGCCAGCCGCTGTCGTGAGCTTCCTAGAATCGCGTTTAGCCCGCCTGGTCGAGGAGGACAGCTCCGATGGTAGCAATCTGTTCGTGGCTGCCCGGAAACCCGCCCAGCGCGGTCATTCGCCCCCTACGATGAGAGGTAGGCATGAGTAGGCGATGGCTGCAGATAGCGCTGGGCGTCGTCCTGGTGGCGTTGCTGCTCTGGCGCGCCCGCGTTTGGGATTTGGGCGATACGCTGGGTGACTTCAACCCCGTGACGGCTGTTGTGGTTGTCCTCATAAACTTGCCAGTAGTCGCCGTGCTTGCTTTTCGCACTCATCTAGTGCTGCGCAGGCTTGGCTACGATGCGTCGACGCTATCTCTCATTCCGATCTCGGCTGTTGGCAATGTCGCGGCCGTCGTGACGCCGGGAGCCACGGGGGACATCATTCGAGCACCGTTCTTGAAAGGGCATCACGCGGTCTCCTACTCCGACGGGATCGCCACCATAGTCTATGAACGGGCGTATTCCTTCTGCATCCTCTGCCTATCAACGGCGCTGGTCGCGGCCTGGAACGTGGCGCCCGCTCCCTTGAGGATCGCCATCCCCTTCATCGGGCTGCCCGCCCTAGTGCTGCCAGCGGTGGCGGCAATGCCACTGGTCTCGCTGGGCGCTTGGGCCGGCAAGACTTCAACGACTAAGTTTTGGGGAGTGAGGCCGCTGGCGCACACCCTGAATTTGGGAGAGGGCCGGTGGGTTCAGTCCCTGGCGACCCTCATGAGAGATATGCGTCTTTCGGTTCTCTTTGCCGGCCTGACCACCGCCATCTTCGCTGCGGTGGTCCTCCAGCTCTGGCTGATAGCCGACGCACTCTCCATAAGCCTATCCGCCGGCGAGGCGTCGGTCGCGATGGGCGTGTCAGTGGTGGTGGGAATCGTGTCGTTCCTACCGCTGGGGTTAGGCGTGCTCGACTGGACACTCACAGCCTTACTTGAGCATGCTGGCGCATCAGTCGCGTCTGCGACATCCGTCGCGATCCTCTATCGAGCGACTAACTCGCTGCCGGCCGGGCTTCTAGGCGTACTCGCCTACGTATATCTAGTTGTCAAGCTTGAGCGTGCAGGCAATAAGCCATCATCGCAAGGGCGCGCGCCAGAACGATAACGCCTTTACGCTACCCCTTGTCGATCCAGTAGTCGTACTTGAAGAGGCCGACCCCGTAGGCTGTGGGCGTGTATCCTTTGAGATAATCATAGGCGGCCCAGTAGCCATACGGCTCGTAGAGGACGAGGGTCGGCCCGTGCCGCTTCAGGATAAGCCGCTGTACGTCCTGCGCGAGCTTGATCCTCTCTTTCTCGTCGATAGTCTCCTCGACCTTCTCGAGCATTGAGTCGACCTCGGGGTCATCGACGCCGAGGTCGGAGGTCTCTGTCTTGGCGGCTCCCAGGCGGTGATGCGACTGCAATTGAATATCGTCTGACAGATAGGGCAAGTGCGTGAACGCGGTCGACTCGAAATTGCTGCTCAGAAGGTCGGCAAGCCACGTGCCCAGTTCTCCCGGCTTCAGATTGGCCGTTATGCCCGCCTCCGCCAGATTCGACTTGATCACGGAGGCGAGGTCTGTCGAATTGCCATAGGTGCCGAAGCTAAGCGAGAAGCTGAGATCCTCCTGGCCAGCAGCCGACAGAAGCTGTCTTGCCTTCGCCACGTCCCGCTTGTAGGCTTGCTCTATCTCGTCTTTGGGCAGCGCCGAGTCCCAAAGCGGTGGGACGGGCCCCGCGAGCTCGGCATCGCCGAAGAACAGCTTGCTGATCATCGCCTTCCGGTCGAGCGCCAGGTCGACCGCTTCCCGGACGCGCGCATCCTTGAACGCCTCTGTCTTCTTCCCATTCAACGCGAAGACAGCGTAGACGCGGTTGAGGAACTTCTGGATGGTCACGCCACTGACGTCCTCGACAGCGGCTGCCTTGAGTCTGTCGGGAGCCGTGTAGATATCGATAGAACCGGCGCGGAAGGCAGCCTGTACGGTGGCGTCGTCGCCCAAGACCTTGACGTTGGCGCCGTCGACGTAGGGGAAGTCGTGATAGTAGATCGGGTTTCGCACTGTCTCCAGCCCCTGGTCTCTGCCATAGGACTTGAGCATGAAGGGCCCGCTGCCAATGGCGTGGGTCTTGAGATCGCCGAATTGCTCGACAGCTTCAATAGGGAAGATGGCGGTCGCCGGGCTGCCGAGCGTCATCAGGAGATAACCGTAGGGTCTCTTGGTGAGGATAGTAAATGTGCGGTCGTCGGGGGTTTCGAACTTCTCTGCCCATATTGTCCATACGTTGCTGGCGCCGGGCATGTTCCTCGCCCTGTCGATACTCTTGGTGATGTCCGAAGCCACCACAGGGCGACCGTTGGCCGGGGCGATATCCTGGAAGCGGGCGTCGCTTCTAATGTTGAATATCCAGCTCAACTCGTCTACTACTTCCCACGATGTCGCCAGGTCACCGACAGTACCCTGCCAA
>Ga0315286_10000976_pt1 | contig 25388 bp, 38 predicted proteins | sample YL17G10_0_MG_FD_205038 | JGI IMG/M metagenome (GOLD analysis project Ga0315286, IMG submission 205038) | Sediment microbial communities from Yellowstone Lake, YNP, Wyoming, USA - YL17G10_0 | ecosystem: Environmental > Aquatic > Freshwater > Lake > Sediment | place: USA: Wyoming | collected...
ATCGAAACGGATCAAAATACCGTCGCCTTCAAAGCGAACGGAAAATATTTCGTTCTTTCACCGTCAAATTATTACGACGGTTCCTGGCATTCGAACGGCTCCCTGGTGCCTGTTATGTCGGCGGGCTCCGTTGCGTACATGGGTGGATCGGGAGTCCTGGCCGAAGATAATTCCAATTTTTATTACAACGATTTTTACCATTATCTCGGTTTGGGAACGAACGCCCCCGCTTGTCAACTTGATATGGTTTCTGGAACGCCCGCTTCTTTTCCTTCCGGTTATAATATCGCCCTGGCAATAAGAAGCAACGCTTCGGTTGCTTTTATGTTGGGTGGCGGGGGCGGGCTCGCTACAATTTTTTTCGATACCACGGCGACATATATTCAATATTCGGCGGGCGATTTTACAATAGCAAGCACCCGCCTTTTCGTTCCCGCAACGACGGTGCAAGGAAATTTAATTGTAGGCTCGACCTATTTTCTTTATTTGGCTGATTTTCCCGTCAAGGCGATTCCGATAACCGATTCCTCGACAGCGGGGAAGATCGTCGAAGATTCGGCTTATTTTAATTATGATAAATCGACGCACGTTTTGACCGTTCAGTCAATGCAAATTGCAGGATTGACTGCAACGGGTGTCGCCTTTGAAAATGCGGGGGGAACGGCAATCGCAACGGACGCAACCTATTTCAATTACGATTCCGCAACCCATGTCCTTTTCGGATCGAATATTTCTTGTGCGACCTTTGCATTATCAAACGCAACGAGCCCGCTTGTTCCGCTTTTCCATTTAACGCAACATGGAGCGAGCGGGGCTTCCTTCCAGACGGACACAGCGATCGGCGTGGAATCTGGCTCGATCGATTTAATTTCCCAATATATAGCGGGAAGCGGGAAGATTGCCAAAATTTACATTGGCGACAATACTTATCCGATCGATTATTATTTCTCGTATGATGCAAGCGTTCCCCTCGCCACAACCAGGATTCGCTCGACAACGTATATGGAAATGACACCGAGCGAAATCCACCTTTTGCCCGTAGCAATTAGCACCGCTATGGTATCGAAGCCCGCAAATATCACCTGTCTATATCTTCAAAAACACGGAGTAAGCGGTGGAACTTTTACATCGGGCACAATTTTAGGTTGGGAGCGAGACGACGGCGACGCAATTCTCCAGGGCCTTGTTTATGGCGGGAATATGCACAAACTTATTCTCGGCTCCGATTCATACCCGACCGATTTTCAGTTGAAAGTTTCCGCCTATGGTACCGCCCGCTTTGCGGATATTAAGGTTGGCGGTACCGATCCGTTGCTTTCAATGGATTCAATCGGAATGAGAATCGGCGGAAGCTCGTTCGGGGGAAGCGGTCGAATGGACGGCTCTCGGCTCCGCATAAGGCACAATTCAAATACGGACGGCTTTATTATGTTCGACGGAAATTCGGCATCGAAAACAAGATATACGCTCGTCAAGGCTTCCGACGTGGCGACAAGCTCGGTTAAGGCTTTAGTCAAGGTCGATGTTTACGACACGGCGGGAAGAATAACGGATTCCGATTTATATATCGAACTGAAAACCATAGATACGTGGTCAACCTAAAAGGGGGGAAAATGCCGAATTTTTCAAACGCTTCCCTGGAGAAATTGAAAACGTGCGACCCCAGGATTCAAAAAGTTTTCCTCGAAGTTGTAAAGATATTCGATTGTAAAATTTTATGCGGCCATAGGGGAAAAGAAGCACAGCACCAGGCTTTCATAGAGGGAAAATCTAAACTCGACTGGCCCCTGGGCGAGCACAATCACGAACCGAGCTTTGCCGTCGATGTGGCCCCTTGCATAAACGGGAAGCCGAGCGAAAACGAAAAGCTTTGTCGCTTCTTTGCGGGTATCGTTTTTGCGATCGCTAAAATTTACGGAATAAAAATCGGCTTTCGGTGGGGCGGCGATTGGGACATGGATTTCGATTTTTCCGATCAAACTTTTAACGATCTTTTCCACTTCGAATTGCGGGAGTAAAAAAATGAAAAATATATCCGATCTTCCGCCTGGCTCTATCGGGCTTGTCCATTCTGAATTTTCGGTGATCTCTTTTGCAATCCGATTTCTTACGAAATCCTGGAGCAACCACGCCCTTATTTATTTCGGTTCTGGAAAGCACGAAACAATCGAAGCGGAAGCAAAGGGTGTTTGTATTGATACGCTCGATTCCAGGCTCAACAAAAAAAACCGAATAAAGTTTTTCTATAATGAAAATTTGACGGTCGAGCAACTCCAGTTAATAAAGCTTTACGCTTATTCCAGGGTTGGCACAAAATATGATTATAGTGGAATCCGAAAATTTTTTGAGCGAATAGCGGGCTCCTGGTTCGGGCTTCGCCTTCGCACAAAAGACGACGCAAACCAAGATTTTTGTTCCGAGCTCTCCGTAACCGCCTTTTCTTGTGCCCAGGTTAAAACTTCGGCGAAGGAAGCTTCGGAAAGCTCGCCTGGCGATCTGGAAGCCTATTTTACTGGCCCCGAAGGGATCGCCCAGGGGTGGAAGCTTTGGGATACTTGGAACGGTTAAAAAGCCCAAATACGGCAATTTTTTCCCTATCCAATGAAAAGGGGCGGTTTCCCGCCCCCAAATAACCCCTAAATTCGCCCAGGATACCCCCTAAAAGGGGGGGGTAGGCGGGCAGATCGTCTATTTTTTGGCTTCCGATAAGGGTTCCTCGTATTTTATAGCCTGGAAGATCGTAGACAGGATATTTTGGAAAGCCCCCGCATATTCCCCACAAGGCGAAGGAATCTCTCGACTCGAAATCGAATACAGGCTATTTGTCGTCGATTCGGTTTTCAAGAACTTTTCGAAGCCTTCCACCTGGGGCTTATATTTTTCGTTCAAAACTTCCACCCGCCGATTGTATTCTTCGGCATTCGACCCGAGTTCGAAAAGCTCGAAACCGCCGTCGATCGTGACTTTCGGCTTTCCTTTTTCGTCCTTTTCGCAAAGCTCCAGGCCGAGCTTCCTTTGCTCGTTTTCCATTTCAACACGAAATTTCCCCGCCGACGTTATTTCGTTAAATTCATTTTTCAAAATATTCACGTTTTTTGAAACGCCGTAAAACCATTGGAAGGACGGGCTCTTTTCGTATTTGATTTTCCCCAGGCGGGAAAAGGCTTCGTACAATTCGACCACTTCTTTCTTGAACATAAAACCCCCTATTTGAAAAATTGGTTATTTTTTCCATGAAAGCCGAACTGGTTTTCATAGTTGGGATATTTCCCGTTTCCTTCCCAAGAGAAAAGGTGAGCGATAAATTCCGGTGCGAACGTGAAGCCCTGGCCGATAAGTTCGTCGTATCTTTGCCGACAAATTTCGTCGTCCTCGTTTGTGCAAAGCTCCAGGGCCTTCGGGTGCATTGCGATATATTCCATAAGGCGGCGGGAGCGGATCGAGAAGCCCCCGTTCCCTACGTTCCGCTCCGAATACCACCAGGGGGCCCCGATCCAATCGTAGAGCAAATATTCTTTGTGCCACGCTTTCGGATTCACGATAAAACCATCGCATTGAATTAAAAGCATAAATTCAGTATCGCAATAACTCCATAGGTGATTAAAACAAAAATCGTCGTATTCTTTCCCGCTTGCGATATAGGGAATATCGATCTTATGCGGAGAATTTGTTTTTATATTCGTTAAATATTTCACCGCTCCGAATTCGCAATGTTTTAAACATTCCTCTATGGCGTGAATATTAGCTTCGTGCCGAAAGCAATCGGCGAGCAAAAGGGTAACGGTCGGGAGTCTTATCATTTCCCGCCCCCTATCTGTTTCGCCTTGCTATAAAAAATTGCGTTCGAAATCGGCTTCGAGTATTCCAGAAGCGAAGCCAGGCTCCCGTTAAGCTTTTCAGCGAACGGATCGTTCCCAATTTGAAGTTGGGTGGATTTTTCCATTTCTTTTATCATTTCCACCGCTTTTGTTTTGAAGCTCTCGAAATCGTCCGTTGCCCGTTCGAATGGATCGCCCAGGGTTTCTTTTAATTCTCGAATGGTGGAGCGGCCCACCAGAATATCGGAAACGCATTCGAAAATATTTGTTGCATATTTTGTTATAGTTTCGTTTTCGCCGATCACCACGACAAGCTCCCGACAGGTTTTCGAAAAATTATCGGCCAGGACGCAAACCGTTTGAATCCGTTGTTCTTTTATTATTTCCGATCTTTCGTTCCGATAAGCGTTAATTATCCCGACAAGTTCGCTCGCTTCGATGCGGAATTTTTGGGCGAGCTTCCGCCGCTCGGCGTATTCCGTGATGCCGAGAATCGCCTGGAATAGTTCTTTAATTTTCATATTTTCCCTAAGAATCACATGGAGAATTGTATTCTTCCTCTATATTTCGGCTTAAATCCTCGAACGGATTTTCTTCGTTCAAATTTTGCATGGTTCCCCCTTTTCCGCATGAACGAAAGTTTTTATTTTTTCAACAAGCGAATCGATCTCGATTGCATCATAACAAACAGGGAATTCCTCTCTTGCAAACTGGCAAGGCTCAAAGCCGTGGGAGCAACAGGGGGCACAGGAAGCGGGCGAATCGATCCACCGAGCGAGCGGGTAGGTTCCGCATCGAATCCGCCCAGGGAAGGCCCCGAAGATTCCAAAGGTAGGAACGCCCTGGGCGTTCGCAATATGCAATGTACCCGTATCTACCGAAATGCAAGCGGAAGCCAGGGAAGCGACGGCCACAAGATCAGCCACGGAACGGGAAGCTTCCGAAATATTAAAAACCCGATTTCTATACTTGCAACTTTGAACAAGAAAATCGTTTTCTTTTGCTTTCCCTGGAGAATCACAAATTACGATCGGCTTTTTCTGGGCTTCGCAAAGCTTGTCCAGAAGGGCAAGTTTCCACACTGGGCGGGGCGTTCGAATTATGGAATTCGAATTCAGTTGAACGAGAATAAAATCGGAAACGGGGCGGGTGGGATTGAAAACTGTAAGCCCCTGGAAAAGCTTTTTGAATTCGGCCACCCTGGAAGGATCGGGAGCCAGGGAAGGGTTCAAGCAAATATCGGGAATTCCCGTATTCGCCCACCGATTAAAAAGCTTGTATATATTTTCCGTTTCCGCTTCTTTGCATTTTAGGATAATTGAATCGAAGGCCAGGTGATAATCGGCCCTATAAAAAAATTTCGCATTGAACGGCACGTTTATAATTTCATCGACAAAAGGAATATCAAGCTTTTCGATTATGCTTTGCCGTTCGAATAGCGGGCGGGCGTTCAAAGGAATTCCCGCTATAATATAACAGGAAGGATAACGCATTTTTAAAAAGCGTAAAATCGGTTGCGAAAAAAGAATGTCGCCGAGCCCTATTCCATACATCCAATAAAGCAAAATTTTTTTCGATAAGTCTTCCCCACGGTATCGCTTTATTTTTCGACGCATCTTATCGGTGGGAATAATGCAATGGCCCACCTGGTCGTAAAGCTCCATAAAATGTTGGAGATCGACGAACCATTCGGAGCCCTTCGACATTTTCAGTTTGAACCCGCCCTTATCGAAAGAGCAATCGATGTCTTTTTTCACGCCCAGGATCACCATTTCAGGCGGAAAGCTTTTGAATTCTTCCAGGGTTTCGACCTTCCCGCCGAAGATAAGCTCCAGGTCGTCCAGGGAATAACCAAGCTTTTGAAATATCGAAAACTGAATTTCGTTTATTTCAAAGCCCGTTCCTTTTTTATATGCTATCTCTCCCGTCATTCTATAACCCCCAATTTTTTACTATTTGAAAAATCAGCGTGAAGGCCCCGATCGCTCCGAGCCCCCAGACGATCGAAAGCTCGCAATATATGTCGCCACGGATTAAATAAGATGCAAGATAAAAGCCGAAAAGAAACCCCCAGATCGCCCCCGTTAAAAGCTTCGCCATTATTCGTCGTCCTCGCTTTTCTTCGCCATTCGAACAAAGCTCCATGCGAGAAAAACAAAGCCCAGAATACAAAAAGCACCGAGCCCAATAAACCACGGATTAATTTTATCTTCCATTTTCCCCCCTAAATATTTTAAACAGAATTACGCATAAAAGAAGGAAGCAAACGAAAACCCCCCAGGTGATCGAATCCAGGCGGTCGACAATCTGGAGTTGATAGGCGATCATTCGGCTTACAATGACTTCGTTTCCCATACGCCCCCCGCAAAATATTTATTGAATGCCAGGATTGCTTGCTCCAAAGAATAAACGACGATAGTTGCGTAGCCTTCCATGTCCAGGAAATTTAAAAATTCCTTTTGCTCCAGGGTACACTTATTCGGAAAAATTTTAACTTCCATAAAAAGACCGTGATAATTATTAACAGGAAGCGGGAGAAAAATATCTGGAACGCCCCGCTTAACCCCTTCGGATTTTAATCGCATAGCGACGGCGGGGTGGCGTTGCCCGCCGTTCGGAATAGCGAATAAATATTTTAAGGCGGGGCAACTTCCCGATTGCATTCCCGCCCAGGCAAATATTGCCGTTTGCAAGTCATGTTCGGGGCTCCGCTTTTTATTTGGCATCTTCGCCCCCCTCGTCGCAGTCTTGCATTTCGGCGGGCTTATCCCAGGTAATAAGCGATTCGCTTTTGCACGAACAGATTTCGGCAAAGACGGTCGATTCTGATCCTGGGTGGCCGCTTGCCAACGCTTCCGCTTCGGCTTTTGCTTCCTGGACGGTTTTAAAAAAAGGTTCGATCGATGCGGACAAAGAACTATTTGTTACAAGAAATCTCATTTTTCCCCCTTCCAGATTGTTTTGATAAATTTTATCATGGCTTTGTAGTTTTTTCCATGTTCATTGTTGCCGTGAGCTTCTTTAACTTTTTTCTCGAATTCCGAGATGGAACCCCAAAAACAACCGCAATTAATCGTTATGGATTTTTTCAATTTAAAACAGATCGTAAAACCACCCCTCGAACCAATATTTCCGATCTGTTTTATATCTTCAATCGGATTTTCTTTATCCAAAAGGTAGGCCCTCGAAAGGTAGGCCCCCGAAAGGTAGGCCCCCGAAAGGTAGGCCCTCGAAAGGTTGGCCCTCGAAAGGTTGGCCCCCGAAAGGTCGGCCCCCGAAAGGTTGGCCCCCGAAAGGTCGGCCCCCGAAAGGTTGGCCCCCGAAAGGTAGGCCCCCGAAAGGTTGGCCCTCGAAAGGTTGGCCCCCGAAAGGTTGGCCCCCGAAAGGTCGGCCCCCGAAAGGTCGGCCCTCGAAAGGTTGGCCCCCGAAAGGTTGGCCCTCGAAAGGTCGGCCCCCGAAAGGTCGGCCCTCGAAAGGTTGGCCCTCACTTTAATTCCAACTTCCAGAGTAATTTTGATTGTATTATTTTCACAATCGTGAAAAAATAGAATCGAGTTAGTTATCCAACTTTTAATTTCAATTTTCATTTTTCCCCCTTTTAAATTGCTTCGCATAACGTATCAGGCATGTACGCCGTCTGGCTTTGCAGATGGCGTACTGCCGTTGTTAGATGCTGTTTGCGGTTGCGCACACGACGTGCGCTTCCGCCGCCGCCTATAATTTAAGAGCCGCAAAAATTGCAGCTAACGTTTGCGGCATTATGAAGCCGCCGAGCATTATTCCAAATAACAAATATGTTTGCTAAGGCGTTTAGCATATTCAATTTCATTGCGGGTCGAATCGCCGATATACCCGCCAACATTCAAAACCAAAATTTCATCAGCCAAATCAATTTTTCGCTTATGCAATTCATCCAAGCGGATTTTGTCGGCGACCGTAAGGCCAAGTCCATCATCACTTTTAAAATCACAACCGATAGACAATACGATTTTACCTGTTAAGGTAAGATTCAAATTGGCCTTACGGAACGCTTTGTAAAAGCGTGTTGACCCGCACAAGCAAACAACTGTGGGGCGAGGCGGTTTGGGCGAAGCCATAATGCCGCTGTTGGTGGATGCGGCGGCGTTCAACTGTTGGTCTTGCGCGGCATCTGCCTCTAATAAAATTCTTTCAACAATTTCAAAACCGTGAATGACACCAATTAGGTGCTCATCGCCGTGCTTTTTATCAAGAAGCTGCTGATATTTTGACCTTTGTAAAAAAACAGAATACATAATTTCATTTCTTATTGCATTCATTCCGCGCTCCTATAATTAGCCGCCGTTTACACCAACGTTCGACAAATGTGCGCCGTTAATCAAAAACGCGACCACACCACGCACAATATTTTTGAGTAGAAATGGGCTTACCATCCTTGCACATAACACATGGCGCACTTTGTTTGTTGGTTGATGTCGCGCCGATCTTAGAATCTCCAAAAATTCTTTTTTGTAAATCTCCAATATATTTCAAATAGCCCTCAATAATATCCAATTCTTCCTCTGCTGCTTTAACAAGAGGGGCATTTTTGTTGTTTGTTGTTATTTTAAGGTCTTCAATAATTCTTCTCATTGCTTTCATGTTGTTTCCTTTCTTCGGCGCGATTTCAACCAACGTTTGCGCTATGCTGACGTGCCGGTATTTCCGGCATGTGGCTTTAGCCCTTGCAGCATGGCGCTGTTAGGTGCTGTTCCGGTTTTGCTTCCACTGTTTTCAGGGCGCGCATTGCTTCGGCCAGTTCGTTAAAGCACGATCCAGGCCATGCGTGTGCGTACCCCTGTCGTTCGCGACACTCGTTTTCTTCTACCATAGCTTCACGTTCGCATATTAACGCTTGCAGCTCGATCAATTTGTCTGTTTCTGTCATTTGCGCGCCCCTATAATAAATGGTTTTCAAAACCGGAATTGCATGCAACGTTTGCCCTATGTTGCCGTTTCCAATGGCACAATGGGGCTGTTGTCGGTTGTAAAATTTGAATCCCTAGTGTGTTTTTGCACCGTTTTTTTGTTGTATCCAAGCATCTAAAATTAATCTGCATTGGGCATCGAAAGTTCGATATTCTTTTTCTGCAATTTTCTGCAATTTTTCTTTCGTTTCGCTGGACAATCGAATTTTTATGACTTCCATTTTTTCAGTTTTCATTTTGACCTGCACAATTATTAATTAAACAAGGTGTAGCGCCACAAAATCTCTTTGGTTTTATACTATCATCATAACATAATCCGTGCGGATGCCTTTTCCATAATTTACAAGTAATATCATTGAATTGCAGTTTTTTATTTGATAATATCGCTTCTTTCCATCCTCTTTCAAATGCCATTTCTGAAAGAGTATGTTCGTTTACGCCTTTTTTCAGGGCAAGCTGTCCAACATCGCACCACCAAATAAGAAACGAACGAAGGCACGCCGCTTCGTTGAATTGCATTGCTTCGTCCCATGCCCGCCTTGCAATTTGTTCCATAGATTTTATTGAATAATCTTCACCAACCTTTAAATTCTGTTTTGAAATAAAATCTTCAAAATTCATTTATTGTAAATCTCCTTAAAATCAATTTGTCCAGATAATGCAAAAGAATATCCCGCCCTAAAACACATTCCATCACAAATAGCCCCTTCTTCACATTTCGATTTACATTCTTGAAAAGATTTTTCCATTGCTTTTATGTTATCCCAAACCTTGGGGGCTTTCGCCCCCTTTTTATGTTTTTTCATTAATTCACTCTCACAATTTCGATTGCTGCGTTTTTTGTTAAATTTGTGTATTTCCCAGCCATCCTGCCTGTTTTTATTTCAAGAGTTTTTGTTTCTTCGTTATACATTGCGTTTTTTTCTGCGATTTCTCTTATTGCTTTTACTGCTGCGTTTGTCATATTGACTCCCTTTGGTTATTTTGTTGTTTCCTTACCTATTAATATACAACAAAAGTCAACAAAAGTCAATAGTAATATTGCCTTTAAAATCAATAAGTTATAAAATAGTTGTTTTTATTTTTCGCATTTTTTTTGTTTTTAGTCGCAAAAACCTTTTATAAATTGTCCTCAAATTTTATTACCGACAACTATCCGCATGATGCACCTGTATTTCGTTTTCACGCGAATTTCGCGGAAAATTTGGTGCATCATACGGCTTCCCATAATTGACAAACTGTTCCTCGAATCTGGCATTCTCGAAGAAATAGTTTCCCCTCGAATGTGCAACGCTTCGCAAGCCCGATTTTTTCAAGTTCGGGCAAGCGTCGATGCGCGACTTCAAATTTTACTCCCATATAGGTATCAATCTCAAAGCTCGTAGATTGCGGGTGATCCTGCAAAACTCGATAAACTCGCATTCGCCAAGAATTAATTTTTGCGTTTCGTTCCGCAATATGGGAGCTTGCGGGATCGGTCGCCCTGGTTGCGGGAATTTCTGTCCGCAATCGATTTATAGGGCGACCCATATCTAAGAACAAATCAGTTTGGAGCGTCGGCATTGTCGCCCTCCTTCTCGGCCCCCTTCTTTTTCGTCCTGGAGCTTTATTTCTTCCTGTAATTCTTCCTCGGTGATAATATCGTCCTTCACCGTTTCGAGCGTATCGGTGCGAAGATAAAATTTCTTTTTGGCGATAAAATCGTATTCGATCTTGCAAGGCACCGAGCGATATTCCTTCCCCGAATTGATAAGGACGGAATTTTTGGCGAAGGTTGCTTCGTAGGAAGCAATGTCGGCGTTCACTTGCTTCTTAAAAGAATCGAGTTTTATTTCCGCCTGGGCCCTTTTCTGAAAAGCGTCGGCCATTGCCTTCGATGCCAGGCGTAATTCTTCCTCGGTCAAAGTTACTTCCAGATACAAGGTCGTTTTTGTCTGTCTCATTAAAAACCCCCTTCGGTTGAATTAATTTGAATAGTGAAATTTCTTCCGATTGCTTCCCGATAATAGCGTTCTTTTTCTTGCGTCCATCTTCTGGCCGTGGTGAATGGAATTAAATCGTCGCCCAGAAAAACCAGGATCAAATAAATTCCCTTCGGCAAGGGATAAGCTTCGCCGAAGCCGAAGGCCGTATCGTACGCTATGAAATTTTCCGAAAGCTCCGCCCGCTCCCGCAATTCAATAGATAGAAGGCGGGCGAATTTCTGGCCCCGCAATTTTGGGTAAACGTGGGAAAATTTGATTTTATAAATCATTTTTTCTTTTCCTTTTTTTTCTTTTCTTTTGCAAGCGAAAAGCTCGAAGCTCCCCGCTCGGTATAGGATTCGACCGTTAAATCGAAATCGGATTTTTTTAACCCCGAAACTTCCTCTAATTTTGTGAGAGAAACCGAACAGGCGGAAAGAAATTTGTCGGCGGGAATTCCTACCGCCTGGAAAAGCCCGTCAATATCGACGACATTCCGGTTTCCGCTTCGCTCTTTGAGTTTAAAGCCTGGAATCGGCTTTCCGCTCAAAACCATGTCGGTCGCCATGTGCTCGACCGCTTCGCACCATTTCGAAAGAAGCTTCGCAAGCTCCAGGGCTTTTGACATTTCGGCGGGCTCGGCTATTTTACTCGAATGATATTGAACTAGGGCCCAATCTTCCCGCCCCTTCGCAACCGCCTGGGCCCGCTCGGTCAATGCGGGGCATTCGGCTACGCTTGCACACCACCCGCAATAATCACAAGGGGAAGGCTTTTTATTCGGATCGGCGACCGCCTGGGCGACCTGGGAAACAATCGCTTCCGCTTCGGCTTTTGTGATTAAGAATTGAACTGATTTTCTTGACTTGCTATAAATCAAAACAACGCAGACCTGTCCGAGCCCCGTCTTTTGCATTATTCCCAGGGCGTAGGCTTCCATTTGTGGGCGATAATCTCTTTCCTCGCCCGTTTTTAAATCGATCAAAAGCCCGCCGCAAATAATGTCCGCGGAACCGAAAGTGATTTCTTCGAAATTTTCGCCGATTACGGAAACCCTGGTTTCAATTTCTATCGGCGGGCCTTTTGGAATTATGGAATTAATTTCGTGCATTGCCCACGAAACATCTTCCACCATGTCGGGCGACATCCCTTTTTCGTCGAAATGAAAATTCGGCTTCCCTGTTTCATTCGGGGAAAAAGCTTCGGCCAGGGCTTCGTGCATTCGGGTGCCCCGCTTCGATGCGTCGCTTTCTTCCCCATCGTTTTTATAGCAAGGACAAGCGATCAAAGCGGGAAAGCTCGAAGGCGATAAGGTGGGGTGGTGTTTCTGTTCCATTATTTCCCCCCTTCTTTCGCCTGGGCCTTCCGATAATTTTCGACCGCATCACGAAACATTTTCGGCTTTGCCAGAAGGCGTTTCTTTGCGTCCTCGGTGATTGCCGTTATTTTTTGCCCCGATTTTATCCACCCAATTTTCACCAGGTAGCTTTCGGCGTGGCCCTCTATATCGCCGAAAGTATCGACCATTTGAAGGTCGAGCGGTTTTTCGAAGCCTTTGGAAAATTTTTGTTCAATTTCCCCCTGGACAGGAGCGGGCGTTTTTTCACCAGGTAAAACCGTTTCCACCGCTCCGTTATTCGCTTCGGAATTCGGATCGGATTTTTTTTCTGGCTCCGCCTTTTTTTCTCCCTGGGAAAGAAGAGGGGTACTAGGTTTAACCGCCTGGGCGGGGGGCTCTATGGAATCCGCTTGTGCCATTTCTTCGTGCGTATAAATTCCGCTCAATTCCTGGGGAAAAGATTTTCGAAGGGCCAGGGCTTCGGCACATTTCGCTATCATAACGTCGGCCATTTTAAGCCAAAGCGGGGTAAGCCCGTTTTTTCCTTCCTGTTTATAAGCGTCGAAGCGGGCAACCCCCCAGAGCGGTTCTTTAAAATCGGAACGCATAACTCCCACCTTTGCGGCGGAAGGATTGCCCTTATCGAGCCAGACATCTTTCCAAACCCCGTCCGCCCCGCACCAAAAAGGCCCGACCTGGCCCGCATATTTCCCCGATCGCTCGGCGATAAGGCGGTACCCGTCGATTCCCGTTTGGATCGCCATTACTTCCTTGCCTTCTTTTGAATTCCACCGCTTTATTGCGTGAATCTGTTTCGCCAAAGGATCGAGCCCCGTCCTTTTTGCCGTATAAAGAAAAAGTTTCAATTCGTCGTTTGACGTTCCCCTGGCCACCGTCGATTTTATAAGCCCGATCTGTTCCTCGTTATAGGATAATGCCAATTCTGTACCCATTTGCTTTTTTCCTTTTTTTAACGTATCTTTTTTGTCGCTGTCATTCTTAACTCAAAAAGGGCGTAATGGATTTTCCTTACGCCTTTTTTATTTTCGCAAGCTCCAGGGCCTTACGGATCGCATCGAGAAGGGTGAGCTTCCCTTCCTTCGATTTATGCGGTCGGCAAATTACTACCATTAAATCACCCCCTTTATTTCTGGAAGTTGAATATCTTTTAACCCTATTCCGTCGTCTCTTGAAAATTCGTGAATTCCTGGGTGGCCCAGATTTTTTATACAATGGCATTCCGCCCCGTCCAAGTCAATTTCGACGTCGGGGCAAGCCTGACTCGATTTATTTTGAACGGCAGGAGCCCTATAGCCATTATCAAAATTATTTTTTTCCCAGGTTCGAACCGCCGCTTGCCAGGATTTCATCGGACTTTTTCCAATAAGCCACCCCTTCGATTCGTAATAATCAAAAAATTTTTGTGGATCGACTGAATTTTTCCGCTCTATGCAATAAATTTTTATTTCTTCCACGGATGGTTTACCTTTTTGTGAATTCTGGATTGGTTTTTTAAATCGCTTATTTTTAGTATCTACAGAATCTATAGAATCTTGTCCGGAGGTTTCCTCTTCCTTATCCTTATCCTTATCTTTGTCCTCTTCCTCTTCCTTGTCTTGGGAGGTAGCCCATAGGGTAGGACTTACCCTATCCCTTAGACTATCCAACTTTTCTTTAATGTTTTTATGAAATTTCACTTTATCTGGATTAATTTTACCGTATTGAAAAGGCACAAAATCTTTAATAATAAGTAAGTTTTCAGATATAAAGACCCGTTCTTTGCTATTATTAAAGGCGAAAATAGCGTCTTCCAGGTCAATTTCTTCCCCAAGTTGAAATCTGGCAAGTCTCATATTTATTTGCCATTCGCCCGCCACCCCGCATTTATCACAAAGATATTTCCAAAAAAGTTTATATTCGAGTTTTAAATCTTGGAACCAGGGATCGTCCCATATTTTTGTTTCTGTAAATCTTTTTGCCATTGAACCCCCAAAAAAGAAGGCCGCACCCGTCCCCGTTTCTGCTTAGGGAAAACGGAATAAAGGGTTTTGACCCACCGAGTGCGGAAAATTAAGCGTTGGTTTTCCTAAGCATGATGTTAAAATAATTAATTCCCCGAAAAAAGCAAGGTAAAAGTGCATTTTTATTTGTTTTAAAATCAAAGAGTTACAAAATGTATTTGACAGGGGTTGTTTCCGGACGTATTTTATTACCGTTCAATAGATACTTGATAAACATAGTCAACATTCGGCCTTATCGCCTTCACCTCATAGGGAAGAACGGCGGGAAAGAACGGGTGCAATTCGTGAACATAAAAAGTTTACCGATAAAATCCCTCGTTCATCCTTCCTATAACCCCCGCCAGATTTCCGAAATTCAATTCCGCTCCCTTATGGAATCCTTGCAAAGATTCGAAGCGGTCGAGCCCGCCGTAATTAATATCCACCCTGGCCGAGAAGGAATAATTATCGGGGGCAATCAACGGGTGCGGTGTGCCGAAGCCATGGGGTGGACAGAATTCCCTTGTGTGGAAATTGATCTTTCCCCAGAAAAAGAGCGGGAGTTAAATATTCGCTTGAATGCGAATACGGGCGAGTGGGATTTCGACGTTTTGGCCAACGAATTCGAAGTTGAGGAATTGAAAGAGTTGGGCTTTCCAGAAAGCGAATTGAAATTTTTCCCCGAAGAAAATATCTTAAAAGAAAATTCAGACAAAACAAAAAAAGAAAAAATATGTCCTCATTGCGGAGGAAAATTATAATGGTTTTTAATACGGGTTTCCATTTTAAAAAACTGCGTGAAACGGTAGGGATAAGCCTGATCTGTAATATCAACAAAGACTCATGGGGCAACGTGCTACCGATCACGACCCTTTTCTCCCATCTGCGTCATAAAATGTACGGGAGTCGGTTGGTCAATAGTAATATTGGAGCAGGGCTATTGACGTTGTTGATAAGTTGTGGGGAAAACTACTAACTCACAACGTAAGGCGTTCTATTATAAGGACGCAGGTATAAAAATCGGTGTATTTTGGAATGTTGATAACTTGTGAACAACGTGTTTATGAAGTGTGAATTATGAAAAAATCTAAAAAAGCCATTATCGAAGCCCTCCGTTTAAACCAGGGCTTTATTTCCAGAACGGCCGAGATGTTGGATATGTCGCCGACGAACCTTTGCAATTATATACGCCGTGATGCGAAGCTCCAACAGGTTCGAGACGAAGTGCGGAGCAAGCTTTTAGATTTCACCGAAAATAAATTGATCGAGAAAATAAAAGAAGGCGAAGGGTGGGCGATCTGTTTCGCTCTTAAGTGCCTGGGGAAAGAACGGGGTTATGTCGAGAGGCTCGAACATACAGGCGAAGGCGGAAAAGAATTGATGCCTGCCCCCCCGCTCCAGATTGTTTTTAATGTCCTTCCCCCGCCCGAAAATAAACTATTGAAAGCAAAAGAAACCCAGGCCGTAATTTCTGGGCCTTCCAATGGGAATGGCGGAAACGGAAACCATGCAAATTGATATAACCGCAAAGCAAAAACTTTTCCTCGAATCGAAGAAAAGAACCGTCATTTTCCAGGCGGGAATTCAATCTGGCAAAAGCGTAGTGCTCGGTTTGCGGGCAATCAATACGGTTCTCGACGGTGAAGATTTCCTTCTGGTTTCCTTTTCCTACCCGACGCTCCGTGATGTGATGTTGAAAATTATAAAAAAGTTTCTCTTTATATATTCCGAGCAAGACCCTGGGATTCATTTTAAAATAAACGAAAGCTCCATGATCGTTACCACATTTCGGGGGAATCTCAAAGGGAATATATATCTTCGATCGGGCGACGACCCCGATTCGCTCCGTGGTATCTTTGTTCATAAAGCGGGAATCGACGAGCCCCGCAATTTTAAAACCCGCTATATATATGATATTGTCCTGGGGCGTTTGAGCCAGAGCAAAACCCCGCAAGTATTCCTCGCCACCACATCGAAGGGGAAAAATTGGGTTTGGCAGTTGAGCCAGGATCGGGAGAACGTCGAACTTATCACACAAAGCACCCTGGAAAACAATTTCGTGAGCGAAGAATACAAAGAAATGCTTTTGCAAAACTATACATCGAAATTCGCCCGCCAGGAAATTTTCGGGGAAATCGTCGATCTATCTTCTGGAATAATAAATTCGAATTGGTTTAAATATTGCGAATATTTCAAACCGACTGGCCATTGCGTCCGCTATTGGGATGTGGCCGTATCGACAAAAACTTCCGCCGATTATTCGGCGGGGGCCTTGCTTTCCATGCAAGACGGTAAAATTCTTATTCACGATATTCGGTGGGCGAAGCTTCCCTACCCCGATCTTCGCCGATTAATAATTGAAACCGCCCAGAACGACGGCGTGAATTGTATCGTTGGAATCGAGGAAGCGGGGCAACAGCGTGGGTTTATCGACGACATTTCCCAGGCCCCCGAAATGGGAAATTATGTCGTGCGGGCCGAGAAGCCGAGGGGCGATAAATACAACCGTTGCCTTCCCTGGAGTGCCAGGGCGGAACTTGGTAACATTATTCTTTGCCGTGGTGCATGGAACCAGGGCTTCGCCGACGAATGCGATTCTTTCACGCCCGACGATACGCACGACCACGACGACCGGATCGATGCGGTTTCGGGCGGATACGGAATGTTGCAAGACGGCGGATCGCTTATTTTTACAACTGCACAAATAGCCCAGGAAAAAACACAGGAAGCAATCGACAACGATCCCACAGGCTTTGGGAGAGCTTTTCTTCCAGGCGTAAACATAAAGGATTTATTCAAATGACGCACACGGAAAACAAAATTCGGATTCCGCTCGATCCCGCTTTTATTAAATATATCGTAACTTTTATTCTGGCCGTCTTTGCCCTGGGCTCCGCCTGGGCGACGCTCAAATATTCAATATCGAGTTTGGAAACGAAAGTTGAAACCCAGGGTCAACAAATAGCGGAAATGAAGGGAATACAGGCGGACGTTTCGTATATTAAAGGCCAGATCGATCTTCTCGTTAAAAAAGAAAACAATCGGGGGCGTAGGTGAAAACACAACTCCAGATCGCAATCGAGCGGGAGCAATCGAATAATATTCTCGGTGGCTCAATAGAAAAAACCCAGGGAATACCGAATTTTGAACCTTCTTATTTTTACGGAACCTTCCGTATGAGTGAAGGCCAGACGCAAAGCTTCGACGAAAAAAAGCCTTATGCGGGCCATTCGTGGGTTTATATTTGCTCGCATAAAATCGCCACCGTTTTAAAAAGGATTCCGCACAAGCTTGCGAAGCGAACGGACAATACCGACAAGGAAGAACATATATATAAACACGAAATTCTCGATTCGCTCCGCAAGCCGAACCCCTGGCAAACCAGGACAACATTCTGGGAATCGATTGTTCTTTCCCTTATGCTTCCGACGCTCCGCTCGACAGGCGGACAGGTTTTTTTGATCCCTTCGAAATTGAACGGCGAAAAGTGCGATCTTCACAAGGGCGAAATTCCCGATCTATGGTTTCCATACGACGACAACTGGGTTTCCCCAAAGATCGAGAACGGAGTTTTTAAAAATTGGCGTTGGCAACCGCCGAATGCAAAGACAGGCTCCGAGGAAGGGGCTCTATATTACGAACAAAACGAATTGATCCGCATATATAATCTTAACCCCTACGATTCGCTTCGTGGTATGGCCCCGTTCGTGCCTGTCAAGTTTGCCGTGATGCAAGATTCCGAAGCTTCGCAATTCAATTATCATTTCTTCAAAAACAATGCGACGCTTTCGGGAATTTTAACGGGCGACCAACATTTAAGCCCCGCCCAAAGGTCGGAGCTTGCGAAATCGTGGAACGAATTATATTCGGGCTCCCATAAAGCGGGCTCCGTGGCCGTCCTGGGGAATGGTTTAAAATTCCAGGAAGTAACCCGCTCCCACCTCGATATGCAATTCTCGGAAATGAAGGCGATCAATAAAGACGAAGTGGTGGCCGCTTACGGTTTGAACGAGCTTGCCTTCGCTCAACTGAAATCGATTCCCTATACGAATGTTGTCGAGGGCGTTAAAATGCTTTGGTATGATACCTATTTGCCCGTCCAGGACAATATTCTCGAAGCCATAAACACGCAATGGGTGGAATATATCGACCCTTCGCTCTTGCTCGAATCCGATCTTTCCGAAATCCAGGCGTTGAAAGCCGATCTTGAACAAAGAACACGCATTGCCGCACAAATGATAACAGCAATGCAAATACCTACCGCCGAAGCGGTGCGAATTGTTGGTATAGACGTAAATGTGGATGATTACCCGTGGATGAAAGAGAAACCGATTATCGGGAACCCTGCTTTGCCTGGCATGGAGCCCGCCGCTCCGAAGGAAGAATCGAAGATGGTTAAAAAATCATGTTGCGGGGCCAGTGGTGAAAAAAAAGAAATCGACGAAAAGCATACCCAAAGAAACGCCGTTATCGCCGACAGTTTTTGCAAAATGGTTCTCGATCCTGGAGAACGGAGAATGCAAAAAATGTTCGTCCGCCTTTTTTCCGATCAAAGAAACGAAATGTTGGACAAGGTAGATACCTGGGCGAAAACAAAAAAGGCAATCGAGAAAATCACCGAAACTCCGTCTCCCGAAATTTTCCTTTTCGATCTTAAACAGGCGAACGAAGAAACCATTTCTCAATATAAGCCCCAGGTTAAAAATCAAATGAACCGTGTCGCCACCGCCCTTAAAGAAGAACTCCCGAACGGTTTGGTATCCTGGAGCGTAACCGACGAATCCACCCAGGCTTTCGTTGCCCTTCGGCGGGAAATTGTAGAAGGAATAAACACCACGAATTTTGACCTTGCCAGAGATGAAATCGAACAGGCAATTTCCGAAGCTTTCGACGAGGGCCTTACGGTGCAAGAAACGGCGAAGCGTATTAAGGATTCCGTTTTCGACGCAACCCAGGTTCGGATAAATAACGCCGTTACCATTGCCCGAACAGAAATCGGTTCGGTTACACAAATGACCCGCCTGGAAGCTTTTAAGGCGGAAGAAATCGAGTGGTGGGAATGGATCACGGCCAGAGATAACGACGTTCGGGAGTCGCACATGATCGACGGAGAAATTCAAGAGGTCGGGAAATCTTTTTCGAATGGCCTAAAAATGCCGCTCGATCCGGACGGCGACGCAGAGGACGTAATTAATTGCAGATGTGTAACCGTGTATTCTAACAAGGGCGAATAAAAAAAGGGGGCGTTATGGAAAAAATTAATCTGGCCGAATACGAGTGGCGAATTGCACAAGGGAATTTTGGAAATGTTCTTTTGCTTTGCAGAAAAGAAAAACTCTTTGAGAAAAGGATCGCTCCGAACGGGGCGATTTCTACGTCCTATGCAAACAAAAGAACACTTCCAGAATTCACAAAAAGGTAAACCATGCCAAAAATAAAAGACCTTCTCGGAAAACAGGCGGACGCTTTGCCGATAATGAAACCGCTCCCTTCCCCGCCGAAGCGGATCAATTTGTCGGCGGTCGATTGCAAGGCCCTGTGCGGTTTATGCGGGCTCGAATATCTGGACGGATACGAAACTCGGGTGCTCGAATATATAATCTCGAATGAAACGCCCGATCGATACGGCGACATTGTGCGGGCTTCGGGAATTGATCTTTCGAATTACAAGCGGGAGCCCGTTATTCATCTTTCGCACGATACACACAAATTCCCCGTTGCGAATTCTATAAAAGTTTGGTACGATTCCCAGGCGAAGGCGGTCAAAGCCTGGGCCCTGTTCGCCGACGATCGGGTGGATAGAACGGGCCTTTCCGATACCGCTTTTCGTTTTTGTTCTTCTGGATTTATGAAAGGGGCGAGCGTTGGTTTCCTTCCCAGGGATTCATATACGCCAAAGAGCGAGGAAGAACGGGAAGAAATCGGGCTCGGCGAGCAAGGGCGGGAATACAAAGAATGCGAACTTCTCGAATGGAGCGTTTGTTCGGTGCCTTGCAACCCCGACGCTTTGACTCAAATGTCCAGGACAATAAAATCGACAGGCTCGCTTATCGAGGAAATGGAAAAACATAACTGCCGCTATTGTAAGCACGATCACAAATGCGGGTGCGGAAAAAATAAAAGCGATTCCGCCGACGAATTAAAAGCGGGAACAAAGATCGAGCGGGAGCACAAGAAAACCGTCGATAAAATTCGGGCAAGCGTGAAGGACGGAAAAATCACCCTCACCGACGAGGAAATTTTCGCCCTAATTGCCAAAGATCACCTGGCCGAGATTCCCGATTATTATACCCGCCTGGCCGCAATGGAAGACGAAGCGGGCGAGAAATCGATCGAGGGGGCGATCGGGAAGCCTGGCTACGACGAAACGGAAAACGAAATCCGCTATCGGGTAAAAGACCCGTCTTTATTCGAAGCGGATTCTTTTCGGCGGATCACAATTAAAAAAGACAAGCCCAGAGTTTTCGCCATTATCGGGAAATTAAAAGGCGAAAGCTCGACGACGCTCCAGGCGTATCGATTCCCGAAAGAAGACGGGTGGACGGTTGAAAAAGCGAAAAAATGGGTTTCTTCACATAAAACAATGGAGGGCGGTATGGAGTTCGATTTTGATGGTTTAAAAAAAGATATGCACGACAAACTCGACGCTATAAATGCGGCGATCGTCGGGCACAAGGACGAATCGGCGGGCCACCACAAGGTACACAAAGAGCTTGCCGAAGCTCATAAGGAATTAAGCGAAGCCGTCCACGGCAAGGTCAAGGAATTAGAGGAAGAACTGGCGATCCATAAAGCCAGGCTCGAAGAATTGACCGAAGCCCACAAAGCCCACAAGGAACTTTCCGAAGCGATCCACGGAAAGATAAAAGAGCTTTGCGAAAAAATGGACGAAATGGGCGAGGACAACGAAAACGAAGGCGAAGGCGGAGAAGGCGGAGAAGACGACGGCACCGGAAACGGGAGCAAGTCATTTTACAAAACCGTTCTCCAGGGAATAAAAGGGTTCAAAGAAAACATTAACAATAAGGAGTAATGCAATGGCATTGCCAAAAGAATTGCAAACCGAGCTTGACAAGCTCCAGACAGAAGCGATTGCGGTCGCCAAAAAAGCGGAAGCAAAAGCCGAAGATGTCCAAAAGGGCGTCGATAAAATCAAAGCGGAATTCGAGGCGACCACGAAACGCCTGGAAGACGCTCTCAAAGCAAAAGGAATAATTACCATTTCTGGCTCCGAAGGCGATTCGAAGAAAACCTTTTCCTTCACAAAAGCTTTCCGCCTTATGGCTTTCGGTGCGGGCCACGATCTTTGCAAAGATTGCGGATACGAGAAGGAAGTTTTTGACCAGGCCATACAGAAAGCGTCCACAGCGGGCCAGTTCGCCAGTTCGGGAATTGCGGGCGGGTTTTTCATTCCCGTCGAAGTTTCCGATATGGTGATTCCTCTTGCACACGCAAAAATGCCGATCATGGACTTAAAGCCCACCCTTCTTTCGAACCTTACCTCGAATCTTTCGATTCCGAGAGTAACTTCCAGAAGCGTCGGTTATTGGATCGGCGAAAATTCCGTTCCTGGCCCTTCAGGTGTCGCCACACAATCGAAAAACGAGTTCGGTATGATTAACCTCACGCCGAAGCGTTTGGCCGTCTATAACAAGATTTCGAACTTGTTATTGCTCCAGGCCCCCGCCGTTGCGGAGAAAACCATTCTGGACGAACTGGCCCTTATGATCGCCCTCGAATGGCATAAAGCTCTTATCTATGGTACGGGAACTTCGTATCAACCCAAAGGGATAATGAAGCACTCGATTATCGCTTCCGCCGCCCTCGGTGCAAGCGGTGGCCGCTTCACGCTCGACAAAGCCCAGGTTATGCAAGCCGACATCGACAACGTCGATCTCTTGCTCGACACAGGCAATTTCGCCTATGTCATGCACCCGCTTGTAAAACAGGGAATGAAAAGAGAACGTGTTTCCTTCGCTTCGGGAACTTCCGCCGTGGGAAATACGGGCTTCCCCGTTTACGGGCTCTATCAAGGCATGGCCGACAACAAAGCCGTGGAAGATCGAGTGGGCTACCCGATCAAATCCACCACCCAGATTTCGAAGACCAACACAAAGGGAAGCTCGACGAGTTGCTCCGATGTGATCTTCGGCGATTTCACGCAATTAATAATTGCGACCTGGGCGAACATGGTTTTGAAAAAGACCGATGTGGCGAGCGATCCGAATTCTTCGGCCTTTTTGAACGACGAAACCTGGTTCCTTATGCAAATGCAGGTCGATACGGCGATCAAAAACGAGAACGCATTTTGCCAGGTGGCCGACGCCGAAACGAATTCGCTTTTGTGGTAGGATCGGGCTTTTTGTTTTGAATTTTGTTTTGAGTTGAGAATGATTTTTTGAAACGGAATGTTTGAAACTTTAAAAAAGGAGCTTTTAAAATGCCAGGTTTGTTAAACGAACTGGGGCGGTTTGCTTCCGTAATTCCCCTGGCGGGAATCGGGAGCGGAACGCAGTACAACGGTGCGGCGGCGGGAGCCACCGGAATCGACACTATGCTTTACGACCAAATTTATCTCCGCATTTCGGCGGCGGCGGCGACCACAAGCGGCGGCGTAGTGGCTTCCGTAATTGCTTCCGAGAGCAATTCGCCCGTTGCAAGCGACGTGGAAACCGTCGCAACCTTCGGAACGCTCGTAGCGGGTGCCGTCCAGACGGGTTTCGTTCTTTGCAAGGGCAAAAAGCGTTATTTCTGGATCAAAACCGTTTCGACGAACGCCGAAGCGGGAGTTTTGGCCCAGGCAATGCTCTTTAACTACGATCGCCCGCCCACGCCCGCCGTGGCTTCGGACGATACTTTCAACGTGAATTACTAAACGAAGGGCGGGGGGAGCGATCCTTCCCCCGCCTTTTCCCTGGGGGAAAAATGCCACAGATGCTTTTAAGTTCCGCCGATAGGATAATGCAATATTGCGGTTTCATCGATGCGGCGGGCGACGATCCTAAAAACAGACGGAATATAAACGCCTGGCTTCCCGCCATTTCAACCAGGATCGAAAAATTTTTAAACCGAAAATTACACATCGAGCAATATACCGAATATTGGGATTCCAGGGAAGATGTTATCGAATATCTTGTGCAAGCGGCCCCTGTTATTCAAATCAATTCGGTCATGGCTTCGAGTATGGGATTATATACGGGCGAGGAATATTTGATAATCAATTATTATCCTTCCCGCTTCGGCCACGCTATTTCTTTGAATTATCCAGTTACCCGTTGGAGAAAAGGGCTTCGGGCGATCTATACGGGCGGAATGGCTTATCACGGAACACAATCGGTTTTTGGAATCGGGAGTTCGAGCGGTTCCTGGGCGGTTGGAAAATTCGCCACCACATCGGGCGGGTATTGTGCGAAAGTTGTCGCCGTCGATACATCTAAAAATTTTATTAAGCTCGATAATCTTTACGGGCTCCCCCAAATCGGCGATATTCTTATCGAGCAAGATTCGGAATTCGTAAAAGGAAGTTCGACGGGGCTCGCCACAATAACCGACGCAAGCGACGAAGATTATACGAAAATTCATTTCGCTTTGAATTCCGTCGTAGGAACTTTCACGGTCGGGAAATATGTCAAAGGGCTTTCTTCTGGGTGCGTCGGCCAGATTGTCGCCGTGGGCTCGAATTGTATTTCGGTGCAATGGTATTATTTCGGCTCGGCTTCGAACTTTTTTATTGAAGGCGAAGCAATCCAGGAGCAAGATGATTATTTGAATATCGGAACCTCGGACGCTTCCGCTATTCTCACGGCTTTCATTGCCAGGGCCCTTTGTGAAGTTGCCCCCCAGATCGTAACCGCTTGCGAAATCGAAATGAGATATGTAATGAAGCACCAGTTCGATTTTGAGAACCAGGGCACCTATAAAGAGCAAACAAGCCGAAGGCCCGACAAGTTCGATTATGTTTTGCAACCCGAAACAATTGCTTTGCTCGATCCTTATCGAAGGTATTTAATATAATGGCGACAACTTTTATCGTAAAATCCGACGCAACGGCTTTTTTATTAAAGCAAAAACGCACGATAGCGGAGCGTTTGCGTCATGGACTTTATACGGGCGTGGCCGAATTCGCCGCTTATGAAATCAAAAATGAAATGAGCGGTCGCCCAGGGCTTAACGCCCCGACCGGAACCCTTCGGCGATCCTGGCACGTCGATCTTCACGGCGAAGGCGAAGATATTTCGGCGACAATGGCGAACGATGCGGTCGCCTGGTATGCGATTGTCCACCAAACGGGGAAAACGATACGGCCAGGGGCGAAGGGCTTTCTCGCCTGGAAAAAAACAACGGCGGAATCCAGAATAAGCAAGCGGGGGAAAAGCTACAAAACATATTCGCACGAATGGATTTTCACAAAAAGGCCCGTGAAGATTCCCAAACGCTTACATATATACGAAAACTTCCAGGAATTCGGGCGGAAAATGATACAAGAAAATATAAACGAGGTTCTTTCGACAATATGAGCGACACGATAAAAGCGAAAATTCGAAAATCTCTCGCCTATAATCTGGGAACCGTTACGAAAGCAAACGGTTATTTTAATAATATTGTCGAAATCAATTCGGAGCCCAGGAGCGAAGAACAGATCAAAAATTATCCCGCCGTAAATATATTCTGGGGCACCGAGAAAACTATGGAAGCCCGCCATTCGTCGGGGTGGCTCCATAAGGAAACGGTCGCCATTCTCGATTTTCACCTGGAGAATAACAACGATATTGATACATCGAGAAATAAAATCGTGGCCGATGTGGAAAAGCTTTTATTCAATAACCATTCTTTGAAGGATTCGACCGGAAACTCGACGTGCAACCAGGTTTTTTTCGTTAAGAACGACCCCTGGGGAATGGAATCGAACAAAATTTACGGCGGAATAACGATCGAGCTTAAAATCCTATACCAACAAAACCTTTTCGATCCTTATTCCTCGGCCCAGGGAACCCCGCCCGCCATGAATGAAGCGGAAACTTCCGCCTATTCGCTTCGGGAAACCTTATCGGCTTCGATCCTTTGGAATCTTACCCAGATCACAAAAGCAAACGGATACAATCGGAATATTTACGCCGATCGTGATATACAATCCTACGAGCAAATTAAAAATTATCCTTTTGCGAATGTGATCGCCCGAAGCGAGCAATATATACCCCAGGGAACCGACCGTTGGGTTCGGAAAAAGATCGGCTACATTGTGGATATTTTTTCTTTGAATGAAAATCAAATGAATGAAGAAACCGAGGCCCTTGTCGCCGACATGGAAAAAAAGTTCTTCG
>Ga0315286_10000977_pt1 | contig 25386 bp, 17 predicted proteins | sample YL17G10_0_MG_FD_205038 | JGI IMG/M metagenome (GOLD analysis project Ga0315286, IMG submission 205038) | Sediment microbial communities from Yellowstone Lake, YNP, Wyoming, USA - YL17G10_0 | ecosystem: Environmental > Aquatic > Freshwater > Lake > Sediment | place: USA: Wyoming | collected...
AGAGACAGGGTTGGCCCACTTCTGACCATCGAGGAGTATCTCAAGCGGACCTCCGGCCCCCATGATCTCCGTAAGGGTCAATATCCGCCTGTTCGCTGCTGGCGCGGGCGCGAGCGATGGGAAGCCAACACTGAAATTCGGGTTGAGGATGGCAGGCAGTGGGCTCGGAGCGGATCCCTGGACCCCCGTGACCTCGAATTGCATTATCTGACCGACTGTCGCCCCATTCGCAGGTGTTCCGGTAGGGAAAGGCGCCTTAGCGGTGTTCATCATGGTCACTCTGGTGCCTGCGGGTAATCCTCTGAAGTCCACGAGGATATCGTATCTCTCTCCTGGAGCGACCGTCAACTTGGTAACGGTGGCAGCGGACTTGAGGTATCCGCCATCCGAGCCAATGACTTTGAATGGCATTCCGTTCGAGAAGCTCAGACTGTAGAACCTAGCGTTCGAGCCATCCAACAGACGGAAACGGTAGACCCCTTGGTCCACCTTCATGTTCGGCCAAACCATACCGTTCACCATCATCGTGTTCCCGAAGAACTCCGGGACCCAGTATGGATGCTCGGGGTTGATGCCGGTCGGGTAGAAGTAGAATGTGCCATCCGAGTTGAAAGTCCTGTCCTGGATCACCAAAGGCACATCGTACTTGCCAGAAGGCAGCAGGGGCGCTATCGGATCTACGGGGTCTCTCAACAGGTAGAAGCCTGCCAGACCCGACATCACGTTCGTCCTGGTGATGCCAAGGGCGTGATCGTGGTACCAGAGCGTAGTGGCTGGTTGCTCATTCGGATACTTGTAGAGGACAGAGTTCGCGCCTACTATCAAATCCTCAGGGCGGTCTGGGAGACTGTACGTCGGCCCCATGAGCCCAGATTCCGTGAACCATGCATTTGGGCCGCCATCATACCATGAGCTTACCTCTCCGCCGTGAAGATGCGGGACTGCCGGTACAATCGACTGAGCGTCCCAGCCTTCCGGATTCATATCGCTAACCGTGCCGTCATATCCTGATGGATAGGTAGGGCTCATGCCCATCATCGCATGGTCCATTGCATCTTCCATGGGTATGTTGGTCGGGTTGGCCCAGTGGAGGGTCGGATCCACCGGAAACATGTTCGGGTTGTCGATGTTGTTGATCCATGTGACATAAGAAGGCACTCCTCTGGTGGCCTCGAAGGAGGCTCCAGGAGCGCTCACGGAGTACACGCCGTCCGGGTTATCCGCCGAGTACACGGTCCCAGCGTAGCCCCAGACCCGCGTCTTTGGAAACCCTGTCGGCAATATCTGTTGAAGAATTGGGTCTCCGTTGATGTCATCCTCCATGTGCACCGTGTATTCCTGCATTATCAGGTCGCCTGTGACTGGGTCGTAGACATTGGTCGGTTGATAGACGGGCGGAGAACCCGCGAGCTGGTTGACATACTTCGGAATCGTCATCGGATCTATGGTCCCCGGCGGGATTGGAGCTGGAGGTGCCGCGTCCACGTAGCTGGCCAAGGGCAGCAGAAGGGCCAATAGAGCTATCGCCACGCCCGCAGACTTGACCATATTCCATTCTCGCTTCGATTTCCGCTGTTTGAGCACCCTTACTCGCCTTACAAGGGTCCGAGACTCCATCGCTTGGGCAATGGCAGACCTTGGTGGGCTCGTTACGACGCCCACCCTCCTTGTTGACACTTGATACCCTTTGAGCTCTCTCTGCATCTTCTCTTTCTCCCTTCGTTGAGACCAAAACTGACACGCAAAGACCTTCATGGTATATCTGTCTGACACCTAAGAATCCAATCAAATCAGAGCACTGACCGCACATCATGAACAAGACGTCAAATGTCACGTCGGACGTGAGCACTCGATGACTTGGACCTGCAAACAACATCTTGGTCTCGGGCTTATAGGTCACGAGGGTCGTCCGAGGAGGTAGAGGACAAAAGACCGGTCGCTGTCTTGCCCCTGATTGAAGGCGAGGTCATCAGCGCCACTCTCATGGCTTCACCCAGATCCCGACGAGGGGTCAAGCCCACCTGGACCAGCTCTCAGCACTGGCACAAACCCGGCCGGGCGTGCTATGGTTCTCTTGATCGCACTGAGACCGGGGGACCACCTAACCCGGTCTCGGAGCGAAAGGTACGAAAACCGGAACAGCATATACCTCAAACATGGACGAGACCGATGTCAAGATATTGAATCTCCTCCGGGACAACTCGAGGATGAAGAATACCGAGATTGCCAGGCAGGTCAGCCTGACGGAGAGAGCCATCCGAGCCCGCATTGAGAAGCTCGTGCGGGAAGGGATCATCAAGAAGTTCACGATTGAGACCTCCCCCGTCGGGGTGGAAGGGATAGTGCTAATCGACACCCAGGTGGGAAGGACCCAAGCGGTCAAGGACAAGGCCAAGCAGATGGCAGAAAGCGTTTTCGAATGCAGCGGCGACTACGATGTCGGCGTGAGGCTCAGAACTGATTCACTGGACGACCTGAACAAGCGTGTGGACGAGCTGAGGGCCTTCCCTGGCGTGATCCGGACCTCCACGCTCGTGAAGCTTATGGGGAGCTAGCCGACTGTCACCTCTTTCCTTCGAGGCATCGAGACATGCCAGATGTTTTCGGGAAAGCACAACGGCTAGCAAAAGTTAATACTCCCACCTGCTCTTTACTTCGGATGTGACCCCGATGGACTTGATGGAGGCCATCAAGACTAGAAGGAGCATTAGGAAATTCAGAGAGACACCAGTTCCTGAGAACCTCCTCAAGGAGGTCCTGAACGCGGCTCGACTTGCGCCCTCCGCGGACAATGCGCAGCCCTGGAAGATCATCGTTGTCAGGGACGAGCAAATGAAGCAGAAGGTCACGCAGGCTTGCAACGGCCAGAAGTTCCTTGTTCAGGCGCCTATCGTCCTTGTCGTCTGCGGCATCCCGGAAGATGCGTTCCAGACGGTCGGCGGGTACATGAGCAGCCATGTCATCGACGCATCCATCGCCCTGGACCATGTCACGCTCGCGGCCCACTCGCTCGGACTTGGCACCTGCTGGGTCGCATGGTTCAAGGAGGAGAAGGTGAAAGACATCCTCGGGATACCTGAGGACGTCCGCGTGGTCGCCTTGAGCCCGTTGGGCTATCCAGACGAATCCCCGGAGCGCCCTTCTAGGAAGAACCTTGAGGAACTCATCGCCTATGATAAGTACGAGTAGTTCGAGCCATCGGCTACACATCATGCTCCAAACCCGTTGAAGAAGCTCCACCGATATACCGGAGAGATCGCATTGGCAACCAAAGGTCTGACTAGGTCGGGAGACTCCTACTGTCTCTCATGTCTACAACCAGTCGACAGGAACGACACGAAGTGCCTGAGCTGCGCCTCCGAACTCACCGAAGAAGTCAAGGCATTCCTCTGTCCGAAGTGCCAGACCGTAGTAGCCCTCGGGGAACCTCAATGCTCAAAGTGCGGTCTGAAGTTCAAGGTCAAGGCCCTCAAACCTAGGGAAACGGCTGAGGACGACAAGTTCCTGATGAAGCTCATAGAATGGGGAAAGCCACCCGAGGACCAGAAGTCAGAGGGCGAACCGACGACCAAACCGTCCGAGGAGTCGACCGCCGAACCGAAACCGACCGCCCCTTCCGAGGAGCAGATCCTGAAGTTCGCCAAGCTGAGGGACAGCATCAGAGACCTCATGGTAAACAGGTCGCAGATGCTCGAGCGCATGGAGACTAGGATAGCTGAGGAGAAGGCGAGGCTGAACCAGATGCCACCCCTGGAGGGGAAATCGAACAACGCAGAGCAGGTCGAGGCAGAGATCATGTCCTTGGCCAACGAGATGGCAGACATAACGATGCTCCAGGCACATATGGAGTCACTTTCGGACGAGATATCGGCGCTGATGGACTCGGTCGAGATCAGCGAGGCTGCCAAGGCTAGAGGGCTGGCCGCGAGGGCGCTTCGAAAGAAGCTCGAGGCAAAGGAGCAGGAACTGGAGGAACTCCACGCCAGGGAAGAGCAGCTGGCCAAGAGAGAGGAGATGGTGGACAGGAAGATACAGGCCTACGCTCACAAGAAGAAGCAGCTCGACGAGCAAGAGGAAGACTTGAAGCTCAGGCTGACGAAACTGGAGGCGGAGAGAGCAGAATTGGAAAGGCTCAAGGCGCTGGCAGCAGGGGCCATGACCGAAGCGGAGCGGGCTCAGGCAAAGGAGCAATGGATGGATGAGGAAAGAAGGTTCAAGGAAAGGCTCAAGAACCTCCATTCATCCGTGGTGACGCACCGCACCGGACAACAGGCCTCAACTGATAACGAACCCGCAGAGGTCAGCTTGGACCGGATGATAGCATCGCTTGAGAACCAGATAGGGAACCTTATCCTTGAGAAGGTGGAGTTGCAGAAGAAGACTTCGGAGGCGATGATGTTCGACGAGGATCTCAAGAAACTGTTGAAGGTCCTCGACCAGATGCTGGGACAGCTGCCTGAGGATATCATCGAGCGGTTCTCCAAGTCTGAGGATTTCGCGCTATATGAGCGCTTCCTCGACCGATTCAAGGTGTGAGGACCTGAAAACGATTTAATATATATGAGCATATATTACTAATCCACAGCGAACTGAAAACCTCTTTCGCACCCCCGGCGAAGTTCGGATGAAACAGAGGGAGTTAGACAGAACATGGGTCTCAGAGACAAGGCTCGAGAAACGGCAACAAAGGATTCGCTTCCTGACGAGAGCGAAGCTCCCAAGGCCCCTCCTGAACAAAACCCCCCGGCCGAAACGGTGAACCAGGAAGCCACGCCCCCCGCACCTAGTCATACGCAGCTCGAAGAGTCCATGACCTATCTCGTGGAAGAAGAGAGACCTGACATCGCCTACACGCTGTTCAAATCCGCTTCAGCCAATGGCATGCGGGGCATGATAGTTTCGAGGACCTACCCCAAGAATCTGAGGAAGTCGCTTGACCTCGGGGATGTTCCGATCTTTTGGCTCACGAACGCGATGAGCGATGAGGCGATTGGCCCCAAGGATTTAGAGCGGCTCACGCTGGCCATAAGGCGGTTCATGGAAGAGGATGGCGGCAATCTCCTGCTCATCGACTCACTCGAGTACGTCATCACCAACAACAAGTTCGTGAGCGTTCTGAGGCTCCTCCAGACGATCAGGGACATGGTCGCGATACACAAAGCGATCGGGATCGTATCCCTAAAGGCCTCTACGCTCGAGCCGGCCAGGCTCGCTTCCGTCCAGAGGGAGCTCGAAATGTACTCTGCCGACAAGAGCTTGGTTCGGCCCGCCCAGCCGGAACCTGACACCCATCTCATCACCGAACTGAAGCAGGACGAGATCATAATCGAAGCGGGACGGATCGAGGAAGAACGGAAGAGCTTCGGGGTCCAAAGGGACAAACTCGCCGCAGACCTCCAGAAGCTGCTGATGGAAAGGCAGGAGCTCGAGAAGGAGCGTCAGGAGGTACGCCAGACGCTCGTCCGAGTACGGCAGACCAGGAAGGAACTTGAGAACTTCAGGATCAAACTCACCAAGGAAGAGGCCGAGCTCACATCGAAGGTACGCGCCAAGTTCGCGAAGGAGATGCAGGGTCTCGATTCCAAGCGCGCGAACCTGGAGATGATGGAGAAAGAGGTGGAGTCGCGGTATCAGCAGCTCGACAGGATCGTCGGGCTGAAGACCGAGCAGAAACTCTTCGAAGTCCAGGGCGAAAAGAAGCGCCTCGACGAGGAAAGGAGGAAGCTCGCTGACCTGATGGCGAAGATCGAATCTGACAGGAACTCCGCCGAAGAATCGCTCAGGAAGGTCCAGGAGAAGGAGGGAGCGATCACCCGCCTTGACGAAGAAGCGAAGACGAGGGACAAGAACCTCCAGGAGCGAGAGCACACGATGGCCCTGGACAAGGTGGAGATCGAGAAGCTGAAGGCGGCCGCCGATGCTCAGAGAAACGAACTCGAGCGCCTCCGCAAGAGACAGGAGGACGAGACCTCTCAAATGAAGGCGGAGGTGTCGCGCCTGGCCGCGGATGTCTCGCAGAGGGAGCAATCAGTATCCACACTCACGCACGAGCTCGAGATGCTGAAGTCCAGGCTCGTGTCGCAAGAGCAGACGCTGAACGACAAGGACAAGACGCTCAACACGCGCGTCGACGAGATGGAGAAGCGAGAGAAGGAGCTGGCCAATCTCGAGACAGAGGCCAAGCAGATGCTCGAGAGGGCGAACATGCTCGATTCGGCGGCAAGAACCAAGGATGCCCAGCTGCAGAAGGATCACGAGAAGCTTCAAGAGGACGTCGAGGGCCTGAGGACCGAGCTCAACAAGAGAGCCGCCGATGTGCAGAACCGGGAGGAGAAGCTGCGGGCCGACGAGGACAGGTTCTCGATCGAGAGCGAGTCGAGGTCGAAGGCCCTGAACGAGCTGGAGGTCAAGCTTAGGGAAGGCAGCGCCTCCCAGCAGAAGCTCAGGGATGAGCTGGCCGGACGCGAGGCGACCATCAAGGCGCTGAACTTGGAGGCGGAACAGGTCAAGAGGGAGGCGGAGGAGTTCGCGTCCGCCATCAACGATGAGAAGACGACATTCGAAAGAGTCAAGCAGGAGTTGCAGGAGAAGCTTCTGTCCGAAAGGAATGCGTTCGAACAGGACAAGCTCTCGTACGAACAAGAGCGCTCAGATACGCTCCGGCAGATAGCTGAGATCCAGAAGGAGATCGACGAGAAGCTGGCCAGGATTGACGATGGGCGGAGGGAGATCGGGGAGAAGAGCTCTGCGGTCGAGGAGATGAGGACGATCCTGAACCAGCGCGCCAGCGACGTTGCGTCGGCTGAGCTCAAGATGGCAGAGGAGCGAGTCGCTCTGGATTCCCTCAGAAGAGAGCTGGCTAAGAAGAGAGAGGACTTCGACGCCCTCGAGAACGACATCGCGATACGGCAGGACAACCTGAAATCGACGGCTGAGATGGTGCAGCAGGCCAAGTCCGCTCTCGAGGAACGGGAGAGGATATTCAACGAGCAGCTGAAGTCGTCAGAGGGTGAGAAGGCCGCGCTAGAAGCAGAGAGAGAGTCGATCGATACCGAGCGACACGCATTCGAGAACGAGAAGGCCGGCATAGAGGCAAGAGCGGAGGAGATGGGCGCACAGCAGATCGAGCTCGAAGAATGGAAGGCGCAGCTGGACGAGATATCAGAATCACTAAAGGCCAAGGAGGCCGAGATCAAGGGACAAGCGGACGAGCACCTCTCAGCAAAGGAAGACTACGTGAAGCTGAAGGCGCAGCTGGTGGCAGACGGGCAGAAGGCCGACAGCGAGTTCAGCGCCCGCGTCGCGCAGCTGGAAGAGAGATCCAAGAGCATCGAGGCGGAAGCCGCCTCGCTGGAGGGCGTCAGGAACAAGATGACCATCTCCGAGCAGGAGGCGAGCGCACGCGAGCAGAAGGTCCTCCGGATCGAAGGTGAACTGGCCGACAGGGAGGCCAGGGTCGCAGAGGCGGAGCATTCCCTGCTTACGGCGAAGAAGGCGCTCACGGACCAGATCGAAGGACTAAAAGCACAGAGACTGGCACTCGAGGATCAGAAGATGGGCCTTGCAAAGGAGTGGGAGTCGCTCCAGGCTGAGAAGGATAAGGTCCAGAAGGATATCGAAGAGGAGCGAGCCAAACTGGTGGTCGCCCACGGCGAACTCGAAGCGCATGCCGATGCCATCGAGAAGAAGGACGAGGAGCTCGGGGGGAGAGAGCAAGCGGCGAGGGACACGGAGGCGGATCTAGCATCAAGATCGAAGGGATTAGAGCAGCGTGAACTTGCCCTGTCCGAATCACAGAGATCATTCATTGCCAAAGAAGACGAGCTCACAAGGAGGACGAAGGAAATCGATTCTGCGAAGGACGAAATCGCATCTAGAGAGAGCACCCTTGCCGTCCGGGCATCCGAACTTGAGCTGATGTCCAAGGACTCGGAAGGAAGGATCGCCTCTCTTCACCTGAATCTCAAGGAACGCGAGGCTGCGATCGAGTCTAGCAGGCTGTCCCTGGAGCGGGAGAGAGGACAATCTGAGGCTTCCAGAACCGAACTCGCGGCATTCGAGAAGTCCCTCAAAGACAGGGACGAACAGCTGGTGGCCGCAGAGGAGCAAGCCCGCAGCGGGGCTTCCGACCTCGATGCGAAGCGGTCCGACCTGGAACGGATCGAATCACAATTGAAGGAATCACAGAACTTGCTGTCGAGCAAGGAGGGAGAGCTGAACCAGCTCTCCGCTAGGCTCAAGGTCCAGAACGAGGGCCTCGAGGCAAGGGAGAAATCGCTCGTCGAAAGGGTTTCGGCACTCGAGCAGGAGGCACAGGAATCGGAGATCAGACTCACGGCGATGGGCCGCGATGTCGAGACCGCGCGGACCTCGCTTGAATCTGACAAGTCCTCGCTCTCTGAAGACAGGGCACGTCTCGACCAGGATCTGAAGGCGCTTGAGCAAGAGCAAGCAGCCGTCGCCGCTACGCGCACACAGCTTCAGGATCAGGTTGAAACCCTCGAATCGGACAAGTCTGCGCATGCAAAGTCGCTAGGTCAGCTGACCGCCAAGACCCAGGAGATCGGCGCTAGGGCCGAACAAATCAGACTCAGAGAGGATGCGATCCTCCAGAAGGAGGAGAAGCTCGCGGAGAGAGAGGCCGCTGTCGCGGGCGTCGAGATGGCAGCAAGGGAAGGGATTGAGAACGAAGCCATCGCCTTGCAGAAGCAGAAGGCCGAGTTGGAGGAATGGAGATCCCAGCTGGGACGAGACAAGGGCGCAATCGAGGAGACGAACAAGGACATCGCTGCCACATGGGCCGCGATCGCCCAGAAACAGGGTGACCTGAAGGCGCAGGAACAGGCCATTGCATCACTCGCGACTACGACTGAGGAGAGGGGCAAGGAGCTCGAACAAAGGGACCTAGCCCTGGCTGAACTGACTAAGAAGCACGAGGAGAACTCCCGGATGCTGGACCAGTCCAGCGACGCCGTGATTGCATTCGAGAACGAACTCTCGATGCGCCAATCCGCACTGAAGGAGAAGGAGCTGCAGATCACCAGAAGTGCCAAGAATCATGAGAACAAGGAGAAGGTGCTTGCGGAAAGGGAGGCTCAGCTGTCAGAGGCCGTGAGGAAGCTCGAAGACCAGAAGGACACATTCTCCGCTAGGCAGCAGGACTTCCAGAGAAGCCTGGACGAACAAAGACTGGCGCAGGCGGAGATAGCCAACAAGACGAGCGAACTGTCCAAGAACGAGGCCGATCTTCGTAGACGGACGGCCCAGCTCGAGAAGAGCGCTGAGGAGTTCGAGCTGCTCAGCTCGAACCTGAACAAGGAACGTGACCTTGTGGCCCAGAAGGACGCCGGGCTCGAACAGCTTAGGCTGGAGCTGGAGAAGTGGCGCCTCGATATCATGGACAATCGAGAGAAGCTGGAGGAAGAGGTCCGGGAGCGGGTAGCCGATGTCACGCAGAAGACCGCGAGCCTGTCGAAGCACCAGGCGGCCACGCCGAACGACGAGGTCCTCCTGAGAAGAGATATCGAGCTGCGGACCTTCGAGGAGACTCTCCTATCGAGGGACCGCGACATCGAGACCAAGGAGCGCACGCTAGCGGTAGAGCTCGAACGCCTGGAGAAGGAGCGTGCGGAGGTCCAGGATCTTTGGAACAAGATCGAGGACTCGAAGAAAGGGATCGCGCTGGGCATCGATGAGAAGATGATAGCCGAGCTCGAGAGGCGGAAGAACGAGCTCGATGACATGTACCTGAAGCTCTCCCAGCGCGAGGAGACGACGCGGAAGGACGAGCAACGCCTCGAGGGCGAGTGGGGCAGGCTCCAATCCATGGAGGAGGAACTCTCTGGGTTGGCCAGGTTGCTCAAGTCCAAGGAAGAGGAGATAAGAAAGTTGGACAACCCCCCAGATGCCGGATGATGGGGGAGGTCAGAACACGGTCACTTTTCCGTTGACTATCTTGTCCGTCAGGCCTGTTATGTCCGCCAGGTGCTGGTTGTAGACCGCCCTTATCTCCTTCTCGTACTTCTTCGGATTGACGTTCGGAGCGTAGATCAGCTTGGCACTCGCGACCTGCGGCTGATCGATCGGGTGTCCGATCTGTGAAAGTATCCTCGCGTGGACCTCAAGGATGTCCCCCCGGCCGATCTTGTATATCTCGTCCGCGACCTGGTTGGCCATTATGTTGTATAGCTTGCCCACATGAGTCACCGGGTTCTTCCCAGCCGATGCCTCCATGCTCATGGGCCTCATCGGGGTTATCAACCCGTTCGCCCTGTTACCTCTTCCGACGGAGCCGTCGTCGCCGTTCTCCATCGAGAGTCCGGAAACGGTCAGGTAGAATATCCCCCTGTCGTAGTCGTCGGCCGTGTTGATATCCACCGTCAGTTCGCGAGTCGTGAGCTTCTGTGCAAAATCAGTTACCTTGTCATTCATCTCTTCGAGGCAGCTCTTGTAGTGGCTCCCGTCCGGGATCTTGGAGGACACCATTGCCACGGCCACAGTGAGGTTTGTCTTGGAGCCGTGCCTGCATGCCATCACCTTGACGTCCTCGCCGAGTTCGGGGAGCTTCTTGCAAAGCTTCCCATTGATGAACTTCTCCGTTTCCAGCGTGACCTTCTCCGTCTCGCTCAGCGGTGCGAACCCGACTCCGAACGATGTGTCGTTCGCGAGCAATCTCTTGGTCTCGTACAGGCCCCTTAGGTCCACGCTGCCCTGGCCTATCCTGCAGTCCAGCGCGATGTCCCACTCCACGTCGAGGTTCTTGCATGTCTTCTCGAGATAGTCCGAGGCGGCCTTCATTGCGCAAGTCCGGTAAGGCAACCTCTGACCGTTCACTTCGGTGGTCGCCCTCCCGACCAGGAGCACGTAGATCGGTTCAAGGATCGAGCCGCCGCCGAACACCGGGGCGGACTGACCTCCGACGACCTGGACTTCGTCGGTGTTGTGGTGAAGGATCCTGCCGTACTTCTCCAGGTACATCTTGCACAATGACCTGCTCACGCTTTCTGCAAGTCCATCGGCGATGCTGTCAGGGTGACCGATCCCCTTCCTCTCGACGAACTCGGTCCCTTGCTTCTCAATGGAGGCGTTGTTCAGTTCTTCGATGAAAATGTTCCTTTCCATAATGTCATCTCTCTAGGATTGGACCTGAAGAAACCAATCTCTGTTATTAACCTTTTCGTGATGAGCGATTTGCTATCACTTCTTCTTCGCGTACGCTTTCCTTCTATTCTCCCTGAGGGTGCCCTGCGGGATCAGGCACATCTTATGACCCGATAGCACGCCTGCGACTCCTTCCTTGCTCTCGACCTTGCTGTAGTCATCGCACATCTTGCAGGTCGGGGGGCACACGCTGACGCGCTCCTTCGGCTCCGGGTACGTGAATATGCCTCCCTCGTAGTTCCTGAGCACCACGCGCTTGTCCGACATGGATATCAGGTACTGAGGGGCCAGCGGTATCTTTCCGCCGCCACCGGGCGCATCCAGGATGAACGTGGGGACGGCGAACCCCGAGGTGTGTCCTCGCAGGGACTCGGCGATCTCTAAGCCCTTTTCCACAGACGTCCTGAAATGTTCTATCCCTCTCGACAAGTCACATTGGTAGAAGTAATAGGGCCTGCATCTGATCTTGACCAGCTCGTGAACTAGCTTCTTCATTATTGTGGGGCAATCGTTGATGCCCCTGAGAAGGACCGTCTGGTTCCCGACTGGGATCCCGTGATCGGCAAGCCTCTCGACAGCCGCTTTCGATTCCGGCGTGATCTCCCTCGGGTGGTTGAAGTGCGTGTTGAGCCACATCGGGTGGTATTTCGCCAGCATCTTGCACAGCTCTGGCGTTATCCTCATCGGAAGTGTCACAGGGGTCCTGCTCCCAAGGCGGACTATCTCGACGTGGTCGATGGCCTTGAGCCTCTTGATGATGTCCTCCAGGAAAGCATCCGACACAAGCAGCGGGTCGCCGCCAGACAGGAGGACGTCCCTGATCTCCTCGTGCTCCTTGATGTACTTTATCGCGGCGTCGATCGAGGCCTTGTCTCGTGCGTGGTCCTCCTGCCCCGCGAGCCTCCTCCTCGTGCAGTGCCGGCAGTAGTTCGCGCACATGTCAGTGATCAGGAAGAGCACGCGGTCAGGGTACCTGTGCGTGAGCCCGTGTACGGGCGAGTCGATGTCCTCGAAGAGCGGGTCTTCCATGTCGGAGGCGCTGAAGTCAAGCTCCTTGATTGTCGGTATCGCCTGCATCCTTACCGGGTCGTGGGGGTCGTCCGGATCCATCAGCATCGCGAAGTACGGGCTTATGGCCATGCGTAGGACCTTCAGGGATTGCGCGATGCCCTTCTCCTCCTCCGGAGTGAGGTTGACGATCTCCTTGAGCTCCTCGACAGTAGTCACCCTGTTTCTGACCTGCCAGGTCCAATCTTCCCATTCCTTCTTCGTGACGTTCTTCCAGAGAGAGACTTCCTTGTACGATCGCATGATCTGTCCCCTGAGTATGACAATCCGCCACATTGTCTGACACTCTATTTATGACCTGCCCACTGAAAGTGAAACAGGTTACGAACTCCGATGAAGCCATACGAATTCGGACGGTCTTCCAAAACGGCAGACGGGAGTAATCGGAATCGCATGTCTAAAACGGCTCGATACTGCTGTGTAAATCGCCAATGGTTAAATAGCGTCAGCCTCATTCGAGAAAAAGCCAGTCCAGACGACTGGAGAACGCCTTCACAACCGCAGTTGATATTGAGCCGACGCGAGGATGTTCGAATGAAGAAAGTCGCGATAGTTGGAGCGGGACAAAGCAGGTATGGGGATTTCCCAGAGAAGGGCATCAAGGAGTTGTTTTTCGATGCCTACAAGGACATGGTCTCTAGTGTGGACAAGGGCCTCGACCCGAAGGCAATAGAATCGGCCTACATCGGCAACCTTGGGTCAGGCGGATTCCAGCTCGGAAACATGTCCGCACTGGTAACGGAATATGTCGGGCTTCCGCACATCAACACGATGAGAATCGAGAACGCCTGCGCATCCGGCGGGTACGCGCTCGCGGCGGCGTTCATGGATGTCCTGTCGGGCACTCACAAGGTCGCGATCGCGGGAGGAGTGGAGAAGATGACGGACGTCTCCGGGATGAAGCAGAAGTACTGGCTCGGCGTCTCCGGGGACACCGAGTACGAGCGACTCGCGGGGACCACTTTCTCCGGACTCTACGCGTTGATCGCTCAGAGACACATGCACGAATTCGGGACCAAGAGGGAGCACCTGTCGATGGTCGCAGTCAAGAACCACAAGAACGGGGCCCAGAACCCGAAAGCGCAGTTCCAGCGGGAGATAACGCTCGAGCAGGCCCTGAAGGGACCTATAGTCGCAGCTCCCCTGAACCTATTCGATTGCTGCTCCACGACGGACGGCGCGTCAGCCGTGCTCGTTTGTGATGCGGACATCGCGAAGCAGTTCACGGACACGCCGATCTATGTCGCGGGTTTCGGGACTGCCAGTGACTACCTTGCGATCCACGACAGGGAGAGCACTGTCACCCTTGAAGGAACAAAGAAAGCGAGCGACAGGGCCTACAAGATGGCGGGCCTCGCCCCGAAGGACATTCAACTCGCAGAAGTACATGACTGCTTCACGATCGCGGAGCTGCTTGCCTACGAGGACCTCGGATTCTGCGAGAAGGGCAAGGCAGGCAAGTACATCGAAGAGGGGCACACGGAGATCGGTGGTGCTAGGCCAGTCAACCCTAGCGGTGGCCTCAAGTCGAAGGGGCATCCTATTGGATCGACCGGCACAGGTCAGGCTTACGAGATGTTCAATCAGCTGAGGGGGACGGTCCAGAAACCCACCCGCCAGGTGAAAGGGGCCGAGGTCGGCCTCATACACAATGTCGGCGGATCAGGCGGAACCGTCGCAGTCACGATAATGAGGAGGTGAATCGGATGGCTGTAGGAATCTCTGGCTACGCCGCATACATCCCAAAGCTCCGGATCAAGAGGGATGAATACGCGAAGGCGTGGGGCTCGTGCTCCGCTGCTGGGGTGAACGAGAAGTCGGTCTTGGGCTTTGACGAGGACCCCCTGACGTCGGCCGTGAAGGTTTCGAAGAGGGCGCTGGAATCCGCGTCCCTTGCTCCGGAAAAGATCACCCGGTTCGCTCTGGCGTCAACGTCCGCTCCATACACCGAGAAACTGCTCTCAGGGACGGTCATCGTGAGCGTCGGCATCCCTAACAACGCGTTCTCGACCGATCACACAACTTCGACACGTGCAGGGACGGAGGCGTTCCTCACGGGCGTCGAACACGTGGTAGCCAACCCTTCAGGAAGGGCACTGGTGGCTGCCGCCGACGCGCCAACCGCAAGCATGTGGGACCCGATCGAGCACGCTCTGGGTGCTGGAGCGGCTGCGTTCGTCCTTTCCAACGAGAACCCGATCGCGGAGATCGAGGGCTGGAGCTCGTACGCGAGCGAGTACTTCGGAGAGAGGTTCAAGGAGCGCGGCGATGCGAAGATGCGGGACATCAATGTCAAGAAGTTCGAGGAGGGCTCTCTGATAACGAACACGACCAAGGCGGGTGGCGCCCTGCTCAAGAAGCTCGGCAGGAAGCCTGAGGAATACCAACATGTGGTCATCCAACAACCAGATGCGAGGGTCCCATCCACCGTGTCAGCGAGGCTCAGTTTCACTGATCCTCAACTAGCCACCGGATTGGTCTCGAAGTTTCTAGGAGACCTCGGTGCGGCTTCCACGCCCGTCGCATTGGCAGCGGTACTGGATGTCGCGAAGGTGGGGGACAGAATAATGGTCATATCATACGGCTCAGGAGCCGGCAGCGATGCAATCAGCCTCAAGGTCGTGAGCGACAGGAAGTCCCCGTTCAAGGTCCAGGAAGAAGCGGACAAGAAGGAGTACATTGACTATGTCAAGTACCTCAAGCTCAAGGGAGCAATCGTGTGAGGTGAAATGAATGGCACATGTTTCAGTCCCGATGTATTGGCGCACGATCCCGCAGCGCTACGGCATGATGGGCCAGAAATGCAAGAAGTGCGGGCACATCAGCTTCCCGCCGAAGGGCGTCTGCAAGCACTGCAACGAATCCTCTGAGTTCGAGGACATCAAGCTCAGCGGCAGGGGCAATGTGCACACGTTCGTCCTGATCAGCTCGGGAGGGGCGCCGCCAGAGTTCGCCGAGCAGGAGAAGGCCGGAGGACAGTACCCGGTCGCGATCGTGGAACTCGCAGAGGGCCCGAAGGTGATCGGTCAGATGGCCGACGTCGAACCCAAGGATGTCAAGATAGGCATGCCAGTCAAGACCGAACTGAGGAAGATATACAGCGAAGAGGGAGTCATAAGATACGGGTTCAAATTCGTACCAGCCACGCAAGCGGAGTGAGAGCATGGATTCAGGAAAAATGATGACGATGAAGGAGGCGGTTTCCAGGTACGTCAAGGACGACGAGACCGTCTACCTGGCGGGATTCACACATATGATCCCGTTCGCCGCAGGACACGAGATCATCAGACAGAAGAGGAAGGGCCTGACCCTATGTCGCGCCACCCCGGACATCATCTACGATCAGATGATAGCCGCGGGCTGCGCGAAGAAAGTGGTCTTCAGCTATGCCGGGAACCCGGGCGTCGGCTCACTGCGCTGCTTCAGGAGAGCGCTCGAGAAGGGCGTGCCGAACCCGATCGAGATCGAAGAGTACACCCATTTCGGGCTCTCGGGCAGGCTGTTCGCGGGAGCGACGAACATGCCTTTCCTCCCGATGAGGACGAATGCTGGCTCTGACCTCCCTGCAAACAACAACAGCATCAAGACGATCAAGGACCCGTACACCGGCGACGAGGTATCCATAGTCCCGCCGCTCAGGCCGGACATCGCGGTCGTGCATGTCCAGAGATGCGACGAGAACGGGAACGCCCACATCTGGGGCATCACCGGCGAGCAGAAGGACGCGGCCTTCGCCGCCAAGAAAGTCATAATCACCACCGAGGAGATCGTGAGCGAGTCAGTCATCAGGTCGGACCCGAACCGGACGCTCATCCCCGACTTCGTAGCGCACGCGGTCGTCCAGGAACCATGGTGCGCCCACCCATCGTACACCCAAGGTTACTACGACCGGGACAACGAGTTCTACATGAAATGGGACGACATCACGAAGGAGCACGAGAGCACTATGAAGTACATGGACGAGTGGGTCTACGGGGTCGAGAACAGGGAGCAGTACATGAAGAAGCTCTCGGCCGAGAAGGTCATTAAGCTCCTGCCGAAGGCGTGCTACAGCCAACCAGTAAGCTACGGGAGCGTGTGATGAATGGCAGAATACACACCGAGCGAGCTCATGGTGATCGTTGCCGCTAGAGAACTGAAGGACAGGGAAAGCGTCCTCGTCGGGGTCGGCATCCCGAACCTCGCGGCGAACCTCGCGATGAGGCTGCAAGCGCCGCGCTTGAACTTGGTCTACGAGTCCGGCGCGGTGGGCTCCAACCCCACCAGGATGCCGCTGTCAATCGGTGACCCGTGCCTTGTCACGGGCGCGAAGAGCGTCTGCTCGATGTACGAGCAGTTCGCATATTACCTGCAGGGCGGGAGGATAGATGTAGGGTTCCTGGGAGGGGCGCAGATCGACAAGTACGGGAACATCAACTCGACTGTCATCGGTTCCTACAAGACCCCGAAGGTCAGACTACCTGGCAGTGGCGGAGCTTGCGACATCGCCTCGAACGTCAAGAAAATCATCGTGATAACCCCGCACGAGAAGCGGAGGTTCGTAGAGAAGGTCGACTTCCGCACGAGCCCGGGGTTCCTCGACGGCAAGCAGAGCTGGAAGGGGCTGAAGCTGCAGGGCGGAGGGCCGTACGCGGTGATCACCGATCTCTGCACGATGAAGTTCGACGAGTCCACCGGCGAGATGACCCTCGTCTCCCTGCATCCGGGAGTGACCCTGGAGAAGGTCCAGGAGAACACTCCCTGGAAGCTCAAGACGTCCGAGAAGATTGCGCAGACCCCCGCCCCGACCGAGAAGGAGCTTACGGTCGTCAGGGCGCTTGACCCCGACAGGACCTACCTAGGATAGAGGTGAGAGGAAATGTGCGCAGGTTACGATCCGATCAGCGAGTACAAGCAGAAGACCAAGAAGAGCGCTGAATGGTTCCAGACAGCCTCGAAGCACCTTCCAGGCGGGGTGACGGGGAACGTGAAGTTCTATCCCCCGTACCCGGTATACCTCAAGAAGGCCAAGGGATCGCACGTTTGGGACCTCGACGGCAACGAGTACATCGACTACATGCTCTGCTTCGGACCGCTCATACTGGGCCATGGTCATCCCAAGGTCCTCGAGGCCGTGAGCAGACAGCTCAAGGAGGATGGCACCCAGATCCTGGGGGCGCCCCACGAACTCGAGGCCGTGATGGCCGAGCGTCTGAAGCGGATATTCCCGTTCGCGGACGCCGTGAGGTTCACCAACTCTGGTCTTGAGGCGACGATGCACGCCCTGAGGGTCGCCAGAGGGGCCAAGAAGAAGGCCAGGTTCGCGAAGTTCGAAGGCGCATACCATGGCTGCTATGACGAGGCACTCGTCAGCCTGGCACCCGCGTTGGAGTTCGCGGGACCCGAGTCATCGCCCCAAACTGTCTCGGGTTCGTTCGGGACTTCGCAGTCGGCCATCCAGAACGTACAGATACTGCCCTACAACGACATCGAGAACACCGAGCGGATCTTGAGGGCTCACAAGGACGACCTCGCGGCCGTGATAATGGAACCCGTCCAGAGAGGGTTCGTCGTTCCCGACATAGAGTTCCTCAAGGTGATCCGCGAGACCACCCGCGAGCTCGGGATCGTGCTGATATTCGACGAGGTGATGTCCGGCTTCCGGATGGAGAAGTTCGGAGGCGCATCCACGACATACGGCATCGACCCTGACATGATCTGCCTGGGCAAGATCATCGGAGGCGGGTTCCCCTGTGGAGCCTTCATGGGGAAGAGGGAACTGATGGACATGGTGAACCCTGCGACGAAGCCGAAGGACGAGAGAGTGTTCCATGGAGGCACCTTCAACGGTCACCCGACGGTGCTCGCCGCTGGAATGGCGACCCTTGACGTCCTGGAGGAACCGCGCACTTATCCGTATCTGAACAAGATATCCGACCGTTTGAGGAACGGATTCAACGACCTGTTCGGCCGGATGGGTTACGAGGCCGAGGCCGTCGGTCCCGGCTCGACCTTCAACATAGTGTTCACCAAGGGGAGGATATCGGACTACAGGGATGTGACGAAGTGCGACTCGAAGACCAGGCAGAAGCTCGATTTCGGGCTCATGGCCCGAGGCATGCACCTCCACCCTGACAAGCCGTTCTACACCTGCACCGAGCACTCCGAGAAGGATGTCGACCAGACGCTGAGGGTGGCGGAAGAGGTTCTGAAGAAGATGAAGCAATAGACCGATTGCTCAGGCCTCGACCGACGCTCTGCCCTCGAACACCGGCTCCGCAGGGCCCGTCATGTATGCCCTGCCGTCCTTTGACAGCTCTATCGTGAGACAACCTCCGACCGCAGCGACCTTGACGCGCCGGTTCTTCACCCAGCCTTGCAGCAGCGCGACGGCTGCGCTGGCCGTTGCTCCAGTGCCACATGCGAGAGTTTCGTCGTACACCCCGCGCTCGTATGTCCGGACCTTCACTTCGTTGGGGCCGATGGTTTCAACGAAATTGATGTTCACACCCTTCGGGAACCTCTTGCGATCCGAATTGACCATTGCCCCGATCCTGCGGACATCCTCTGAGCCCAAGTCCTTGGATCGCACGACTATGTGAGGCTCGCCCGTGTTCACGATCGAGCACCTCAACACGCGCTCGTCGACCGAGATCAGGACGTTCATCAGGTCCGCCGAACCCATCTTCGCATCGTTGACGTATTCGCTCAGGTACTGGCACTCGGTCCGAACAGGGCCCATGTCCACCCGATACCGTGACCCCACGCGCTTCACAAGCTTGACCCCGTCATGCGTCAGCACCCTGACTTCGGTCTTGTCGAGACGTTTCATGAGAAAGGCCGCGACACATCTCAAACCGTTACCACACATGTCAGCTTCGTTCCCAGCGGGTTCGAACAATCTCATCGACCCGTCAGACCCCCCGGCTTTCTCGATGAATATGACGCCGTCCGCCCCCACGCTGAAGTGTCTGTCGCACAACACGGTGGCGATCCTGCTGCGGACCTTGTCAGGGGTCCTCCGCCCAGTCATCTCGTCCTTTAGGATGAAATCGTTGCCGCAGCCGTGGTACTTCGCGAAGCTGATCTCGTGGTTCATCAAGTACCGTTATCGCAGGACAGACTATAATCGTGATTGTCCATCCGGAGAATGGTTAAATAAGAAGCTGAGGATTCTAACTCGACCAGCTGCGGGGGACCGAACCGATTGGATAGCATTCTCATAAAGGGGGGCATGGTGGCCGATGGATCTGGGGCTCCTTCTGCTGAGTTGAACGTTGCGATCAAGGGTTCCAGGATCTCAGGCCTCTTCAAGCCGTCCGAGGCGTCCAAGGCGTCGATGGTCATCGACGCCACAGGGATGATCGTGTGCCCTGGGTTTGTCGACATCCACACGCACTCGGACCTCTACCTACTCCAGAATCCTCTTGCCGAGAGCAAGATCAGACAGGGGGTAACGACCGAGCTCGTGGGCAACTGCGGAGGCTCAGCAGCTCCGCTCATCGGGGCTGCTAGAGAAGTCCTCGTGGATTCTGCGCGAGACCTCGAAGTCAATATCGATTGGTCCTCGATCGACGAGTACCTACTGCGTCTCTACAACCTCAGGACCTCGGTCAATGTCGCGACCCTAGTGGGCGCAGAGACTCTCAGACTGTGCGTCCTGGGGACAAAGGACGTGAAGGCCGATCCCGAGAGCCTCAGGAAGATGAATGGCCTTCTCACGGAGTCGATGTTGCAGGGGGCGTTCGGACTGTCGTCAGGACTGATCTATGCCCCCGGATGTTACGCCTCGACCGAGGAGCTCATATCGCTGGCATCAACATCGGCATCTCTTGGTGGGATCTACACGAGCCATATCAGAGGCGAAGGCGGCACTCTGGTGAGGGCGGTGGCCGAGGCCATCCGGATCGGCCGGGAGGCCCGGACCGCCGTCGAGATATCCCATCACAAGGCCTGCGGCAAGCCAAACTGGGGGATGGTCAACGAAACGCTAAAGATGATCGAGCGGGCTCGGGCAGAAGGCATCGACGTCGGATTCGATGTCTACCCGTACACGGCATCGAACACTTCGCTCGACTCCATTCTTCCACCATGGGCGAGAGACGGTGGGAAGGAGGCCATCCTGGGCCGGCTCAAGAACCCGGATGAGAGGAGGCGCATCGCGGAGACGTTCTCCACGCGATCTGACGAGTTCGAGAACACTGTCATGGAAGATGGATGGGAGAACATCGTCATCCAAGGCCTCTCCCATGGTTCCAACAGAAGGTTCGAGAATAAGTCCGTCGCGGATATCGCCAAGGAACTGGGAAAGGATCCCATTGAGACCGCCTTCGACCTGATGGTAGAGGAGCGCCTGAACGTATCTGCGATATTCCACGAGATATCGGAAGACGACGTCATGACTGTGATGAGACATCCGCTCGCATGCATAGGGTCCGATGGCATGTCAGAGTCCGCCTACGGCCCGCTGAGTGACTCAGCCACACATCCCCGGTCGTACGGCACGTTCCCCAGGGTCCTAAGAAGGTACTCGATCGAGAAGGGACTTTTCCCGCTTCACGAGGCGATCATGAAGATGACATCCATACCTGCCGAGCGCATCGGCCTGCTCGACAGAGGGATGCTGGCGAAGGGTATGGCCGCGGATGTAGTCATATTCGACCCACTGAAGGTAAGGGACGTGGCCACCTTCGAGGACTCGCATCGTTACCCCGAAGGCATAGTGTCCGTCCTGGTCAACGGGGCGGTCACGATCGAGAACGGCCAGCACACCAAGGAGAGAGCCGGCCTGGTCCTCAGGCACACGCCTCGGGTCGGCTAGTTCCTCTGATCCCGCGCGCAGATATCCAAAGCGACCTCGGAATAGATCCTAGTGCATTTCACAAGGTCGTCCGTACGCACATACTCAGTCTTCGCGTGGGCTCCGGCCCCCCCAGGACCGAACACAACGGTCGGGGTCTTACCGAAATGAGTCAATAGGGCCGCGTCCGTCCAACCCCAGAAACTCGTCAACTTCGCGGATCTGCCAGTGACGGACTTCACCGCGTTCCCGAGGGACTTCACAACGGGATGGGCGACGCTGACCACGTTCGGCACGTGTGTCATCGTGAGCATGTTGGACGGGTCGCGCTTCAGCTCCGCCCTGAACTTCGGGTCCTCGGCCTTCAACTTGTCGAACAGGTCGTAGAATTCCTCGAAGACCTGCTGAAGGTTCTCCTCCGGGACCCATCTCCGGTCGATCTTGATCACGCAGTGGTCCGCCACGGAGCTCGGCTGCTGGCCGCCCTGGATCACGCCGAGGTTCAGCGTGGGCGGAAGCGTGCTTCGGCTCTTCCTCGCCCGTAGTCGGGGCATTAGCTCCTGTTCGACCTTCTGGACGAACCTGGCGGCCATCGAGATGGCGTTCGCCCCCTTCTCGGCCTGCCCACCGTGGGCGGCCTTTCCATGGAAATGGACTTCAAGCCACTCCAAACCTCGATGCGAAGGCTGGATCTCCATGTCGGTAGGCTCCCCCACGATCGCCATGTCCGCCCTCGGCCCGTGTAGCACGATGTCTTCCATCCCCTCGCTCTTCTGTTCCTCGCCTATGACCGCTGTGAGGATCAAGTCGCCGTTCAGTTTGATTCTGGCCCGGCGGATCCCGACCAGCGTCATCGCCATCGCCCCCAGTCCACCCTTCATGTCGAGCGCACCCCTTCCGTACAGCCTCCCCTTGACGACCCTGGGGCTGAAAGGGGGCATGTCCATGTCATATGCTGGGACGGTGTCAGTGTGGCCGTTCAGCATCAGCTTCTTCCCGCTCCCCGAACCCCCTATGACGGCGATGAGGTTGGGCCTGTCCTTCTGGACGGTGCGGAGCTTGGAAGCTATGCCCTCCGAGACAAGATACTCGTTCAGGAACTCGGCCACGCGCTTCTCCCGGGTAGGGACGTCGGAGTGGCTCGGTATCCTCACAAGGTCCTTGACGAGCCTTTCGACCTCGGATTTCGTGACCGTTCTGCTGACCTTCCCGGACAGATCCGACAAAACCGCTGCCATGTTCGCCCTTGCCTCGCGACCGCTTGTCGCCGGTAGACGATGATGGATAAGGTCTAGGAAAAAGGTATCTGCCGGTCAGGCGCCCCTGCGCAGTCGTCCATGTACTTCGAGTATCCCGAGGGTCTCCTCGATCGGAAGTGCTGGTACGACATGACCGTCCCTCCCTTCCATCGTCTCTGCTTTGAACATCGAGTTGGTGATCGACTCGGACACGGAGTCGACAGTCGCCCTGAAGAGAATGCTCAGGTCGCCGTCCTGCAGGAGACTGTCCGTGACGAGCCCGTCGTTCTTGTACCTCTCGTGCATGTTGGCGGTCGAGAACGAGATTACGATGTCCCCGCTGCCATTGCTCGAGCACGATCCTGTCACTGCGAGGCCCATGATCGCCCTCCTGGCGATTCTACCGAGCTGCCTCGCATCGAGGGGAGCGTCGGTGCCCACCACCATCACGATAGATCCCTGTTCTGGCCTGTGGTGCTTCGCCTTTCCGAGGAGACGTCCTATCGGGACCCCATCCACCATGAGCTCATCACGGCCCCCATGGTTGCTCAGCACAAGGGAGCCGAGGCTGTATCGGGATTCGTCCATCTGAATCGATCTCGACGATGTTCCGATCCCTCCCTTGAAGTCGTAACAGCTCATCCCGGTCCCCGCGCCTATGGCGCCCTCCTGGACGGAAGCTGTGGCGTTCGCAATCGCCTCTATGACGTTGTCCTCCTTGACGTGTAGTCCCCGGGAATCGTTCAGATAGCTATCGTCGCACTCCGACACGATCGGTATGATCGTGTCGCCATCGATGCCCGCGTTCGGATTCTTGCCGAGCATGTGCCTTATGACGGCATCCGCAACCGTTCCCATGGACATCGTGTTCGTCAATGTGATCGGCGTGTCGATCAATCCGAACTCCCGTATCTGGAGGGATCCATGGAGGCCTCCGCAACCGTTGAAATCGTAGAAGGCGCCCTTGACGGGCTTCTCGTAAAGGTTTCCTGTGTGGGGCAAGACGGCGGTCACGCCAGTCCTGACCGGGCCACTGCCGGGCTTGAGAGCTCCGCTCCCTCTGATGATGGTGCTGTGGCCTACCCGGACCCCGGGAACGTCCGAGATGCTGTTCATTGGACCGGTCGGGAGTTCGCCGAAGTAGACCCCGACATCCCTCGCCCTTGGCCGCGTCACTTCTTGGCCTCTCCCGCTTCCAACCAGCAGGACACCCAGTGCTCCTGCGATACGTACATCGGCTCCGGCTCCTTCTGACTGCATATCTCCATCGCGCTCGGGCACCTCGGATGGAACCTGCAACCTGGCGGGATGTGGGCCGGATCAGGCCGCTCTCCTTTGAGGATGATCTTGTCGGTCTTCATCCTCGGGTCGGGTTTCGGCACGACGGATATGAGTGCTTTCGTGTACGGGTGCCTCGGTCCCTTGATGACCTCTTCGGTCGGACCGAGCTCGACGATCTTGCCGAGGTACATGATGCCGATCCTGTCACTGAACACGTATGCGACCCCGAGGTCGTGCGTGATGAACAGATATGTGAGGCCCTTGTTGTCCCTGAGGTCGAGCATCAGCTTGAGGATCTCCGACCTGATTGACACATCCAGCATGGAGACTGGCTCATCTGCGACAAGGAACTGCGGCTCGAGCACCAGGGCGCCGGCTATGCCCACCCTCTGCCTCTGCCCGCCGGATACCTCGTGCGGATACCTCCACATGAAGTCCTTCGGCGGCCTCAGGCCGGCGTCTTCAAGCGCCTTGATGACCCTCCTCTCCCTGTCGGCCTCGTTCTTGCCGAGGCTGTTGACGACGAGGGGTTCCGCGACGATGTCGTAGATAGACTGCTTCGGGTTGAGCGACTCGTACGGATCCTGGAAGATCATCTGCATCCTTTGCCTGAGCATCTTCATCTTGTCCTTGCTGATCCTTCGGACGTCGACCCTGTTAGCTGCTAGGTCCGCCTCGGCCTCCGCCTTCGACAGGAATTTCTTGCTCACTGTGCGCATGGCTGCGTCCTTCATCATAGCCGGGGTGAGACCCCCGCCTCCGTACTTCACTGAGCCCCCCGTGGGCTCAACGAGCCTGAGGATGGCCTTCCCAGTCGTCGTCTTGCCGCAACCCGACTCTCCGACGAGGCAGAATATCTCCCTCTCCTTGATGTCGAAGGTGATGCCATCGACCGCTTTCACGTACAGCTGTACCTTCGAAGTCAGGCTCTCGACGAATCCGCGCCTGACCGAGAACCATACCTCCAAATTCTTGACTTTAATGATGTCTTTGGCCATTCAGGTCACCTCATTCCCTTTACGAAGTGGCATGCAGCGAAATGGCCTGGCAGAACCTCAATCAATGGGGGTTCCTCCGCCTTGCAGATGTCCTGGGCCGCATAGCACCTCGGGTTGAACCTGCAACCCGGAGGGGCGTGAATCAGGTTCGGAGGGTTGCCTGCAATAGATGCCGGCATCTTCCGCTCACCCTTGATGTTGGGGAATGCTGCTATGAGCCCCTTCGTGTACGGGTGCTGTGGATTTGAGAAAACCCCAATGGCTGTCGACCTCTCCACTATCTTCCCCGCATACATGATGGCGAGTTGGTCGCAGGTCTCCGCGAGAACGGACAGGTCGTGTGAGATTATGATCATCGCCAGATCGAGCTCCTGCTGGAGGTTCTTGAGAAGCTGGAGGATCTGGGCCTGGATCATGACGTCGAGAGCCGTCGTCGGCTCGTCGCAGAGGACCAGCTTGGGCCTGCACGCCAGCGCCATTGCGATCATCACTCTCTGCCTCATGCCGCCGCTGAACTCGTGCGGGTACTCGCGAACCCGGTTCGGGTTTATGCCCACTAGCTCGAACAGTTCCTTGACCCTCTTCATCGCAACGGCTTCATCCACCTTCTCATGGAGCAGGATCGGCTCCGTTATCTGGTCGCCGACCCTCTTGACAGGGTTCAAGGCATTCATAGCGCCCTGGAATATGATTGAGATGTCCCTCCACCTGATCGCGCGGAGCCTGTCCCCGGTAACCTTGGCCATGTCCTGGCCCATGAAGTTGATGCTTCCGCCGGCGATGAAACCGTTCGCTGGCAGTAGCTTCATGATGGACAGAGCCGCCGTGGTCTTCCCACAGCCGGACTCTCCCGCCAGGCCCA